>PVMO01003664.1_pt1 | contig 26209 bp, 24 predicted proteins | sample 1853421 | NCBI WGS metagenome assembly PVMO01 (sample SAMN08533511, study PRJNA380276) | Human gut metagenome, whole genome shotgun sequencing project.
GGAGGGAACCTCCCGTGGGATGAGATGCGCAGCCCGGGCCGGACGCCGCGAACGGTAAAACAGTTTATTGCCAGCCTGAGCCTGTGACTAGGTGTCCCGCATCTCCCACGGGCGCGAAAGCGCCCCGCCGCCCCGCGGCGCACAAGCGTTTTGCCGGAGGCAAAACCTTGGTTGAGGCGAATTGACTTTGCCTCAACAGAATGGAAAAAAGGGGCCCCCGCGGGAGGGAACCTCCCGTGGGATGAGATGCGCAGCCCGGGCCGGACGCCGCGAACGGCGAAACAATTCATCGCCAGCCTGAGCGTGCGGAGAGGGCAGATATAGAAAACAGGCCGCCCCATGGGGCGGCCTGCGCGGTTTGAAGCGGATCAATCGTCAAATTGCAGCAGCTTGTAGGGCGGAATCTCCAGCGCCTCCGCGATGAGGAAAAGGGTGCTCAGGGAAATGCCCACTGCCATGCCGGGGGCCTCCACCTGGGAGAGAAAGCCGGGGCTGATTCCTGCGCGCTCGGCCAACTGCTCCTGACTCAGCCCCCGCAGCTTTCGGAAGTAGGAGATGCGGATGCCGATGGCGATATAGTGATCCCGAAACCGGGCGTTGTGCTCCTCTTTTTTCATTGCGTCTCACCCTTATGTAAGGGTATCATCTTGACAGATAGATTATTACATGCTAAAACATAGATATTACTAGTGTAAAACTAGTATAACTGCGTGTATAGCAGAGGCAGACACCCACTGCCGCAAATTGCGGTTGACGGCGGGGCCGGGCTGTGGTACAGTACATGTGGAAAGCAAGCTTTACAATTCGACGAGAGGAGCACATGACATGAAGCACAATCGGATGCGCCGGCTGCTGGCCGGCGTCACGGCGGCGGCCCTGCTGGCCGCGCCCGCGCTGGCGGCGGAAGATACCGCTCCGGCCCCTCAGATGCCCGACGCCTGGGCGGTGGGAGAGCTGGCGGACAGCTACGCCATGGGGCTGGTGGACGACAACTACACTACGTACATTCAGAGCACCATCACCAACGAGCAGCTCTCGGCCATGACCGGCATCGTGGCCGACAAGCTGGCCCTGCTGGAGCTGCCCCAGCGGGCGGCGGACACCGAAGGCCTGGTGGTGGACACCACCCGCGGCGGCGTGATGAACGCGCTGTACCAGGAGGCGGCCGCCTACGACATCGACGGCGTGGAGGAGGGGGCCGCGGCCTTCCTCATCGGCCTGGGCGTGGTCAGGGGCGATCAGGCCGGCGGACTGAACGAAGACCGGCCCTGCACCTATCAGGAGGCTATGGTCATGGCCGAGCGGCTGATCCTGGCCCTCTATGACGCCAACGACGCCGGCTCCAGAGGTCTGCTGTGGAAGGCCGTCAACGGGGACAACACCCTCTACCTGCTGGGCACCATCCACATGGACCGCAGCAACGTCTATCCCCTGCATAAGTCGGTGCGGGACGCCCTGGACGCCTCCCAGGTGGTGAGCTTCGAGCTGGATCTCAACGACCAGGAGGGCATGGCCCTGCTGGCCCAGCTCCAGGTCTACTCCGACGGCACCACCCTGGCCGACCACATCAGCCCGGAGCTGTACGCGCGGGTACAGGCGGCGGCGGTGAGCCTGGGCATGGAGCCCAACGGCTTTGACGCATATAAGCCCTGGGCCCTGGCCTCCACCTTTGGCGTCCTGAGCCTCCAGGACGACACGACCGGCACCAACGCCATGGCCATTGATATGTATATCAACGCCTACGCGGTGAACGCGGGCAAGACCATCGACTCCGTGGAGACCTACGCCTTCCAGGGCGGCATCTTCGACGGCCTGTCCGCCGAGTACCAGGAGGCCTATCTGGACGCCAGCCTAGCCGGGTACGAGGGGATGCTCAAGGGCGAGGCGGCCGACGAGGCGGTCCAGGCGCTGGCCCAGGCCCAGCAGGAGCAGATTGCCGCCATGTTCGACGCCTGGAAGGACCGGGACCCCGATGCCCTGGCGGAGGTCTACGACAAAGAGGCCATCCTCAACAGCGATGACGAGCTCAACTCCAAGCTGTTCACCGAGCGGGACCCCGGCATGATTGCCGCAGCGGCGGAGTATCTGGAGACCGAGGGGGAGAATACGTTCTTCCTGGCCGTGGGCGCGGGCCACATGGTGGATCCGGGCGGCATTGTGTCCGGCCTGAAGGAGCTGGGCTACACCGTAGAGCTGGTACCCTGAATACCCGAATAAAAGATATGGGCCGCCGCACGCAACGGGTGCGGCGGCTGAGGCTAGCAATAAACCCTCCTGCCAAAGGCTTCGGAGGGAAGGATAGTGTGAAAGGGAACCGTCAGGGTTCCCTTTCACGTTTGATTAAACGACTTTTTGAAGCTCCTTTAGAGCTTCAAAAAGTCCAGCAGCCTGTTGAAAAGTCTTTTTCGACAGGCTGGGCCGCCGCACGCAACGGGTGCGGCGGCTTTTCTGTGCCGGGGCGAAAACTTCTGATTGCTTTCTACAGGGGCGGATGATAGGATAAAGGAAGAATATGAAAACCGGAGGGTCTGCCATGATTTTCAAGGGCAACTTTTTATACACTCCCGCGCTGGGCGAGCTGACCGTGCGGGAGGGGGAGTACCTGGTGGTAGAGGGGGAGAAGTGCGCCGGCTTTTACCGGGCGCTCCCCCAGGAGTACGCCGGGCAGCCGGTGACCGACTTCGGCCGGGCGCTGGTGCTCCCCGCCTTCTGCGACCTCCACCTCCACGCCCCCCAGATGGTGAACCGGGGCGTGGGCTACGACCAGGAGCTGCTGCCCTGGCTGGAGACCTACACCTTCCCGGTGGAGGCCCGCTACGGCGACGCGGACTTTGCCGAGGCGGCGTGGAAGCGGTTCCTCAACCGGATGTGGGCCAACGGCACCCTGCGCTTTTCCGCCTTTGCCACCATCCACAAGGAGGCCGCCTGGCGGCTGATGGAGCTGACCGAGCGGGCGGGGCTGTCCGCCCTCATCGGCAAGGTGAACATGGACCGCAATGCCCCGGACAGCCTGCGGGAAGACACCGACGCCTCCCTGGCGGACACGGAGGAGCTCATCTGCCGCAGCCGGGCGGAGCTGAAGCACGTGGGGTATATCCTGACCCCCCGCTTCGTCCCCTCCACCACCGCCCGGCTCATGGACGGCCTGGGGCGGCTGGGGGAGCGGTACGGGCTGCCCGTCCAGTCCCACCTGTCGGAGAACCGGAGCGAGATCGCCTGGGTGGGCCAGCTCCATCCGGAGTGCGCCAGCTACACCGAGGTGTACCGGGACTACGGCCTGCTCCGCCGGGGGTGCACCATCATGGCCCACGCCGTCCACCTCACCGGGCGGGAGGAGGCCATTCTCCGGGAGGAGGGGGTCACCCTGGCCCACTGCGCCCAGTCCAACACCAACCTGTCCAGCGGCGTCATGCCCCTGCGCCGCAGCCTGTCGGAGGGGCTGCGCTGCTGCGTGGCCAGCGATGTGGCCGGCGGCCACGCCGCCGCCATGAACCGGCATGTGGTGGCCACGGTAGGGCTGTCCAAGCTCCGGGCCCTGGACCACATGGAGGAGCGGCCACTCTCCCTGCCGGAGGCCCTCTACCTGGCCACCAAGGGGCCGGGGGAATTCTTCGGGAAGGTGGGCTCCTTCGAGCCGGGGTACGATTTCGACGCCCTGGTGGTGGATGTGGACGAGCTGGATGGCCGCCTGCCCCGCACCCCCTTCGAGAAGCTGGAGCAGTTCCTCTACGACGGGGACGACCGGGATATCCTGGCCCGCTACAGCCGGGGCTCCCTGGTGGAAAAGCCCTTTACGGAATAACGGAATAAAAGACCGCCCCGGAGCGCGTGCGCTCCGGGGCTGCTTTTTCCGCGGAGGAGGGCGGGGGAGAGTCCCGGCGCTTTTTCTTTACTTCCGATGGGAAACGTGCTAAAATACCCCCGACTGGTTTCCAAACCCGGTCCAAGCGCGGCCACGGCCGCGTTCGTTCGGTGGGACTCACCGCCGTTCTCTAAAGACTAAAATGGAGGTATGATCACACATGCGCAAATCCAACATCCAACAGCTCACCCTGGCCGCGATGGTGGCCGCCGTCTACTTCGTCCTGTGCTACTTCGGCAACATCTTTCAGCTCACCTTCGGACCGGTTCAGGTCCGCTTGGGGGAGGCGCTGACCGTGCTGCCCTTCCTGTTCCCTGCCGCCGCGCCGGGGCTGGCACTGGGCTGCCTGCTGACCAATATTCTCTCCCCCTATGGTCCCATCGACATGATTGTGGGCACCTTGGCCACCGCCATCGCAGCTTTCCTCTCCATCAAGATGCCCCGTTGGTATCTGGCCGCCCTGCCCCCCATTGTGGTGAACGCCCTGCTGCTGCCGCCCATGTGGGCTTGGGCGGAGGCACCCTGGCCGCGATGGTGGCCGCCGTCTACTTCGTCCTGTGCTACTTCGGCAACATCTTTCAGCTCACCTTCGGACCGGTTCAGGTCCGCTTGGGGGAGGCGCTGACCGTGCTGCCCTTCCTGTTCCCTGCCGCCGCGCCGGGGCTGGCACTGGGCTGCCTGCTGACCAATATTCTCTCCCCCTATGGTCCCATCGACATGATTGTGGGCACCTTGGCCACCGCCATCGCAGCTTTCCTCTCCATCAAGATGCCCCGTTGGTATCTGGCCGCCCTGCCCCCCATTGTGGTGAACGCCCTGCTGCTGCCGCCCATGTGGGCTTGGGCGGAGGCAGGGGCTATCAACGGCGCTTTCTGGGCGGCGTATGGACTGAACCTGTGGACCTTTGTGGCAGGGGAGGCTGTGGCCTGCTATGTGCTGGGCACGATTCTCCTGAAGGCCCTGCCCAGGGTTCGGTATTTCCGCCCCATGATTCCCACCGCACATCTGCAATAACGGCGGGCGGCGTTCCGCCCGCTCTGCTGGAGGTTTTTTGTTATGAAAGTTCGTAAGGCCGTCATCCCCGCCGCAGGGCTGGGAACCCGGATGCTCCCCGCCACCAAGACCGTTCCCAAGGAGATGCTTCCCATGGTGGACAAGCCGGTGATCCAGTACATCATCGAGGAGGCGGTGGCCGCCGGAATTGAGGACATTCTGATCGTCACCAACCGGGCCAAGTCCGCCATGGACGATTACTTCGACTACTACCCCGAGCTGGAGACCCGCCTGCTCCAGTCGGGCAAGGAGTCCGAGCTGGTGGAGGTGCGCCGGGCCGCCGACCTGGCCAACATCTTCTACGTGCGCCAGAAGGAGACGAAGGGCCTGGGCCACGCCATCGGCCGCGCCCGCCGCTTCGTGGGGGACGAGCCCTTCGCCGTGCTGCTGGGCGACGACATCATGCGGGCCAAAAAGCCGGTGACTCTCCAACTGGTGGAGGCCGCCGAGAAGTACGGCGCGTCCGCCCTGGGGGTGCAGGAGGTGGCTACTGAGGCTATCTCCCGCTACTCCTCCGTCAAGGTCGCCCCCCTGGAGGAGCGCATCTTCGACGTGTCCGACATGAACGAGAAGCCCACCCCTGAGCAGAGGTTCTCCAACTACGCCATTCTGGGCCGCTACGTGCTCACTCCGGAGATCTTCGATATTCTGGAGAACGTCAAGCCTGGTTACGGCGGGGAGATTCAGCTCACCGACGGCCTGCGGGAGCTGTGCCGGAGAAGCCGCATGGTGGCCGTGGACTTTGAGGGCCGCCGGTATGACACTGGCAACCTCTGCGGCTTCCTGGAGGCCACCATCGACTTCGCCCTGGATCACCCGGCCACCGGTGCGTGGCTCAAGGGCTTCCTGAAGGAGAAGGCCGAGACGCTGCGCCAGGAGCGCTGACAAAAGAACAAAAGAAACGCGGCGCCCCAGGCATTGCCTGGGGCGCCGCAGACGGGTGAAAAACCTTCCAGGAAGGAAAGCCTCGCAGAATTCCTGCGGCCACAGCCGCAGGAATAACATGAAAATCAGTCATTTCCGGGGACATGCGCCCCGGAAATAACACTTCCGCGCAAGATGAGCCGACTTTTCCGTCGGGAATCAAGGTCCATCTTGCGCGCATCTCCCTCGAAAAAGTGGCTCTTGCCGCTTTTCCGACAAGCAGAACCCCTCCGGCTTAGCCGGAGGGGTTGATTTATTCCGGGGCGGGGGACTCAGCGGCCCACCTCGATGCCGGCCAGATAGGCGCTACGGGTGGCCTGATCCACCTTGCCGGGCTGGATGGCGTCGCCGATGACCCAGGTCTTGAGTCCGGCGGCCTCGGCGGCGGCCTTCAGGGGGGCGATGTCCACGCTCTTCATGCCCAGGGCAAAGAGGACGGTGTCGGCCTCCAGGGTCTGGACGCCGCCGGCGTTCTCCACCTTCACGCCGGTGGGGGTGATCTCCAGGCAGCGGGTCTTGGGCAGCATGGCCATGCCGCATTTCTCCATCTCCCAGATCAGGGCCTCCCGGTACATGCCGAAGGACTCGTTGGCCAGCCGGCCCAGCAGCTCCACCACGGTGACCTCGTGGCCGGTCTTCTGGAGGAAGAGGCCGGCCTCGCAGCCCACCAGGCCGCCGCCCACCATAACAATCTTGTGGCCGGGCTTGACATTGCCGTCGTACATGTCCATGGCCTTGTGGGCGTGCCCGATGCCGGGCACCGGGGGACAGGAGGGCAGGGAGCCGGTAGCAAAGATGACGCCGTCGGCGCCGAAGGAGGTGATGTTCTCCGGCGTGATCACGGTGTTGAGCCGCACGTCGATGTCACGGCGCTCCACCTCGCGCACCAGCAGGTTCTTGAAGTTCATCAGATCGGGCTTGTCGGTGTCCACGTCGGTGAACCGCAGCAGGCCGCCCAGGCGGGGGCCCTGCTCGGCCAGGATGGCCTTCTGGCCCCGGTCACAGGCGGTGATGGCGGCCTGCATGCCGGCTGCGCCGCCGCCCACAATGAGCACGGTCTCCTGCTTGGAGGCGGGGGCCAGAGTGTCGGGATCGAAGGGCAGGTGGGCCAGGGGGTTGATGGTGCAGTGGCCCACGTAGAGGGCCAGCTCCTCGCTGGTGAAGGGCAGGTCGTCATAGCCCTCCTCGGGGGAGCCGGGGAAGCACTTGTAGCAGCGCAGGCAGCGGCGGATCTGATCCTCATGGCCGCGCTTGGCCTTGTTGGCAAACTCGGGGTCGGCCAGCATCTGGCGGCCCAGGATGGCAAAGTCGATCTTGCCCTCGGCAATGGCCTGCTCGCACAGCTCGGGGGAGTTGATGCCGCCCACGGCGCCCACGGGCAGTTTGGTGTACTTCTTGATGATGGCGGCGTTGTCGATGTTCAGGCCGTGGGGGTGGAACATGGAGCTCTCGGTGCCCGACTTGACCGACGCCTCATAGATACCGCAGGTCACGTGGACGGAGGTGATGTAGGGCTCGGCCATGGCGACGAATGCGCCGGTCTCCTCGGGGGTGATGCCGCCGGGCTGGTGGTCGGTGCCGTCGATGCGCAGCTCCACCAGGAAGTCGGGGCCCACCGCCTCCCGGACGGCCTTCAGAATCTGGAGGGGGAAGCGGGCGCGGTTCTCCAGAGAGCCGCCGTAGCTGTCGGTGCGGGTGTTCATCAGGGGGGAGAGGAACTGGGTGAAGAGGAAGCCGTGGCCGCCGTGGATGAGCACGCCGTCAAAGCCCGCCTTCTGCATGTAGGTGGCGGAGACGGCGAAGTCGCGGGCGATGCGGGCCATGTCGTCCTCGTTCATGGGGTGCACCCTCACGCCGGCCAGGTTGGTGGTCTCGATGGGGCCGATGGCCTCCTCGTTGGGGCCGAAGGGCACCTTCTCCTTGCCGCAGTGAACCAGCTCGGCCAGCGCCACCGCGCCGTGGCGCTTGATGCGGCGGGCGTACTCGCCCACCGCCTGGAAGGTCTCCATGTCCTCCTCGGGCTTGGCAAAGTCAAAGGGGCGGAAGCCGGGGATGCGCACGGCGTCCACAAAGTTCACATCGGTCTCGCCCACGATGACGCAGGCGTTGCCGCCCCTGGCGCTGCTCTCCAGCTTGCGGTAGGTGAAGTCCCGGGCGTCCGGGTTCTGAACAATGAGGCCGAAGGCCATGGGGGCGCTGACGATGCGGTTGCGGTAGGTCACCTTGCCCACCTGCATGGGGGAAAACAGATGCTCGAATTTCATGACAATCAGACTCCTTTCTTAGATGCCGGGGAACTGGATGCTCTGGTACTTGGGCAGGCGCTCGGCCACCAGATGGCGCTTGGCCGGATCCATGAAGAAGCCGCCCTGGGTCTCGGCGATCTCGTCGCAGTGAACCCCGCGGCCCTCCTCGGTGGTGCGGTCACGCTCCAGCCCATTCTCGGCGATGACGAATTTCCAGCGCCCGTCCTCGGTCTGCTCCAGGGTGCCGCCCGCGCCGCACACCACGCACTCGATGGGGTACTGTAGCCCCTTCCACTGGGGCTCGCCCAGGCACAGGGCGTTGGAGTGGCAGTTGGGACACCAGCCGTAGTCGGGATCGCCCAGCCACTTGCGCTCGGCGGGGGGCGTGTTGAGGGCCTTCATCACGTTCAGGCCCATCTCCCGGGCCCGGGCCACCTTCTCCTCGTAGAGAAGCACTTGGGCGGGGGCGGGAACCTGAGTGGCCATGTACATGTCCACAATCTTGAAGCTGTTGGTGAAGGTGGTGGCCTGCATGCACTCCAGGGCCATGGACTGCCAGGAGCGGGTGGAGCCGCCCACGGCGATGAGCGCGCCCACCCGGTCCCGGGGCGCGATGGCGCCGATCTTGGTCAGGAAGGCCGACTCATAGGCCAGGTTGCGGTGCATGAACTTCAAAAACAGGGAGGAGGGCATCAGATCATAGGTGGGGGCGGAGAAGATCACCGCATCCTGTTCCAGCATCACATCCATGATTTTCTGCTTGTCGTCCTTGTCCGCCAGGGAACAGCCGGTGTTCTTCCACATGGACATGCCCATGGTGCAGGCGGTGCAGCCGTTGCAGTCCAGGAGCTCGTAATCCTTCAGGTTGATCATGCGGACCTCGGCCCCCTGCTCCCGGCAGGCCAGAAGAGCCTCCTTGAGCAGGATTTCACAGTTGCTGTCCTTGCGTCCGGCGGTCACGCCCATTACTTGAAACGCCACGCGCATCACTCCTCTTTTATAATCGGGCAAATTGTATCACTCCGGGCGAAAAAAGTGAAATTCACGTTTTTTCCAGGATTGATAAAAAAGCGTTATCAATTTATAATACGAGCAGAGAGAGGAGGGAGCGCAATGAACACCGAGCAGCTTCGCTATTTCGTGTCGGTGGCCCGTTACCGGAACTTTACCGAGACGGCGCGGGAATTCTATGTGACGCAGCCCGCCGTGACCCATCAGATCTCCGCCCTGGAGCGGGAGGTGGGCGCGCGCCTGTTTCTGCGTACCACGCGGAACGTGTCGCTCACCCGGGCCGGGGAGCTCTTCCTGGAGGACGCCAAGCGCATCCTGGATCAGGAGGAGCGGGCCTTGGGCCGCCTGCGCCAGCTGGAGTCCTCGGGGTGCTGGGAGCTGCGCATCGGCTACCTCAATTCCCCCTCCCGCCATTTTCTGCCCCGGTTGATCGCCGCCTATCGGGAGGCGTATCCGCAGGTGCGCGTGGAGCTCATCCGGCGGGACGCCACCGGCATCCAGGCGGGCATCGACGCGGCGGCTTATGATGTGAGCTTCTCGGTGCTCTCCGACTTGAAGGGGATGAACGGCTACGCCTGCCGCAAGCTGGGGGCCGACTTCTACTGCCTGGTCTGCCCGCGGGAGCACCCCTGCCTGGACAACGCCGTGATCGACTACGCCAAGCTGGCCACGGAGCCCTTTGCCTGCCTGTCCCACACCGGCGGGGCCTATATGTATAAGCAGTTCCTCCAGATCTGCCGGGGACTGGGTTTCACCCCGGCGTCGGTCACAGAGTATCCCGCCCTGGAGGATGTGATCTTTGCCGTGGAGTGCGGACAGGCAATTGCCATTCTCCCTTTCCGGATTCGGGAGTACATGCATACCACCGGCCTGGCCTTTGTCCCGCTGGAGGGGCATGGGCAGACCATCGAGCTGGGGGTGGCGTGGCGGGAACCCAGCGACAATCCGGCCGTGGAGTGGTTTATGGCCATGGTCAACCGCTGGCTTCTGGAGCATCCGGAGCTGTTTTAACGCAGACGCAAAAAAGTACCGTCAGGCGGCAGCGCCTGACGGTACTTTCGGGTACGGAGCGGTTTGCGAAAGGAATTAGTCGTAGATGCTGTCCACGTCCCAGTCGGTGATGACGCCGGTGGCGGCGTTGATGTCGCACTCATACTCCATGGTGCCCGAGACCATCTTGATCTCATAGATATAGCGGCCGTCGTCCCAGTCCAGGTGGCAGCGTACCACGGAGGCGCCGGAGGGGGCTTTTGCCAAAGCGATCTCCTTGGCCTTGGCCTCGCTGATCAGATTGTTGGTGGAGGTGCCAGGGGTGGAAGGGTTGGCGGCGTTGTTTCCGGGATTCCACAGGGAGAAATCATCCCAGTCATGGTCATAGGAGCGAATGGCGCCTGTCGTGGCGTCGATGCTGTAATCGTACTCCGTGTTCCCGGCGTAGAATTCCACCTCGTACTCGGTGCGGCCGTCGTCCCAGTCCAGTCCGGCCTTCACGAAGATGGCGTCGGCGGCCTTCACGCCGGCGTGGTTCAGGGCGATCTCCTTGGCCTTGTCCACGGAGATGTAGTTGGAGGCGGAGGGGGTGGAGGCGATATAGCGGTCGGGGGTGGTGAGGACGGCGGTATAGTTGGCGGAGTCAAAGTCCACCTTCAGGCCGGCGGCCTCACAGATGGCGCGGACGGGGGCGTAGGTGGTGCCGTTATAAGAGAACAGGGGGACATCCCTGCCCTTGGCGTCCTTGGGGGAGAAGACCGCACCGTTGAGGGTGATGCGGATGTTGTCATCCACGGTGATGGTGCGGCTGGCCGCCATGGCCGACACACCCAGGCCCACCGTCAAGGCAGCCACCAGAATACCACTGCAAAAGCCTTTTCCAAAACCCTTTTTCATCATCAAAACTCCTTTATCCTGTCAAATCTGCGGCGGGGTTTCCCGCCCGTTCTGACAGTAAAATGAAGCAGAGGGGCCGTTTATTGCACGGAAGCCAAAAAATATTATTTTTTTGGAAAGGCTTGACTTTTTCGCTGATTCCTATATAATAATATAGCTTGTTTCAAAAAACAGGCCATCCTTGCCCCCGCACAAGGGCGGGGGCCATACGTCCATAAGGAGGTGCAAAGAAAATGGCAAAACTGAGCGGAAACTACGAGGTGGTCTTCATCCTCAATCCCAACCTGGATGAGGAGGCCACCGCTGCCATGGTGGCCAAGTTCAAGACCCTGGTGGAGCAGAACGGTACCCTGGCTGAGGTTGAGGAGTGGGGCAAGCGCCACCTGGCCTATCCCATCAACGACCTGACCGAGGGCTACTACGTGCTGATGACCTTCAGCGCTAAGCCCGAGTTCCCCCGTGAGCTGGATCGTATCCTGCGGATCACCGACGGCGTGATGCGTTCCCTGATCGTCTGCAAGGACGAGAAGTAAGAAGGGAGCGGCAGACATGCTGAACCGGATTATTCTCATGGGCCGTCTGACCCGTGATCCCGAGCTGCGCCACACCCAGACGGGGACCCCCGTGGCCTCCTTCTCCCTGGCGGTGGACCGGGACTTCAAGGACAAGACCACCGGCGAGAAGTCCACGGACTTCATCGACATTGTGGCCTGGCGTCAGACCGCCGAATTTGTGTCCCGTTTCTTCACCAAGGGCCGCATGGCCGTGGTGGAGGGCCGGCTCCAGCTCCGGGACTGGACCGACCGGGACGGCAACAAGCGCCGCACCGCGGAGGTGATCGCCGACAACGTGTACTTCGGCGACTCCAAGCGGGACGCGGAGGCGGGCGGCTATGCCGCGCCCTCCGGCGGGTTCGGCGCTCCGGCCGGCGGCTACGCGCCGCCTCCCGCCGCACCCAGCGGCGGCTACTCCGCCCCCATGGGCGGCGGCGATCAGTTCGCCGAGCTCTCTGACGACGACGGGGAGCTGCCCTTCTAACACATTTTGCGCACGACAGTCGGTGCGCAGCAATAAAACAAGACGGGCTGAAGGCCCGTGAAAAAGGAGGTTCCCTGTTATGGCTATGGATAGAGAGCGCCCCCGCGGCCGCAAGCGCCGCAAGGTCTGCACCTTCTGTGTGGACAAGGTGGAGCACATCGACTACAAGGACGCGGTCAAGCTGCGCCGGTTCCTGTCTGAGCGGAGCAAGATCCTGCCCCGCCGCACCACCGGCACCTGCGCCATGCACCAGCGTCAGCTCACTGAGGCCATCAAGCGCGCCCGTCAGATCGCGCTGCTGCCCTTCGTGACCGACTAATTGCAGAAGCAAACGAGAGGCCAGCCCTTCGGGGCTGGCCTCTCGTTGTTTGCATTGGGGGACGGCGGGCGGCCACAAGGGCCGCCCCTACCAGTTTATAGGGGACTTTGTAGGGGCGGGGTTTATCCCCGCCCGCCTCCTATGCGTTCGCGGGCAGCTCCGGCCCGGCGGCCTCCGGGAAGGAGACCACGGCCTTGAAGAGGTCTCCGTCGATGTCCAGACGGAAGGTGCCGCCCTGGGGCTCGGTAAGGCTGCGGGCAATGGACAGGCCCAGGCCGGAGCCCTCGGTGGTGCGGGACTCCTCCCCCCGGACGAACCGCTCCATGAGCCGCTCGGCGGGGATGTTGAGGGGCTGGCGGGAGATATTCTTGATGGACAGGACCACCTTGCCCTCCCAGCGGCACACCTCCACATAGATGCGGGTGCCCTCCAGGGCGTACTTGTTGCAGTTGGAGAGCAGGTTGTCGATGACCCGCCACAGGTGGCGGCCGTCGGCCAGGATGGAGCACTCCTCCTCCGGGAAGGCGGGCACCACGGTGAGGCGGCTCTGGGCAAATTTCTCCTCAAACTCCCCCAGGGCCTGCTGGACGAGCTGCACCATGCCCAGCCGGTCCAGGTGCACCGACAGACTTCCGGTGGACGCCTTGGACGCCTCCACCAGATCCTCCGTCAGCTTCTTGAGGCGCTGGCTCTTGCGGTCCAGCACCTCGATATATTCCTGGGCCTTGGGATTGTCGATGTCCTGCTTTTTCAGCAGATCCACATAGTTGATGATGCTGGTCAGAGGGGTCTTGAGATCGTGGGAGACGTTGGTGATCAGCTCGGCCTTGAAGCGCTCGCTCTGGATGCGCTCGTCCACGGCATTTCCGATGGCGGCGCCCAGATCGTTGAGCTGCCCGGCGTGCCGGGCCAGGTCACTGTACATTTTGTGGGTGTCGATCTTGAAGTCCGGGTCGCCCCCCACGATGCGGCCGGTGCCCTCCCGCACCCGCTTCCATTGGATGGTCCAGCGGCAAAGGCAGTAGAGCACAAAGCCCTGAAACACGGGGATGAGGAAGATGGTCAGCGTGGTGAACAGGGTGCCGGCCAGGTAGAGCAGAAAGAGCACCACCACCCGGCCCGTCATGGGCCAGCTCCGGGCCGCCGCCCGGCAGCCCCGGGCGATCAGCTTGCACAGCATATAGATGAGGGTATTGCTCCACAGGGTGCGGGTCTTGATGCGGGTGGCCACGGTAAGGCAGAAGGCCAGGACACAGCCCAGAATGGCTACGGTGATGACACACATGCCGACCAGCAGGTCGGTGGCCAGTTGGGATACGTTGAGGCCGAAGGCGATCGCGTCCCCCGCGTTGAGCAGGAGGGCGATGGCCCAAAACGCGCCGAAGGCCAGCAGATCCAGCGGGATGCGGTCGAACCAGTTGCACCTCGGGCGGCTCTCCTCCTTCCGCCAGCCGGCAGCCCGGAGCAGAAACACCAGCAGGAGTATCCCTGCGATGTCCAGCACCAGGGCCAGCACCGCCAGGGCGGGGAGGTAGCTGGCGTACTGCTGGTAGTCCTGGTAGCTGTCCCAGAACTCGTCCTGGACGGTGAGCGGGTCGGTTGCGCCGTATTCCAGGGCCAGCACGGAGGTGGTCACCCGGCTGTCCCGCATCTCGTCATATGCCCACTCATAGCCGTCAAAGGTGTAGCCGTATTGGGCGGCGAGCCCGGCATCCTCCGGGGTGACGAGCTGCTTGGTGCCAGCGGCGTCGGGAAGGGCGATATAGAGGAGGTAGTACTGCTCCTTCCCGTTCCAGACCACATAATCCTGCTCGCGGGCGGCCCCGTTCTGGGTGAGGGAGAGCTCCTCCTGCTCCACGGCGTGAACGCTCTCGTCCAGGGAGGCCGCCCCCTCCAGGTTGGAGTAGACGAGGGTGCCGGTGTCGTTGCGTCGGATGGCAAAGCGGAAGTTGGTCCGCTCCGGGGAGAGGGCCTCCTCCAGCATGTCCAGCCGCCGCTGGTCCAGGTAGGGCAGGGCGCCGTTCCACTCCTGGTTCTGGAGCAGCCGGGCCAGCTCCCGAACCTGGCTGGAGCGGTTATACAGGTCGGAGTAATAGTCGTTGCTGTCGTAATACCCGCTGCCCAGCCACAGGGTATCCCACTGGTAGAGGATAAAGACAGTGGACCAGAAGCCGCCGGCGCCCACGGCCAGGGCCAGAAGGACGGCGGCCGTCTTGGCCGCCAGACTGGTTCGGAATCGTTTCATGGCATTACCTCCTGGAATATGGGCGGGGTGCGGCCGGAGCGAGCGCCCCCTAGACCTTTTCCATCTTGTACCCCAGCCCCCAGACCACCTTGATGTACCGGGGGTTGGCCGGGTCGATCTCCAGCTTCTCCCGCAGGTGGCGGATGTGGACCGCCACCGTGTTTTCCGAGCCGAGAGAGGGGTCGTTCCACACCAGCTCATAGATCTGGCTGGTGGAGAACACCCGGCCGGGGTTCTTCATCAGCAGGAGAAGGATGTTGTACTCGATGGGGGTGAGGCTGACCCCCTCCCCGTCCACGGTGACCGATTTGGCCCCGTCATCCAGCGCGATGCCGCCGTTGGTGAGCAGGGCGGGATTGGCCTCCCCGCCGCCCTGCTTGCCGCCCAGGCTGGTGTAGCGCCGGAGCTGGCTCTTGACCCGTGCGATGACCTCGATGGGATTGAAGGGCTTGGTGATGTAGTCGTCCGCCCCGATGTTCAGCCCCAGGATTTTGTCGCTGTCCTCGCTCTTGGCGGTGAGCAGGATGATGGGCACGTTGCAGCTCTCCCGCAGCTTGGCCGTGGTGCGGATGCCGTCCAGGCCGGGCATCATCACGTCCAGCAGGATCAGATCCACCGGCTCGCGCTCCGCCAGGCGCAGGCACTCCAGCCCGTCGTAGGCCTTCACGGTGGCATAGCCCTCGCTGGTCAGGTAGATGTCCAGGGCCGAGACGATGTCCTTGTCGTCGTCGCAGATCAGGATGGTATTCATACAGTCACCTCAGATTGTAAAGTCAGTATAGCAGACGAAGCTTAAGGGGCGAGGGGGAAAATCTTTAAAAAGCGTTTAAGACCCCGGAACATTTTACCCCAGAACCCGTCTAAAAAGCAAACCATATTATAAAAGGAGGGGGTTCCATGAAGAAACGAAAGCTGCTGGCCCTGTGCCTTGTGCCGGCCCTGCTGGCCGGGTGCGCCGCCCCGGCGGGGGTGACCGACCTGTCCCGGCAGTTCGAGGCGGGCGACCCCGCGCCCCCGGAGGCCGACCCGGCGGCGGACGCCGCCATCGGCAGCCTGGGGGCGGAGCTGCTGCGGGCGGCCCGCGAACCGGGGGAGAACACCCTGCTCTCCCCGCTGTCTGTGGCCCTGGCCCTGTCCATGACGGCCAACGGAGCTGCGGAGGACACCCTGGCGGAGTTCGAGGCTCTGCTGGGGGCGGACGTGGCGGCCCTCAACGCCAATGCCGCCTCCCTGCTGGCTGATTACGCCGCCCTGGGGGGCTCCACGGAGTGCTCCATCGCCGACAGCCTGTGGCTGGACGGGCGGCTGGAGGCCAACGAATTATTTCTCTCCCGGTGTACGGCGTTCTATGGGGCCCGGCTCTATCAGGCCGATCTGGACACCGACGAGGCCCGCCGGGCGGTGAACAACTGGGTGGGGGAGGTCACCCGCGGGCTGATCCCGGAGGTGCTGGCCGAGACGACGGCCCCCGAGACCGTCCTGCTGCTGGTCAACGCCCTCTACCTGAAAAACGCCTGGGCCAGCGAATTTGATCCGCTGGACACCCGCCCCGGGGACTTCACCGCCGCTGACGGGAGCGAAGCCGAGACGGATTTCCTCTCCAACGGCCTGCGCGCCGAGCGATACTTCGCCGCGGAGGGGGCCGCCGGGGTGGTGCTCCCCTATGACGACGGGCGGCTGGGCTTCCTGGCCGTGCTCCCCGACGGGGAGCTGGACGCCTGGCTGGAGACGCTGGACGGGGATACCCTGCCCGCCCTGCTGGCGGCCGCGGAGGAGGAGCGGGTGCTTCTCCGGCTGCCCAAGTTCGAGGCGGAGTGGGGCGGAGAGCTGTCCGACGCCCTGGCCGCCATGGGGCTGGAGACCGCCTTCGATTCCGGCCGGGCCGACTTTTCCGCCCTGGGCACCGCGCCGGACGGGCCGCTGTACGTCAGTTCTGTCGTCCACAAGGCCCGCATCGAGGTCAACGAGAAGGGCACCGAGGCTGCCGCGGCCACTGTGGTGGAGGTAGAGGACGCGGCCGCGCCCACAGACTACCGGGAGCTGGTGCTCGACCGGCCCTTCTGCTACGCCGTGGTAGATTTGGAGCGGGGCGTACCGCTGTTTCTGGGTACCTTTGAGCGGCCCTAGCGGGCGGGGATAAACCCCGCCCCTACAATGCCGGAGGGGGGTAAGCCTGCCCGTAGGGGCGGCCCTTGTGGCCGCCCGCCCCTTCGCGCCGGGTGGTGTGCGCGGCTCTGCCGATTGCGGGCGGGGATAAACCCCGCCCCTTCGCGCCGGGTGGTGTGCGCGGCCTTGTCGAATACGGGCGGGTGTGGGCACCCGCCCCTACGTTTCCGGCACAGGCACACACTCGTTCGCCGCCCCTGGAAGTCCGTAGAGGGCGACGCCCCAGGGCGGCTTCTCTTGCCCTGCGGGGCCATTCCCCTTCTGCCTACATCGCTCCGCCCCTACCAAATGGCCCCGTTTTGTGGTATCCTAGGAAAAAAGGAGGCGGTGGACATGGTGCTCTGGCTGGGGGAGGGGGACGCCTATGCCCTGCTGGGGGAGCTTCTGCGGGCGGAGTACGGACTGGGGGTTCTCCCGGCGATGGCGCGGGGGGCGGACGGCAAGCCTTACTTTCCGGGGGAGCCGGAGCTGCACTTCAATGTGAGCCACAGCGGGGGCCTGGCCCTCTGCGGCGCGGGGGAGGCCCCCCTGGGGGTGGACGTGGAGGTGCTGCGCCCCCGCCGCCCCGGGCTGGCGCGGTATGTGTGCTCGGAGGCGGAATCCGCCTGGCTGGAGCGGCAGGGCGGGGACTGGGGGGCGTTTTACACCCTCTGGACGTTGAAGGAGGCCAGGGTCAAATGCACCGGGGAGGGTCTGCGGCGGCCCCCCCCGGGACATCGCCGTTCCTCTCCTCCGGCCGGGGGAGACGGGAGAGCTGGATGGGCTGGTCTTTTCCGCCTTTTCCGGCGAAACCTGGCGGGCGGCGGCCTGCTGCCCAACCCCTCAGGGCCCGTTGGAGCTCTTTGTTAGAAATTCTTAATGGCTTTTTAAGAATTCGAGCGAGGTTTTCTAAAGAATCCTCCTTTATACTGATATATGAAAAGGAGGGAACACCGTGAATATTCTGATTCTCACCGGAAAATTCGGCATGGGCCACTGGTCGGCCTCCCAGTCCCTGCGCCAGCAACTGCTGCGGGCGTTCCCCGGGGCGGAGGTGGAGGTGCTGGACTTCGTGGCGGAGGCCATGCCCAACGCCTCCGAGGCCATGTATAAGTGCTTCAACCTGCTGGTGACCCGGGGCAGCGGGCTGTTCAACCTCTACTACAAGCTGACCCAGGATCTGCCCGCCGACGCCCGCCCCCTGTTTGAGACTTTGTTCCTGGACAAACTGGAGGAGCTTGTCGCCGCCCGGCGGCCCGACGCGGTGATCGCCACCCACCCCCTCTGCGCCCGGATGGTGTCCCGCTGGAAGGGGGAGACGGGGAGCGCCCTGCCCCTCATCACCTGCGTCACCGACCTGTCCAGCCATTCCGAGTGGATTCACAAATACACCGACTGCTATCTGGTGGGCTCCAACGACATCCGCAGCCGCCTGGCCGCCAAGGGGGTAGACCGGGACATCATCTGCGTCACCGGCATCCCCGTCCGCTGCGAGTTCAAGCGGCCGGTGCGCCGCCGCCCGGGCCGGGAGCGCAACCTGCTCATCATGGGGGGCGGGCTGGGCCTGCTGCCCAAGCGGGACAGCTTTTATGAGGCGCTGGACGCCCTGCCCGGCGTCCACACCACCATCATCACCGGCAACAACCGCAAGCTCTACGACCGCCTGGCGGGCAAGTATGCCCACATCGAGGCGCTGGGCTTCACCGACCGGGTATACGACTACATGGCCCGGGCGGATCTGGTGCTCACCAAGCCCGGCGGCATTACCTTGTTTGAGACCATCTTCTCCGAGCTGCCCATCCTGGCGTGGGAGCCCTTTCTGGAGCAGGAGAAGAACAACGCCCGCTTCCTGGTGAAGCGGGGCCTTGGCCGCGTGGCGGCCAAGGAGCCCGAGGAGTGCCTGTCCGCCATTCGCGCGCTGATCTACGACGACGAGACGCTGGAGTGGATGGCGGGCAACATGCGGGCCATGAAGGGACAGTTGGAGGAGGAGAGCCTCAACCGCATGCTGGCGGGCCTGGAGGCCGAGAAGGGGGTACGCGTCGGATGAACCGGAAAAAATCTTTGGTGGGGATCGGCCTGATCGCGGCGCTGATGGCCCTCACTGGCTGGCTGCTGTTCAGGGACCAGCCCGTCACCCGGCTGCTCCACACCCTGGGCCAGCTCAGGCCCGGCTGGCTGCTGCTGGGGCTGGCTCTCATGCTGGCCTTCGTGGGGTGTGAGGCCACGTGCTCCCACCTGATCCTGGGACGGCTGGGCCACCGGGCCCCCCTCCGCCGCTGCCTGGGCTACTCCTTCGTGGGCTTTTATGTCAGCTCCATCACCCCGTCGGCCACCGGCGGACAGCCCGCCCAGATCTACTACATGTCCAGGGACGGCGTGCCCGCCGCCCACGGGGCCCTCAACATGATGCTCATCGCCGTGTGTTATCAGGTGGTGGTCATCGGCTACGCCTTGGCGGTGGCGCTGCTCCGCTTTGATCTGGTGGCCAACCTGGGGGGCGGGCTGGGCCTGCTCCTGCTGTTCGGCGCGGTGGTCAACGGCGCGCTGACGGCGGGGATGCTCTGCCTCATGTTCCTGCCCAATGCGGCCAGAAGGCTCACTGGCGGCGTACTGAGCCTGCTGGTGCGCGTCCGTCTGGTCCGCCGCCCGGAGGAGGCCAGGGAGAAGCTGGAGAAGCAGATGGAGGAGTACCGCCGGGGGGCGGACTGCGTCAGGCGCAACCCCGCCCTGGTGCCTGCTCTGCTGGGCCTCACATTCTGCCAGCTCACCGCCCTGTTTTCCGTCCCGCTGGTGGTGTACCACGCTTTCGGCCTGACCGGCAGCGGGGCGCTGGACATCATCGGCACCCAGGCCCTGGTCACCCTGGCGGTGGCCTCCCTGCCCCTGCCCGGGGCGGTGGGCGCCTCCGAGGGCGGCTTTGTGGCAGCCATGAAGCTCTTCTTCGGCGCCGGACTGGTGACCCCGGCGGTGCTGGTCTCCCGGGGCATCAGCTTCTATTCCTTCCTGCTGCTCAGCGGCTGCGTCACGCTGCTGGTGCACCTGCGCACCCGGAACCGGCAGCCTGTGGCGGTGTCCCCCCGGCTCCCTAAGACCGCCCGGGGCACAGTTGTCACCTGAGCGCCGTTTTCCCTCTTGTGCGGCGGCCCGTCCTGCATTATAATGTGAATACGTTTCACGCAGGAGGGGCAAGCTATGAAGTATTTGGGAATTGATTTGGGCGGCACCAACGTGGCCGCCGCTGTGGTGGACAGCGAGGGGACCATCCTGGGCAAGGTGAGCCTGCCCACCCCGAGAGGGGCGGAGGCGGTGGCCGACCAGATGGCCGCGGCCGCCCGCGGGGCGGCGGAGGCCGCCGGCACGGCGCTGGACGAGGTGGCCTCGGTGGGCATCGGCGCTCCCGGCGCCATTGAGCCGGACACCGGCGTGATCAAATACTGGTCCAATCTGGACTTCACCAATGTGCCCATCACCGCCCTGATGAAGGCGCGGCTGGACAAGGAGATCCTGCTGGAGAACGACGCCAACGCCGCCGCCCTGGGGGAGTACGCCGCGGGCGCTGGCAAGGGCAGCCAGTCCATGGTGGCCGTCACCCTGGGCACCGGCGTAGGGGGCGGCGCAATCCTCAACGGGAAGCTCTACACCGGCTTCAACTACGCGGGCATGGAGATCGGCCACTTTGTCATTGAGCATGGCGGGCGGCTGTGCACCTGCGGACGCCGGGGCTGCTTCGAGGCCTACTGCTCCGCCACCGCCCTCATCAAGCGCACCCGCCAGGCGATGGAGGAGGACCGCACCTCCAGGCTGTGGGAGCTGGCGGGGAGTCTGGAGGGGGTCAACGGCCGCACTCCTTTTGACGCCGCCGCCCAGGGCGATCCCGCCGCGGGCAAGGTCATCGACGAGTATGTGGACTACCTGGGCTGCGGGGTGGCCAGCCTGGTCAACATCTTCCAGCCGGAGGTCATCTGCATCGGCGGCGGCCCCTCCGCCCAGGGGGAGACCCTGATGGCCCCGGTGCGCTACATCCTCAACCGGGAGGACTACGCGCGCAACAACCTCCACCGCACCCGGCTGGTACGGGCGGCCCTGGGCAACGACGCGGGCCTCATTGGCGCGGCGCTGCTGCCGCTGTTCCGGTAGAGCTCCAGGGCTGAACTCCGCTCCGGCGCCGCAACGTCAACGGAGGACCTCCCTTACGGCAGGTCCTCCGTTCTTTCGTACCCGGCGCAGGGGCCCTCTTCCGGGGCCGCTGGCTCTGCCCCGCCCTCCTCCGGCGGGAAAAGGAGCAGGGAGAGCCCGAACAGAATGGCCGCCGTGATGGCGATGGCCTGTACCTTGTGCTCCTCCAGCCAGGGACGGTAGGGCTCCAGGGGCGGGACTTTCCCGGCCGCCGCGTAGAGCGCCACCGCAACCACCACGCACAGGGCCAGCCGGGTGACGGTCTGTTGTTTGTCCGGTTTGGTTTCCATAGGCGCCGCCTCCTTCTCTCCATGTATAGCGGGGGACAGGGCCGGGTAGACCAGCAGGCTGCTTCGGATGTGAAAAAACGGTAAATTTTGAGGGGGCGTACTTGTCCCACCCGGCGCGATCCACTATACTACAGAGGTATCGGACCGAATTTTGAGGAAATCAGAGGCGGAAGCATGAAACGCAAGCACACAAAGCAGCCGGCCGCGCAGGTCCCGGCCCCCCAGCCCCGGCGGGAGGTGGCCCGGCTCAGCCCCGATCCGGAGCAGGGGCTCACCCTGCACCAGGTAAAAGAGCGCCAGCAGAACGGCTGGGCAAACGACCCGGTGGACTCCCCCACCAAGACGGTGGGGCAGATCGTGCGCGAAAACGTCTTTACCTTCTTCAACTTCATCTTTGTGGTGCTGGCGGCCCTGCTGGTGGCGGTGGGCTCCTTCGACGACATGCTCTTTCTGCTCATCGCCGTGGCCAATACCGGCATTGGCATCGTTCAGCAGCTCCGCTCCAAGCAGACCGTGGACAAGCTCAACCTGCTGGCTGCCCCCCGGGCCAACGTGGTGCGGGAGGGGAACCTGATCTCCGTGCCCGCCGCCCAACTGGTGCGGGACGACGTGGCGGAGCTGGCCTCCGGCGACCAGATCCCCGCCGACGCTACCGTCCTCTCCGGCCAGGTGCAGGTCAACGAGGCCCTCATCACCGGCGAGGCCGACGCCATCACCAAGGCCCCCGGCGACGAGCTGCTCTCCGGCGCCTTCGTGGTGTCTGGGCGCTGCCGGGCTCGGCTAGACCGGGTGGGGGCGGAGTCCTATGCCGCCCGCCTCACCCTGGAGGCCAAGAAGGATGTCACCGTGGGCAAGAGCGAGATGATGTCCTCCCTGGACAAGCTCATCCGCATCATCGGCATCCTGCTCATCCCCATCGGCGTGGCCCTGTTCGTCAAGGAGTTCGTCTTCCTGGAGCGCACCGCCCAGGAGGCGGTGGTGTCCATGGTGGCCGCCCTCATCGGCATGATCCCCGAGGGACTCTACCTGCTGACCAGCGTGGCCCTGGCGGTGAGCATGATTCGCCTGGCCCAGGGCAAGGTGCTGGCCCAGGATATGAACTGCATCGAGACCCTGGCCCGGGTGGACGTTCTGTGCGTAGACAAGACGGGCACCATCACCGAGCCCCACATGGAGGTAGGGGAGGTGGTGTACCTGGACGAGGAGAAGTACGCCGAGACCGTGGTCACCGAGACCCTCAACGCCTTTTACCAGTCCATGGAGGCGGACAACGACACCGCCCGGGCCATGGCCCAGAAATTCCACGGCAAGTCCCTGTGGCACGCCGCCCAGACCATCCCCTTCACCTCCGCCACCAAGTGGAGCGCGGCGGTGTTCCCCGGCCACGGCGCCTTCGTGGTGGGCGCCCCGGAGTTCATCATGGGGAACCGCTACGCCGATCTGAAGGAGGCGGTGGACCCCTGGTCGGGAAGGGCTACCGGGTGCTGCTGGTGGCCGAGTACGGCGGGGTGCCCGACCAGAAGGGGCTGGATCCCCGGCGGGTGTCCCCCATGGCCCTGGTGGCCCTGTCCAACCGCATCCGCCCGGCGGCCCCCAAGACCTTCCGCTACTTCGCCGAGCAGGGGGTGGCCGTGAAGGTCATCTCCGGTGACAACCCCGTCACCGTCTCCGAGGTGGCCCGCCAGGCGGGCATCGAGGGGGCGGAGAAGTACGTGGACGCCGCCACCCTCCGCTCCGATGAGGACATCGCCCGCGCGGTGCGGGAGTACACCGTCTTCGGCCGGGTCACCCCCAACCAGAAGCGCAAGCTGGTCCGCGCCCTCCAGCGGCAGGGCCACACCGTGGCCATGACCGGCGACGGTGTCAACGACGTGCTGGCCCTCAAGGACGCCGACTGCGGCATCGCCATGGCCTCCGGCTCCGACGCCGCCTGCCACGCCGCCCAGCTCGTGCTCCTCAACTCCGACTTCTCCGCCATGCCCAAGGTGGTGGCCGAGGGGCGGCGGGTCATCAACAACATCCAGCGGGCCGCCGCTCTCTATCTGGTGAAGAATATCTTCTCCTTCCTGCTGGCCCTCATCTCCCTGTTCGCCACCTTCCCCTATCCGGTCACCCCCCTCCAGCTCTCCCTGCTCAGCGCCGTCACCATCGGCGTGCCCTCCTTCTTCCTGGCCCTGGAGCCCAACCACAGTCTGGTAAAGGGCAAGTTCCTGTCCAACGTGTTCCGCGCCGCCCTGCCCGGCGGACTGACAGACCTGTTCGTGGTGCTGGGGGTGGAGGTCTTCTTCCTCACCTTCGGATTCAGCGAGGCGGAGCTGTCCACCATGTCGGCGATCCTGCTCATCGTCATCGGCATCATGGTGCTCTATGAGGTGTGCAAGCCCTTTGACTGGAAGCGGCGGGTGCTGTGGGGGGCCATGGCGGGCTCCTCGGCGGTGACAATCCTCGGCTTCGGCGGCAGCTTCGGCCTCAGCCCCCTGGGTACGCAGGCCTTCCTGGTGCTGCTGGTGTTCCTGGGGCTGGCCTACTCCATCATGCGCTTCATGTTGGGCCTCTTCGACCAGGGGGAGCGCCTGCTGAACCGTGGGCGGCATCTGCGGAAACGGAGGTAACGCATGCACATTCGCCCCTACCGCAGCTCCGACTGCCCGGCCTTGGCGGAGCTGTTTTATCAAACGGTTCACGCCGTCAACGCCCGGGACTACAGCCCCGAGCAGCTCGACGCTTGGGCGGATGGCCGGGTGGAGCTGGCCGCCTGGGACGCCTCCTTCCGCGCCCACGACACCCGGGTGGCGGTGGAGGGAGGCGTGATCGTCGGCTTTGCCGATCTCGGGCCGGACGGCTACCTGGACCGCCTCTATGTCCACAGGGACTGGCAGGGGAGGGGGGTGGCCTCCGCCCTCTGCGACGCCCTCCCCGCCGCCCGCATCACCCATGCCTCCATCACCGCCCGGCCCTTCTTTGAGCGGCGGGGCTGGCATGTGGTGAAGGAGCAGCAGGTGGAGCGCCGGGGGGTGCTCCTCACCAACTTTGTCATGGAGCGGTCATGCCCGCCGCCTTCCCGCCCTGTGTAGGGCGCGGCATCCCTGACGCGCCGCTTTTGCCGCGTTCTGGCAGGCCCGCCCCGCCGCCGTTTTTCCCCGTGCAAGCGGGCCTTGCGTGACAAACGGGAGGTTCTCTGCTACGATGGAGGGGAGAGGGGGGAGGCGTATGCACGACATCGCCCGCAATCTGAAGTGTCTGCGGCGGCAGAGGGGGCTGACCCAGGAGGAGCTGGCCGCCCGGCTCCACGTGACCCGGCAGGCGGTGAGCAACTGGGAGCGGAACCGGAACCTGCCCGAGCTGGAGATACTCCTCTCCGCGGCGGAGCTTCTGGGGGTCGGCGTGGACGAGCTGCTCTATGGTCCCCGGCCGGCGGAGGGAGCGGCGGCCCCGGCAAACCGGCGGAGGCGCACGGTTACCGCCGGGGCGCTGTGGGCCGTCTGGGCGGCGCTGTGGCTGGCCTACCAGCTCTGGGCGCTCCCGGCGCTTGAGGCGATGTACGATAAATATGACTACTCTGCGGCGGGCTGGCTGCTGCTCTGGCCCGCCCTGAATCTGCTGCTGGGAATGGCGGTGTGCGCCCTGGTCTCTATCTGGCGGGAGCTCCGCCCCCGGCGGCTGGCACTCCGGCGTGCCCTGTTCTGGGCGGGGGCGGGCTACGCGGCCCTGCTTCTTCTGGGCGTGCTGCTGTTGCCTGTGCACGGGGCCCTTGTGGCCCTTCATGAGTCCGCCATCCCTTATCTGCTCTGCGGGGGTCTGATCTTCTGCGGCTGGGGGCGAAAAGCGGGTTGATTTCCCGGGGGTTTTCCGGTAAAATGAAAGGCGCGGGGCATGGCTCCGCGCTTACTCTTTGGATAAAGGGGGTATTCTTCATGCTGAAGGTACTCTATCTGCTGAATTTTGCAGGCAAGGCGGGCACCGAGCGGTACGTGGAGACCCTGGTGAAGTATCTCGCCGCCGATGGGCTGGTACAGCCCTTCTTTGCCTACAACGAGGGCGGGCTGCTGGTGGAGCGGCTGGAGGCCATGGGCGTGCCCTGCCGCCGGGTGGAGATGCGCCGCCGCTTCGACAAAAAGGCCGCCCGTGAACTGGCGAAGCTCTGCGCCGAGTGGGACATCGACCTGGTTCACTGCCACTATCTGCGGGAGCACTACACCGCCCTGCTGGCCAAGAAGTACAATAAAAAAATCCGCGTGGTCTATACCAACCATTTTGTCCTGGCCAACGACTTCGTGACCCGCTTCTCCAACCGCATCATGGACCGGCGGCAGGATCAGATGATCGCCGTGTGCAACAAGGGGAAGGAGCAGCTCGTCGCCAACGGCTGGAGCGCCGACCGCATCCAGGTCATCTTCAACGCCGTGGATCTGGACGCCTGGGCGGGAGACCGCAGCCAGTCCACCCTCCGCGCCGAGCTGGGGCTGGACGACAGCCGCTTCGTTATGCTGTGCGCCTCCCGGTTTGCCGGGGACAAGGGGCACAAGTACCTCATCGACTCGGTCAAGCGGCTGACCGAGCTGTGCGCCGTGCCCTTCACCCTGGTGCTGGCCGGGGACGGCCCCCTGCTGGAGCCTACAAAAGCCCAGGTACAGGAGCTGGGGCTGGAGGACTGCGTGAAGTTCATCGGCTTCCGCAAGGACATCAAGAACCTATATAAGGGTTCGGATCTGTACGTCAACTCCTCCCAGCACGAGGCCCTGTCCTTCCTCATCATCGAGGCCATGGCCGCCGGGCTGCCTGTCATCGCCACCGACATGGGGGGCAACTCCGACATCGTCAACGACGAGGCAGGGTGCGGCATGCTGGTGGAGTACGATAACCCCGACTCCATGGCCGTGGCTATGAAGTGCTTTCTGGAGGACCCGGCTTTCGCAGCCCGGTGCCGGGAGAACGCGCGCAGGACCATCGAGGACGTCCTGGCCAACGACTTCGTGACCCGCTTCTCCAACCGCATCATGGACCGGCGGC
>PVMO01020101.1_pt1 | contig 26005 bp, 15 predicted proteins | sample 1853421 | NCBI WGS metagenome assembly PVMO01 (sample SAMN08533511, study PRJNA380276) | Human gut metagenome, whole genome shotgun sequencing project.
CACGCTAATAAAAAGCATACATGCATTGATCACGCCATGGGCTATCATGGCCACCCGGTTACTTCGTTCCAACTCTTTCATTTGAATTCTCCTTCTCTCCTGTATGATATATTCATTCCTTACATCTCTTATATTGTAATTCATGATGGTATCTCCGTCAATAAACCACACGAAAATGCAGTCCGGTTTTCTGTGAAAACCGGACTGCATTTTCTGTCATTTATATATTATCTCCCTGCCGGACAACTTCCGGCACCCTCTTTATACCTTGAAAACATCCAGTACCTTTTCCAGCTTATCCGCTAATGCCAACAGGTTCTCAGAAGAATTCATCAGTTCTGTCATGGTATCACTCATGCCATGAGCCGCCTGCATGGTACTGTCTGCGGATGCTGCATTCTGTTCGGAGATTGCCGACAATCCTTCCACTACATCACGGATCGCACTTCCGGACTGTCCTAAGACATCCATCTTCTCCCGGATACCGTCAATATGCTGCAGGGAATTCTCCACACCATCCGCTACTGCCGCAGTCTTCACACCGGTCTCCTCTAACTTGCTCTGCTGGTGATTCATGTTGGCTTCCACTTCACCCATGATCTCCACCATTCTGCCGGAAGACTCCATGATATTTTGGATGATCTGCTGGATCTCGGTTGCGGAGCGCTTAGACTGGTCAGCCAGCTTACTGATCTGCTCTGCTACCACTGCGAAGCCTCTTCCCGCTTCTCCGGCTCTGGCTGCTTCAATGCTGGCGTTCAGTGACAGCAGATCTGTCTCGTCCGCAATATCCTGAATCATGGATACTGCCTTGGTGATATTCTGAATTGCTCCGTTCATATCCGTAATCTGTTCCGCTACCCGCAGGACGGATTCCTTGGTGCTCTCGTTGGAGCCGTTCAGTTCCTTCATGATCTCTTCGGAAGCTTTCTCCGCTTCTGCCATCCTACCGGCATAATCCGTCAGAGATTTTACTTCCTCAGATATATATTCGATCTGCTCGCCGATACGCACTACATTTTCATTAGCATCCGTTGTCTCATTGGCCTGATTCCTTGCGCCGTCTGATATCTCGCCGACAGCATGGTATACATCATTCACAGATTCCTGGGTATCCTGTGCCATCTTGATCAGTTTGTTGGAAGATGCTGTCAGATCATCCGCGGAATCCTTGATCTCTGTTACGATCGAACGGAGAGTTTTTTGCAGTTTTACAGAAATACGATATACATCCCCAAGTTCATCCTTTTTACGGCACTGCTTTTCATCCGGCTCTGCATCCAGTTCTCCGTTCACGATCCTGCCTAGGAAATGCTTCGTCTTCTTCATGGTCTTCACCATGCTACGGGATAATACGCTTACCAGCGTTGCCGCCACAAGAACACATGCCACAGCGATCAGAATAATATCCTTCACCTGCATCGAGATTGTATCCTTGACATTCTGCATCGGCGTCGCCACTTCGATGGCACCGATCACAGAGCCATCAGAATTGATCAATGGCTGATAATATACATAATAATCTACTTCGGAAATGTTGCAGTCCGTCAGGAACAAAGCCTCCCCAGTCTGAATCTGTGCATAGACATCGTCTTCCAACGCCGTACCGTTAATACGTCCTCCTTCCGGCTTGGTCAATGTCGTGATCAGACGCATATTTCCATACAAAAAAGACACCTGGAAGCCTGTCTTCTCCTGCAATCCATCGATCAACTGTGTCTCCCCGGAAATGGATGTGCCGCCCTTGCGCACCTTGCCTCCCTTATCTCTGGTGTAATCGCCTTCATACAGATTCGTGTAGGTTTCATCCACACTGACACCAACGATCTGCAGAGACTGCTCAATCTGTTTCTCAATTCCGGTCTCTAATGCTTTTGCCCCAACCGTAGCCACCAGTGCACATACAATGATCATCGGCAGAAGGCTCAACGCCAGTATCTTTTTCGAAATTGTGAAAAATGGCTTTTTGTTCCCTTTTACTTTCGTTTTCTTATTCTCTGTCTTCTTCATGCTTACCACATCTGCCTTTCTGTAAAAGACTTTATCACATTCGGTTCATCTCGAAAACGTTTAAGTATTTTCTCGGTAAATTCATTGTAACATTTTCCATATAGTAATACAATTCGACAAAATTACAAGTATTTTATTGTTAAATTTGGCCATTTTTCCTTAACGTTAAGTGAAAATATCTCTTTTGTTTACGAAACAGTTAAGTTTTCTGCTTCCAGACCGGCATACGCAGTATCTTTATCAATAGCGGAATGATCATAATAAACCACACAATAGGCTCCGCTGCAATGACACCCGGGTATCCGAACATGGGAACCAGCGTCGCCGCGATCACAATTTTCCCTATCATTTCCAACGAGCTGGAGATCAGCGGTACGATCCGCTCTCCCAGTCCCTGCATGGAGTTTCTCACAATACAGATTACCGCTGTCACATAATAGAACAGTGTATCTACCTTCAGATATAATGTGGCATTGTAGATCACTTCCGGAGTTTTGCTGCCGGTGACCAGCCATACCAGCCAGTCACCGATGGTATAAGCAGTCACAATATTAAGCGTACACCAGATGCAGGTATAACCGGTTGCCAACAGGATTCCTCTGCGGATCCGTTCGATTTTGCCGGCTCCCAGATTTTGTCCGCAATAGGTCGCCATTGTCTGACCGAAGACGCTGAACATGATCATGAAGATCTCGGAGATCTTGCGGGCTGCCGTATGGGCAATGATAATATTCTGTCCCAGCTTATTGATGGAGGTCTGCAATGTCAATGTACCGATATTGACCAGCGAGCTCATGAATCCCATGGAAAGACCGGAGCTTAACATATTGCGGAGCATTCCGGCATCCTGCAGCTTCATATCATCCACACGTATCCGCAGAATTTCATACTTTTTCCACAGATAGACCGCACACACCACCACAGCGATCAGCTGCGACAGCACAGTAGCAACTGCGGCACCCAGCACTCCCATATGCATCACCACGATCAGAAGCAGATCTCCTCCGATATTCAGCACCACCGACACTGCCAGCACGATCAGCGGGGTCACGGTATCTCCGATTGCTCTTAAGGTCGCCGATAATACATCATATAATAAAGTAACAACAAGTCCCGCTATGATCACGGACACATACTGTGTTGCTGTGTGCAACAGATTTTCCGGCACATTCAGGAATCTGAGGATCGGCTGTAAAAATACAAGTCCTCCAAATGTCAGTACCACCGCTGCCAATAGACCAAGCACCAGAGAATTGCCTAAGGATCGGCGCAATCTGTCCATATCCTTCGCTCCGAAGCACTGTGCCGAAATAATAGCAAAGCCATTGCACATTCCCATTAGGAATTGTACGATCAGGTTGCTCAGCGTCGTCGTGGCCCCCACTGCCGCCAGGGCATTATCTCCCAGAAAAGTACCTACGATGCGGGTATCTGCCAGGCTGTAAGTAAGTTGCAATAAATTGGCCAAAAAAATAGGAAGGGCAAACGTCAGTATCAAAACTGACGGTCTGCCCTTTGTAAGATCTTTCATATAGTTCCTCACTTCTATACTTCCGGAAAAAATATGGATTTTCCCCGTGTGATAGGGCTACAGAACTTTTTTAAAACTTTTTCTTGGCATTGTCAAGGTATTTCTTGGTCTCAGCCACCACAACACCATTTAATGCCAGCAGTGCGATCAGGTTCGGGATCGCCATCAGACCGTTGAAGATATCTGCGATGGTCCATACTGCCTTAACAGTCATGTAGGGTCCGATGAATACGCAGGCAATGTAGATCCAACGGTATACTTTGATCGCCTTCGGCTTCTGACCGATCAGGTATTCCAGGCATCTCTCACTGTAGTAATCCCAACCGAGGATCGTGGTAAATGCAAAGAATACCAGGCATACCATCAGGATAAAGGATGCAATAGAGCTGTTAAAAGGCAGCCCCTGCTGGAAAGCTCTGGTGGTAACATCCACGCCGTCCAAACCTACGTTCCAGGAATCGGTAATTACGATCGTAAGACCGGTCATGGTACAAATGATCAGAGTATCAATGATGGTACCCATCATGGAGATCAGACCCTGTTTGGCAGGAGAGTCGTTCTGCGCTGCAGCCGCTGCAATCGGTGCACTACCGATACCGGCTTCGTTGGAGAAAATACCTCTCGCAATACCCTTCTGCATTGCCATGATAACCGCTCCCAAAGCACCGCCGGCTACGGCACGCATACCAAACGCACTCTGTAGAATGGTTACGATAGCTGCCGGAATGGCAGTTACATTAAAGATCAATACTAACAGACAGGCTACTACATAAGTCACTGCCATAAAAGGAACGATGACCTGTGCCACGGTGGAGATACGCTTTAATCCACCGATAACAACCAGTGCCACGCAGATGGTCAAAAGGATTCCGGAGATCACCACGCTCCAGGAATAGTCCATGCCGAAGAGCTGTACGGTATGTGCATTATTTGCATCGAAGAAATTATGTACCGCACTGGTGATACCGTTGATCTGGGTAAAGGTTCCGATACCGAACAATCCTACGCATACACCCATAAAAGCGAAGATCTTCGCCAGCCATTTCCAGCTCTTGCCCATACCGTTTTCGATATAGTAGAAGGGGCCGCCGATAATGTGTCCATCCTCTGCTACCACACGATATTTCACCGCCAGCAGGCACTCGGAATACTTTGTAGCCGTACCTACCAGCGCAGCGATCCACATCCAGAACAAAGCTCCGGGACCGCCTGCTACAATAGCCGTTGCCACACCAACGATATTACCGGTTCCGATGGTAGCGGACAATGCCGTACACAGTGCCGCGAAACTGGATACTTCGCCGTCTTCGCCCGACTTTTCATTGGCAATTAAATGTTTGATTGCATGGGGAAGCTTCGTGATCTGCAAAAAACGAAGTCTGGCTGTGAGAAAAAGGCCCGTAGCCAGAATGAGGACGATCAGGGGGATGCCCCAGACGAAATCATCCACTGTGGTCAGAAAGTTACTAATCATGTCTAACATATTCCCTCTCCTTCCGTCACCTCTTGTGACGTCCTATCGTAGATTGATTTCTTCCGAAGAGAATGGGAATAAGCATATAGATGCTCTGTCCTTTTGCCTGAGAGATTGGCAGCTTTACTGCCGTACACCTTCGGCGCCTTCTATACGGAAATATGAAAATTGCTTTCCGTGGAAGGACTCTCCAGAGTAAATCTTTACCGCGCTAAAGCGGCAACAAAATCACAATAGCATACTTTTTCACCCATTGCAACGTTTTTTTATCTTTGACATTGATCTGCCCAACACAGACATTGACTTTTATGGTACCTGATTACTATAATATAATTCATATGAATACTAACACGAACAATCACAAAACTTCATATTCCATTACACGTGGACTGTTTTTCCTGATCATGTGTTCTGTGATTTTTACGGTACTGTACTACAGTCTGCCCAGGCAGAACCGTGAGCCGGCAATATCGGATTATATTGACTTTTCAGAAGGCTGGACCACCTCCGATGGAAGCCCCGTTGATTTTTCCCATATCAGCGGCACCTGCACAGTGACCAAGAAGCTTCCTGCGCTGACTCACGACATGGCACTTTTCTTTTTTTATAAAAGTTCCAATGTGACGATCCTGATAGACGACCGGCAGATCTATGAGTCCATACGACCGGAGGGAGTTTTCTTCGGCAAGACGCCGGGAGCCTCTTATGTCTCTCTGCCCATCTACCGGGAAGATTCCGGGCGCACGCTCACCCTGGTGATCGATAATCCTTACGGAGACGGCAGTGGCAAGATCAATCATATGTACCTGGGACGTAGTGAAGATATCCTGATAAGCCGCATCCGCGACAAGGCACCCGGATTCGGCATCAGCTTCCTGATCGCCCATCTTGGTCTGGCATTTATCCTGTTTTATCTGCCATTACACAAGAAGCACATCATCGGCAGTGAGATGCTTTATCTGGGATTATTTGCTCTGAATACCGGTATCTTTATGTTGGCAGATAACCGTATGCTGCAGCTGATCCTGCGTAACAGCCATATTTATCATACAATTGCGGAACTTTTTATGATGCTGATCACCATTCCACTGTTTCTGTACCTTGGCAAAATGTATACAGAGTACTCCCCTGTGATGGTACAGACAGTATGCCTGATCAGTGTCATGGATTTCAGTATACGTTTCTGCCTGAATCTGACCGGTCTCAAGGACTTCCATGAAAGTCTTCGTCTGACCCATATTACTTTTGGCATTCTGATTGCACTTGTTATCTATGCCATCGGCAAGGGGTTTTATCAGAATCAAAGGCAGCATCTGAAGCACAATCTATATCATAACCTTGGAATTCTGTGTCTGTGCTTTGGCGTTCTACTGGATATCCTGCTGCTATGGTTCGGCAGTGCTCCCGAGACCAGCTTCTTCACACGGATCGGTGTGCTTATGTTCCTGATCATGGAAGCAGTCCAAGTTACCCTGCGCCTCATGACCAACTATCAGGAAGGTGTTCGCATGCAGCTGCTCAGCCGCCTGGCTTATCGCGACGGTCTGACCGACCTGCTGAACCGTACTTCCTATATGGAAGAATTGAAAAGACTGGACGCATCCCATAATTTTCATGTGTTGCTGGCACTGTACGATGTGAATAGCCTCAAATATGTGAACGACACCTACGGTCACCAAAGCGGTGATGAAATGATCCGCCGGGTAGCGGATACTCTGTCGGCACATCTTGGTTCCTTAGGAAAATGTTACCGGATTGGCGGAGATGAGTTCGTATTCCTGTCGACCGTATCCGATTCCGAAAAAGAATTTCTCAAGCTGCAAAGAGATTTCGAAGCGTCTCTGGGAACTTTGAAGCTTCCTGACGGTTCCGAGCATCCCATTACTGTAGCCATGGGATATTCCGTACTGACCCATAATATGCCTCGTTCCATGGACGATATGGTCCGGGAGGCCGATGCCAGAATGTATGAGGCGAAACGACGAATGAAAACAGAAAATTGATCATAAGATTGGCAGCGTTTTTGCTGACAATCTTATGAATAGCGTGGCTCATTGCAGAGAACTGCCAACAAATGTGGAGTGCCCTTTGCGAAACATTTATGAATTGGGGACATGGCTCGTAACGTAGGGTTGCCATAGCCCCCACGCAGAAAGGACTCCCCCCGACTCGGATGCTAGCTACAACTGTGGATTTTCTAAAGGAAAGTGGTCAAGTGTTTCTCATCATGACGGGGCCGCCTTTACGCTGCCATCCATGTCTCTTACCGGCTAAAGCGAACATCGTGTTCGCGTTGCCCCTGCGGCTTAACCACTTTCTAAGAAAATCTCACAGTCTCCGCCGCATCTACGCCCGGGGAGCAGTCCTTTTCTGCTGGAAACCTTCCGCCTCACTGTGGACACAGGTGATAGGAACAAGCTTCTCTGTATCCTTAAACCAAGGTATGGGGCGTTACGCACAATATTTGATAATTAAGCCCCGCTATCGTAAGACTGCCGGGGCTTAATTGACTAAATTTGATGATTATGCCCCGCGTATCGTAAACTATCGGGGCTTAATTGACTAAATTTAATGATTACGCCCCGCGTATCGTAAACTACCGGGGCTTAATTGACTAAATTTAATGATTACGCCCCGCGTATCGAATAAGACAGCGATTTGTGCGCAAGCGCCCATCGCTGTCCTCACTATGCCTATGCGCGGCTCATTGCCCGCGTAACTCTCAATTAACTACGCTTGGCAGCATGTTCCAAATAGAGAAAAAAAGCCACATTCAGAACAATGCCCACTGCAGTAGAGATGGGGGCTGCGAGGCCGATATTGGTGAGACTTGCGTCCGGTTGGATACTCATATAGTAAGCGAAAGGAAGTCGGACGAGAAGTGTCTGGATCAGTCCCTGAAGCATGACCCACACGGTCTTGCCATTACCGTTAAAATATCCCATCATGCTGAACAGCACAGCAGTCAATAGTGTCTCCGGTGCGAAACCTTTCAGATACTCATACCCTCTCTGCACCACTGCCGCATCCGCGGAGAAGATACCTGCCAGCAGATCCCCCCGGAAGAACACCAGTGAAAAGGCAAAGCATCCCACCAAAAGTCCGATGCCGATACCGGTGAACATGGTCTTCTTCGCCCGCTTCTGTTCTCCGGCACCTACATTCTGTGACACGAAAGAAGAAGTGGACTGCATCAGTGCACTGGGGATCAGCATGGCAAAGTTAACGATTTTGCATGCCACGCCGTAGCCAGAGGAAGCTTCCAGTCCCAGGCGGTTGACAAAGGCACACAGTGCCAGGAAAGAGCCTTGCGTCAGACACTCCTGCAAAGCTAACGGCAGACCAATCTGCAGGAATTTACCGCACTGGGGATTCCAACGGAAATCGTATCCGGTAATGGTAAAGGGCAGTCCCTTTTTCACAAGGCGTACAATTGCAAACACTACGCTCAATGCCTGTGCAAAAACAGTAGCCAGCGCTGCTCCCATGGCATCCATGCCCAGTCCTGCCACCAGCACCAGATCACCCACGACATTGACAATGCACGCCACGAATACAAACAGCAGCGGGGAATTGCTGTCACCCAGTCCACGGAAAATGGCTGACAATACATTATATGCCACAATAAAAAAGATTCCGGCACCGCAGATCCGGATGTAAGCAGCGGTCAGCCCTACCGCCTCTTCCGGTGCCTGCATGAGAACCGCAATAGGACGGGCAAAGCCCACCATAATTACAAACAGCACCAGCGAGATCGCTGCAAATACAACGGTTCCGCCGCCGATGATACTGCCGATCTGCTCCTCCTTCTTCTCTCCCAGATACCGTGCGATCAGCACGGTGATACCCATTGCCAGCTGAGTCACCACGAAAGTTACCAGATTCAGCACCTGACTACCGGTAGAGACTCCGGACAATCCCGAAGTGGAGCCGAACCGTCCCACTACCAGCAGATCCACTGCACCGTAGGCCGCCTGTAAGATCAGTGCTCCCAAAATAGGAACCATGAAGCGAAGTAATTTTTTCAAAATACTTCCCTGTGTAAAATCCATCATGTCATTTTCTTTATTTTTCAAACTTCTCTCTCCTCTCGCACATCACCTGATAAAAGGTCTCTATGGTCTGTATCATCACTTTCGCATCTGCTTCGGAAATGCTCTCCAGATACGGTGCCAGACCGGCAAAATAATTCTCATTATATTTTTCCGACAGTTTTCGTCCCTCTTCTGTCAGAGAAATATAGGTGATCCTGCCGTCCTCCGTTGCATTCGTTTTCCGCAGATATCCCTTTTTTTCCATTTCCTTCACAGTCCGGGTCACACCGGGACGGGGGATGTTCAGATAGTCGCTGATATCTGAAATCTTCACAGCGACACCCTGTCGCTCCAGAATCTGGATCACATCCAGAAAATGAATATAAGAGGGGGTCACGCCCGAGGGCAACGCCGGAAGCATCTCCCGGATTCTTTTTGCCTGATAACAGGCATCCAACATTCGTTTTATGGTCTGAACCGTCATTCTTTTTCCTCTCTGATATCTTTTTTCTATTCTTTAATTACCTTTATAGTTACCACTAGTAATTATCTTTGGTAATTATATGTAAACATTTCAGATTTGTCAATGAGATATTTTCATAAACACAAAAACAGCAGACTCTTTTGGAGAATCTGCTGTTTTCCTTTCTCTTCATTCAGATTATGAAGTTTCCACCTGGATGATTGTTTACTCATCCGATCTGGCATAGGCATTTTTCATCTGTCCGCTAAGTTCGTACAGTACCTTGTCCAGTGTGTCGGCTGCTGCCTCCCGCAGCATTTGGGCCGTCTTTTCGTTGGCTTCTTCCTGTAATTTCTTACGTTTGTCCTCTTCGTTCTCCTGCGCCAGCAATGCATCGTAGCGATTCAGGATCTCGTGGCTTTTCGCTGCCACCTTTTCCTGATAACGTTCGATATGGAACACGGATTTGCTATAAGAAGCATCGGCCATGGCTGCGATCATACGGCTCATCCAGTAGAAGTTCTCCGTGGAGACTTTTCCGGTGGTCGCTGACAGGTACTCAGGTGTCCTGTCGATGCCGGTATAAAAAGGTGCCAGTACATTAAATGCATTGGATGCAAACGCCAGCCACTGGATCGGCTCGCCCTCCGGGCGCATCTGAATCAAAGTCATAACATCATTACGGTTAATGCCAATGGAACGATATGCTCCACACATAGTTTTATCCCCATACGAAGCATATGGATCATAGGGTGTTCCCTGATAATGGGAAGACAGCACGTATTTTACATCCTCCACTGTGAGCTTCTTCTCAGGCACCATGCACCAGGGCAGATCATCCGAAAAAGGAGTGTAGTCCGCATCCGAACCATCCCAGACCTTTGTACGGGGATTCAGGGTCCGCAGCATATACCAGGCTCTTGCGGTATTGTATACATGGTCGGAATCGTCATGGCTGCCAAAGGCATCTCTGGCAGAAAAGCTGCCGTCCTGTGACAGATCCAAATGATGCTTTTCGATAAACTCTCTCAGATCCGCAGAGCACATATGATTCTCCTGTGTGCTCAGGGCATCCTCCAGATCGAAAGCATCGATTCCGAACTGGTTCGGCATCACCACATATGCTTCATCCGGCACTCTGCGGGCGATCCAGTGATGACCGCCGATGGTCTCCAGCCACCAGATCTCGTTTTTATCGGAAAAAGCAATTCCGTTCATCTCGTAAGTACCATATTTTTCCAACAGGCTTCCCAGCCTCGTGACACCTTCTCTGGCACTGTGAATATAAGGGAGCACCAGAGACACAATGTCCTCCTCGCCGATGCCGCCGGAGATCTCTTCCACACCATCCTTCGCCGGAACATATTCCACCAGTGGATCCGCTCCCAGAACTCTGGCATTGGAAGTGATGGTCTCTGTGGCCGTCATGCCCACACCTGCCGCATTGACACCGTGCGCTGCCCAGATACCCTCTCCGTCCAGTGCATTGGGGACTGCGGTATAACGCATGGGATCCTCCGGCAGATCGATCTCCACATGGGAAAGCACGGATTTGTATTTTTTCGGCTGTTCTTCCGGATGCACCACAACGAATTTCTTCGGTGTGAACTGCCCCGAAGGAGAATCGTCATTCCGGGCGATCATGGTGGAACCGTCATAAGATGCATTTTTTCCTACTAATATGGTTGTACATGGCATAATCATTACCTCCTGATACTGTGTTTCAAAATTTTCTTCTCCGGCACCGGAAATCTGTGTTCCAGTCCTGGCACTTATGCCAGCTTCTGTCCGTTAATGACTACATTTTGAATTGTCTCCGGCCTGCCCTGTAAAGGCTCGATCTTTGTGAACTGTCTGCAGCCGGTGACTTCAATATTCTCCATCTGCAGATTTCTGAAATACGGGATGTCGTCCTCATTTTCCATGGCAATGGTCTCTTCCCGGTTCAGGGAATTGAGCACATAGGACATGGTCAGGATCACTGCCTCGCCCTTGATCTCGCTCATATGGATATTGCGGAGAGTGATATTTTCCACCACGCCGCCGCGGCCCAGCGCACTCTTCATTCGGACACCCACATCGGTTCCCACGAAAGTACAGTTCTCCACCAGAATATCCTTTACTCCGCGGGACATCTCACTGCCGATGACGAAGCCGCCATGGCCTTCGTTCACCAGACAGTCATGGATGTAAACATTGCTGCAGGGCCCCTGAATCTTGCGGGCAATGGCATTTTTGCCGGACTTCATACAGATGGCATCATCTCCGGTCTCAAAAACACTGTGATGAATATGCACATTAGTGCAGGACTCCACATCAATGCCGTCACCGTTCTGGGCATAATAAGGATTTCGGACCTGTATATGCTCCACCGTAAGGTTCTCGCAGAAATAGGGGTGGATATTCCATGCCGGAGAGTTCATGAACGTTACGCCTTGCAGAAGCACATTTTTGCAATGGCGCAGACTGATCATCACCGGGCGGTAAAAATCGTAATAGGGTGCCGCGGCGGCCAGTGCTTCCTCGGTGTTTCCCTGAATGTTGTGGTGATTTCCTTTTAAAATCGACTCTGTGGGCATCCAGATCGCTGTTTCTTTCGTCTCTAACACATAAGGACTGATGGTAAACAACGCATCCCACTGCTTTTCCGTCATCTTAAACTTCTTGATCGGACGCCATTTATCACCGCTGCCGTCAATGATGCCTTCTCCGGTAATGGCGATGTTTTCTGCATTTTCCGCGGTAACGGGAGATACGGTGCGAATGCAGTCCTCTTGCGGGCAATGGCATTTTTGCCGGACTTCATACAGATGGCATCATCTCCGGTCTCAAAAACACTGTGATGAATATGCACATTAGTGCAGGACTCCACATCAATGCCGTCACCGTTCTGGGCATAATAAGGATTTCGGACCTGTATATGCTCCACCGTAAGGTTCTCGCAGAAATAGGGGTGGATATTCCATGCCGGAGAGTTCATGAACGTTACGCCTTGCAGAAGCACATTTTTGCAATGGCGCAGACTGATCATCACCGGGCGGTAAAAATCGTAATAGGGTGCCGCGGCGGCCAGTGCTTCCTCGGTGTTTCCCTGAATGTTGTGGTGATTTCCTTTTAAAATCGACTCTGTGGGCATCCAGATCGCTGTTTCTTTCGTCTCTAACACATAAGGACTGATGGTAAACAACGCATCCCACTGCTTTTCCGTCATCTTAAACTTCTTGATCGGACGCCATTTATCACCGCTGCCGTCAATGATGCCTTCTCCGGTAATGGCGATGTTTTCTGCATTTTCCGCGGTAACGGGAGATACGGTGCGAATGCAGTCCTGACCTTCATAGCTGGTGATCCGCAGCGGATAGTCCTCTTTGGACTTGATGAATTTTAACATAGCCTGACTGTCCAGATGAAGATTGACACCGCTTAACAGCCGGAGCGGAGCCACCGCCCAGATGCCTGCGGGAACTCTTACCGTACCGCCCCCCTGCTCCGACACTTCGCAGATCGCGCGGTTAATGGCCTCCGCATTGTGTCTGCCGGTCTCGATCTGCAAATCGCCGCTCTTCGCGCCGTATTCTGCTATGGACACCTCCCGGTCCGGGAACTGGGGAAGTTCTACTTTATAATTCTGATTATACATGGTTATTGTTTTCTCCTTTGAATATTTTCATGGATACTTTCACATTTTCTACGTTTCTGATTCTAGCGTGTTCCGTTTCGGACTTCCACCCGGTTTTTGCGTTTTTCCGAAAGGTTCTACTGCTTATTTGTGCCCTTCCGCGCAGATCCAGTCCTCACCGTCTTTTAAGTGAATCCGTACCTCTTCAAATCCTGCATTTTCCAGCAGTTCCCGGAATTCTTCCGGTGTGGGATTAAACAGATGGAATCTTTGAATGTTTTCCCGCACCTGTTCCGGCAGATCCTCCTTCTGGTAAATGTCGGCCACCAGTAAAAAGGTTCCCTGCTCCTTCAATACCCGGTAGACTTCTTTCAGATTCTCCGCGGGATCCGGCCAGAAATAAAAGCTTTCCACCGTAATGATCTTGTCAAAAGCATTGTCCGCAAAGGGCAGTTTTTCCACTGAGGCTTCCACGAGATCCATTTTTCCCTGCTGCAGTGCTTCTGCATTGGTTTTCCCGGAAAGCTCCAGTGAAGTGGCGGAATAATCCACTCCGGTCAGATGTCCGTCACGCACCTCTTCACTCATGCGTTTCAGAGTTGCTCCTCCACCGCAGCCGATGTCCAGAATCCGGTCATTCTCCCGGATCTTCCAGTGTTCCAGTGCCCAGCCGGTCACTGCGTAGTGGCTTTCGTTCATGCGACGCAGCATCTTCTCCCCATCCTCCCCGACCGGTTTCCCGGGGTTGCCGGAGATGGTGATCTCCTGCTGGGTGCGTTCGTTGGTGGTTAGGTTTATGGTATTATTTTCTGTTTTTTCAGTCATGATCTTTATTCCTTCTTCCAGCCGCTTTCTTTTTGGATCTTTGCGGTTTTCTTTGCAATTTTTACTATCTCTATTATAATAGTAACTGTTTATAATCATGTAAAGGGCAATCCCGTTATTGAGAATATCTCTGAATAAGGGATTTGGCAAAACACCCGATACAAAGTACAATCTGCGAAAGCATACGCCGAAAATGCAGTGGAACGCTTGCAGGTTACGGAAAGGCATACATTTTTTATGAAATATTATCTTGCCCCCATGGAGGGACTGACCACTTATAATTTCCGCACTAACTGGAACCGCTGTTACGGCGGCATGGACAAATATTTTACCCCTTTTATCTCCAATCGGCACATGAACAGCAGAGAACGCAACGATGTGCTTCCGGAACATAATGTGGGCATGTACACCGTACCGCAGATCCTGACCAATAAGGCGGAGGAATTTCTGTCGCTGGCAAAGCAGCTGGCCGGATATGGCTACCATGAGGTCAACCTGAATCTAGGCTGCCCTTCCGGAACAGTGGTAGCAAGAAACCGCGGTGCCGGATTCTTAGGTACGCCCCGGAAACTGGAGACTTTTCTGGATGAAATTTTTGAAAAATGTCCACTGGATATCTCCATTAAAACCCGCATCGGCATGGAGTATTTGGATGAGTGGGCTCCGTTACTGAAAATATATCAAAAATTTCCCATGAAGGAGCTGATCATCCATCCCAGACTGCAAAAAGAAGGATATCAGGGGGTGCCCCATCTGGAGGCTTTTGCGGAAGCTGCCGACACCTTACAATGCCCGCTGTGTTATAACGGAGATATTACCTCTCCGGAGACGCTAACGCAGATTCTTACGAAGCTTCCCAGTATCGATACGGTCATGATCGGCCGGGGAATTTTGCAGAATCCGGGATTATTGCAGGAATTGAAGGCTGCCTCCACGGAGAGTGTTGCGCTGCTGTCTTGTGAAGAGCGGCTGGCTGTCCTGAAGGAATTCCACACTTCCCTCCTGACCGGTTATCAGGAGATCATGTCCGGCGATACCAATACGCTCTATAAGATGAAGGATCTCTGGACTTTCTTAAGCCACAGCTTCGAATCTCCGGACAAATACGTAAAAAAGATCCGCAAAGCCACAGATGCCAGCGACTATAAGCTGGCCGTCAATGCGTTATTCCGGGAGTGCGCATTGCAGTCGGAGAATTCTTGATCCTGACATCATCCCATACCTTTATTCCCCGGTGTCGAACTGTTCTCCTTCGTTGGCGTCTTCCATGACGACCTCCGGCTCCGGGATGCCTGCATTTTCCACATAGCTGAAATGAATGACCGCCTGTGGCCAGTTGAAGCTGATCCGGGCGGTCTTCTGCCGCTCCTCGCCTGCCTTGCGAATCAGTTCCAACAGTTCCTGCAAGACTTCTCTGGTCAGATAGCCTCCCCGCCACTGGAACGTCATGGCCCGGCCTTTTTTCGCCATCTGCTGTGCTCTTTTATATACTTCTTCCGTTTTCGTAAAGGAAAGTTTTTTCTCCTTGTAATAAAAATGATCGTTGTCCGGACAGCCGGGTGCCGGGGCGATCAACGGTTCATGATCCCGGAACACTGCTTTATCTCCCAGATTGAAATAGTCGTAGCGGATCTCTCCGGGTGCTTCCGCATTGCCCTGATGTTTTCCCAATGTATTGTCAAATGTGGCATCCAGATGGTAATACTGCCCGCCGATCCGCACAATATTCCAGGTGTGACGGTACTTGATCCCTTTCTCCGGATTGTTGCCGCAGATAGCGATTACACACCATACACCCAGCGCATCACAAAGCACCTTCACCGATTTGGCAATGCCCTCGCAGACACCCACACCCTGTCCCAGCGGTCCGATAATCTCATGGGAATAGGGCTTTTTCAACTTATCGTAGGTGATATTTTCGCAGATAAAGTCGTGAATGTACTTCTCTTTTTCCCACTCTGTGAACTTTGCGGCAGGTCTTGCCAGCTTTTCCACCCGGGACTGCATGGCTTTCTGATGTTCTCTGATCTTATTTTTCTCAAACAGATACTCCGGCACGAAGATGATATTGGGGGAGTCCTGATAATATCTATACCGATAACTCACCACCCAGAAGATCTCCGGATGATCCAGCCGCAGTCGGAAAAATACGTCATACAATTCTTCCGCCGGGATCCGCGGCAACTGGATCTCGTCTGCCAGCGCCAGCACTCCCTGATGCATGGCGTGATAGGCGGCCTGCTGGGGCTTGTTCATTTTCTGGTAGTAATATGGTTCCATGGTAGTTTCCTATTCTATTGTTTTCATCTGTCTTATTTTTACATTTTAACAGAAGGTTTTTCTTTTGGGTGGATGTTTTTGATATTTTTTTGATATTTTTTGAAACTTTTGCAGCAGATGCATAGTCTAACCATCAGAGACCTGTAAGATATGGTTTTATTTAAGAGAGGAGTTTTACTTATGAAAAACAAAATGATCTGTACACTTTTAACTACTGTGATGGTATTGTCTTTTGCTGCCTGTGGCAGTCAGGGAAATGGAGCAGCTTCGGCGGAAAGTACGGTGACTTCCGAAATCGGTGCGGAGGCTTCTACTGCTGAAAGTTCTGCTGCTGAAGCTAGTGCTGAGACAACTACAGAAGCTTCTGCTGATGCGACCAACGGTACTTCTTACGAGGATAACTTTGCAGTTTCCACAGAGGATGCTGCCGCTTTCGCTAAAAAGATCCAGGATGCCGTAGCCGCTGAAGACCTGGATGCACTCGCTGATCTGGTCAATTATCCGGTCTATGTTGCTCTGGGCGATGGCAGTGTGATCGAAACCAGGGAAGACCTGATTGCCTTAGGTGCAGACAAAATCTTCACCCCTGAATTGAAAGACTCTATGGCTAATGCTGATCTGTCCGAATTAAGCCCCAGCATGGCAGGCTTCACCCTCTACAGCACCGGTGACGGCCCCAACATCACCTTCAATGTCCAGAACGGAGTACTCGGCATCAGCGGTATCAATTACTAATTTCCGCTTTGAACCATTAAGGGGAGCCTTTCATCAGGCTCCCCTTACTCGTGTCGAAATAACCGTTGTCAACGGTACCATAGTGATATCTATGTTCCCGTCTGTCTTCCTCGTGATCAGCGTAGCTCCACGCTGGATATATTGCTTCGCAATGCCGGAATATCCCAGATAATCAATGGACATTCCGTAGGTCATGCGGATGCCCTGATATATCAGGGATAATGTATTCAGGTGATCGTGTCCACAGAAGATCCATTTCAGCCAGCCGTTATCCACCGCTTTTTCGAAAAAATGTGGCGGTTGATTCGATATTCCGAAGTACTCGTCCTTTTCTCCGATACTGCCGTGTTCATAAATCACGCTGTGATCGCCCAATTTCATTTTCTCATAAGCTTCCTTAAATTCTGCGGGCGGCATGTGGAAAAATGCCATGGCAGGCACTTTTCTCTCGTTCAGTTTTTCCATGCACCAGTCCGTCTGATCCTCATGGATCCGGTCGAAACCACTGAAAAACCAGCCGTCACCATACATGTTGGAATCCAGCAGAATCAGCGGAAGTAACAGTTTTCCCTGATCATCTGTGAGGTCTACTACAAAATTCCCTACGCCGGTAATGGGATTCTGAGGACTGTGCTCATATCTTCCTTTGGTAAAAACCGCATATTTTCCCGTGGCAAAAATCTCCGCCAGCTGTTCCTTATTGCAGGTGGAGCCCATTTCACAGTCATGGTTACCAAAGACCAGAGTATAGGGAATCTGAAAACCATCCAGAAATGCCAGCAGTTTTTCTGCCTGCTTTCGGTTGTTCATGGTACCGCTTTTCGGGAAAAACGGGAAAACAGAATCTCCGGTCAGGACGATCAGATCCGGTCCCGTCCGGCGAATCAGCTCCGTCACCGCTGCCAGCGCCAGTCTGTCCTTTTTCCCGGAAAACATGCCGAAACCAAGGTGCAGGTCTGTCAGCTGTAATATTTTATAATCTCTGTCCGTCGGGATGCAAAGAGAAAAAGTCTCTTCGTCCCGAATCTGAAAGTTTTTGGAAGTATACATAAGAATCTCTTTTCTTTTTGGGGATTAACTCAACGGGATCAATGCTCCTATTGCAGAAAGTACTGTTGAAATCACCATCAGCACCTGAAAAGGCACCGTGCCGATCACACCGCAGATAGGACTGCTGCCCGCATTTTTTCTGGATTTACCGTATGTCAGCACCAGCATGATGCTCACCAGTACCACTACACCGCTCATGATCCGGGTCAGAACGATAAAGCTGTTCACGCCAAACACGGCAAACAGAATGCAGGGAACTGTGGCGATCAGCCAGCTGATGCGGTTGCCGCTGCCGATCTGCTCATGAACCACATCGCGGAGGGCGAGAGTATTGCTCCAGAACGTGGTAAGTAAAGCAAACAGGGAAAATACGCCTGCCAGGATCATCGCCCAGGTACCGATACTCTCTCCCAACTGCATGTATGCCAGTTCTTTTTCCAGCGCTCCCTTGGTTCCCAGGAGAACCGTGCCCGTTACGATCAGGACAAACACTGAGGAAAGTCCAAAACCGATGAAAATGGAGCGGCGGATCTGTTTCGCGTTGCCATCCAGACCTTTCACCACCTGAATCACCGCCTGATTGGCCGAAGTGGCAAATACCACCATGCTGTACAGCGCCAACAGGTTGTTCCAGTGGAACTCTGCCCGTTGCAATGTATTCAGCGGATGCAGAAAAGTCCCCACCGTCATCACCGCAACGATTCCCATCAGGACGATGACTGCGTATTTCTGCGCGATTCCTACTGCTTTCATGCCGATAAACACCACGACTCCGGCGATCACATAGTACAAAATCTGCGCCGCCACGAAGGGCATCCCGAACCAGTTCACAAATATCTGGGCGCCACCGTTGATATTACCGCTGACACCAATCATGATGGCCAGCCCGTAGACAATAAATACGCCCCAGCTGAAGATCTGTTTCATTGTGCCGTGGAACAGCTCTCCTTCGAAACTTTTTACCAGCTGGACGCCACCGTTGTTATAGGACAACTCGGCAATGATCAGGTGCAGAATCACGTTCACACAATATGCAATCAATACCATCCACACGACATCCAGCATACTGTTCTTCGTGGCAAGATACGGAACGGCAATGATGCCCGTGCCGATGCTGTTGCCGACGATCATGCTGATGGCTTCGAAGGTCGTGAGATGGGCTTCGGATTGGATGGGGTGGGACATGGGGAGGACCTCCTTGGTAAAAAATAAGGTGTTTAATCAACACTGTATGGTGCTTTTTCTTCCGCCACCTTCGACAGTTCTCTTTCTGGCATAAATTGATAGAGTTTTTCCTCTTTACGAGGTTCCACATTATCTGTCCAAAGTTCGCACTGGCTAATTACTGTGTTGATAGCGTAATCATAGTCTTCCGGTGGATATTTATACTTTTTCAGAAGTCGCTTAACCATCTTTCGCATCTGTGCTCTGGCAGTTTCCTTTTTCTGCCAATCAATAGTGCGGTTCTTGCGAAGCATTTCGGTAAGCTCTTTTGTAAGAGCAATCAATTCGTCGTTCTTGTAAAAATCTTTGATATGCTCAGGTTTTGTGATTGCATCATAGAATGCAAGTTCTTCTTGCGACAGTCCCAGTTTTTCTCCATTTTTATAAAGTTCAGCAATCTCCTGCGCAGTCTTCAGCAATTCTTTAATAACTTCTTCATTTGTAATTAAGCCATTATAGTAAGAATTCATTAATTGTGCTATCTTTTCTGAGAATTTCTGCGATTGTACCACATTAGTTCTCTTATATAAAGATACCTGTTCTGCCATCAATTTTTTCAAAATCTCAACTGCAATATTCTTTTCTTTCATTTTGGATATCTCATCCAAAACTGCAGGATCAAACAAGCTAAACTGTTCACCACCGGTTTTGCTACTATCAAAAAGGTTTATAACTCCTTCACTTTGTACTGCCGCTTTCAACAATTCATTAATCTGGTCATTGATTTCTTTAAGCGACAGGTTCTTCCCCGCGGTTCCTCCGTAGGTAATCTTAATAACCGTTGAACGGACAGCTTCCATATAAGCCGCTTCATGTCTTTCTTGTTCAGTTGTCATGCTGGAGCAAAGGGAATGTGACTGTTTTAACAGCATAGCTTCCTTCAAGAACATATCTTTTCTTTCAGGTACTCTTGCATCCAAAATAAAATTTGCGCCACCGGTAATAAGTTGAGCCATCATAAGTGGTGAGCCGCCAATAAATCCACTAAAATCAAATCCATGCAGTATATCTTTACAGACTTGCAGCTTTTCCTGAAGCTTTGGATATGCCATTCTGGTAATATTCATATCACCATATTTGGATTGATCACGCTTCGTATATTCTTTCATTGCAGCTTTCAATGCAGAAGCAATTCCAACATAATCGACAATTAATCCACCTTCTTTGTCCTTGAATACACGGTTCACACGTGCAATTGCCTGCATCAAATTATATCCATGCATTGGCTTATATATATACATTGTGGCTAGGGAAGGAACGTCAAAACCTGTAAGCCACATATCAACGACAATCGCAATCTTCATTGGATCATTATTGTCTTTAAACTTTCTAGCCAATTCTTCTTTGTGCGCTTTTGTTCCAATGATTTTCTTCCATTCCTCCGGATCATTGTTGCTGCCTGTCATAACTACACCAATTTTTTCTGTCCAGTTTGGACGCATCTCCAAAATCCGCCGATAAATCTTCATTGCAATCGGACGAGAATATGCTACAATCATCGCCTTTCCTGTTAATAGATTCGCTCTATATTTTTCATAGTGGTTTACAATATCATCACAAAGAGATGCAATGGTCGAATCTGCTCCAAGAACGCTTTCCATCTGCCCCAGCATTTTTTTACTTTTCTCAATCGTTTGTGCATCAGACTGCTGTTCCAAAATATCATAAGTAGAATCAATCAAGGTTAATGTATTTTCATCCAGTTTCAGATGCACAACACGACTCTCATAATAAACCGGTCTTGTTGCCCCATCTTCCACAGCCTGCGTCATATCATAGACATCAATATAATCGCCAAAAACTTCTCTGGTATTTCTATCCTTTGCAGAGATCGGCGTTCCCGTAAACCCAATGAATGTAGCATTTGGCAATGCATCGTGAATAACTCGTGCATTACCAATTACAGTACGAGCTTCCTTTTCACCGTTTTTATTTTCTGACACGATAATTTTCTCATCGAATCCATACTGACCGCGATGAGCCTCATCAGCCATAACTACAATATTTCTTCGTTCCGAGAGTGCTTTCTCGCCACGCTCGAACTTAAACATTGTAGTAAATATAATTCCGTTTGCATTTCTGCCATCAAGAAGCGCCTTTAAATTCTCCTTGCTTTCAGCTTGTACCGGTGTCTGTCGCAAGAAATCTGCACATTGTGAAAACTGGGCATAAAGCTGATCGTCTAAATCAATCCGGTCTGTCATTACCACAATCGTTGGGCTATCCAGTGCTTCCTGCAATAAATGTGCATAGAATACCATTGATAATGACTTACCAGAACCTTGTGTATGCCAAAATACTCCACCTTTACCATCCGTTTTGGTTGCCACTTTTGCTTTTTCGATAGCTTTTCGAACTGCAAAATACTGATGGTATCCAGCCAGTACTTTAAAACGACTATTGCTACCGCCGGAAAAAAGAATAAAATTCTTCAAAATATCTAGCAAGCGTTCCCTTTGAAACATTCCTTCATAGAAGGTCTCAAAAGACGCATACGCAGTATCTTCATAATTACCATCTTTTGTTTTCCACTCCATAAAACGATCTAATCCTGAAGTGATAGTTCCAGCCTTATTAGTGGACAAATCACTAATAACACAGATAGCATTATAATAAAAGATCGATGGAATATCCTGCATATAATTACGAATTTGATGATATGCATTTTCTGCTCCAACTTCATCCTTAGACGGGCTTTTTAACTCCATCAGAACAAGTGGTAGTCCATTAATAAACAATATAATATCCGGGCGACGATTATTTCCATTTTCAAGAAATGTGAATTGATTTACCACATAGAAAGAATTGTTCTTTTCGTTTTTGTAGTCAATCAAACGCACAATTGATGATTGCTCCTCACCCTTCACTAAGAACTTAACTGTAATGCCATTTTGCAGGTAATCCATAAAGAGGATATTCTTCTGTAACAAACTGCCGGTATCAAAATTCTTCAGTTTAATCAATGCCTCATCAATAGCATCCACAGGCAAGCTACGGTTAATACGAACCAGACTATTACGCAATTCAACATCCAGTAGTGGACTGCTGTAATCACGATCTAAATCCGGAGCATAGAGATGATCATAGCCCATGTTTTCAAACAGTTCTATGATGGCTTGTTCATATGTATCTTCCGTAAATAAACTTGGCATACTAATCAGCACCCCTTTACTTTGTATTGCCATACTTGGCATTAATTCGGTCTATTTCTTCTTTGATGATATTTCCAAAAGTACGATCATCGATTTCCTGACTCTCCGCTGCTGCAACTGATTTATCAGCAAATGCATCAAATATTGCCTGTTTACTTTCCAAAGTTGACATGATTTTTTCATCAACTGTGTCCTCGCATAAAAGGCGATACACAAGAACATTTCTTGTCTGTCCCATACGATACGCTCTTGAAATAGCCTGATTTTCTATGGATGGCTTAAATTGAGGTTCGCAGAGCACCACCACACTTGCAGATTGAATATTTAATCCAGTTCCCCCGGATTGTATTTGAGCCACAAGAACTGTTCCTGCCGGTGCCTTATCAAATTCATCAATAATTTCCTGTCTGCGTTGAGGTGTAACAGCTCCATTGATTGGATTCGTACACCGCTTTCCAAGTAACATCGTCACCTTGCGAATTGTATCCAAAAAGAAAGAAAACACGATTACTTTTCGATCTTCAGATTCAGCTTCTTCAACAAGCTCTAACAGCCTTGAAGCTTTCGAAGAATCCCTTAAATCATCTACATTCCAAGATACTCTTCTTGCTTCTGCATAATTTTTTGATAGAACGGCATGCTCATAAGCGAGCTCTTCATTATGCGATAAACTACACCACTCTTTGCTTTCAATCAGATCTGGCAACTCTGTAAGAACATCTTCTCGTTTCCTGCGGTAATAAACTGGCGCAACCGCCTTTCTAAACTGCGGAGCCGCAGACATAAATACCATTCCTTGAATCTGAGATGCAATGCGCGGTTGAAGGATACGTATCAGAGAAATCATTTCTTCAACTTTATTTTCCAACGCTGTACCTGTCATGAATAGCAAACGCTCTGCGTGCATACTAATATTCTTTACATTTATGCTTCTTCTTGCTTCTGGATTTTTTATGTAATGAGCTTCATCAACTACCAACATCTTAAATTTAAAATCTTCTGGCAATTCAAAATACGCTGTCGTTTCATACGTGGTAACCGCAACTCCCCCGCTCTTGATCCAAGATTGGAGCGCTGCTTTACGGCCGGTACCATGGATTTTTGTGACACTAAGCAAGCTCATTTTTCTTATTTCACGACACCAATTTGTAATGACACTGGCCGGGCAAACAACAACGAAGTGCGTTCCTCCCGTATTCCGAAGAGACACCATCGTCGCAATAGCTTGAACTGTTTTTCCTAAGCCCATTTCATCGCCAAGAAGGATTCTTTCCTGATGAAGCGCGTATTTTACGCCCCATTCCTGATAACGTCTCAATTCACACAGAAGTCCATTCGGAAAGAAACATTCCTCTTGGACTTCTCGCGCAAGATCCTCTGGTAATCCGTACATCAAATCATCATTTCCCAATACACCTGGATTGATATCTTCCAGGTCATTGAAAAATCGAACTGAATTCGTTGCAAAATCCTGCCAAGCATCGCTATTTGAACTTCTATCAATTACATCAGCGTTGGAAATTTGAGTTTCCGCTTCACTTCCATAGTCGCCATCGATAAGGCCAATTAGACTGTTATATGCCTCCACAGCCTTTTGCTTTTTCGTTTTGGATGAGAGCAGCCACTTCAGAGTACCTGCGGAAGAATTCAAATCTTCCAAAGCATAAGCGATCGTTTGCTTGTTTTTATTAAGCAGCTGTCTGCATTCATCTGCAACTTTTTGACTTCGACGATATTGTGATAATGCAAGCACAAGTGCTGTTGCTTCTTTGGAACGATTATCTGTGCTTAGCCTAATTTTTACTCCCTGTCTTGCTTTAGAGACAATATCATTTACGATGCTTTTAATTGAGTATGCAGCATCTTCACTTATTCCATGAACAGAAGCAATAGAATATACTGATGCAGTTGATATATCAGCTATCGTTCTATAACCATAGTCTCTTAATGCCTTTACCCGAATGCCTCTTTTATCTCGATTGATTTCCTCTATCGGAATATCAGCAAGAACTTTCAGCACTTCCTGTGCTACTAACGCATCCGAAGCCTCTTTCGCCTTTGTACGGTATTTCTCCACAGAGGAAACAGCGTTATTCAGTTTTTCAATTATGTTTTGATGCCGTTCAATTATTCGCTTTGCGTCAGTAGCACTGAATAGTCTTGCCATTACTATACGTATAATCCAATTATCCTCTTTTGAGGGTAATGGATTATTCTCCTTTCTCCCAAACTCTTGGGTTTTATTGAATACTCCATTATAATACTTAAAGCACTGTGGATCTGTACCTATAGCTTTACAGCTTTGACTGTTCGGAGGTGACTCAGACCACAGCTTTTCGTCTATTACTGGTAATTAGTTTGTTAACGCTCGACGTTTTTATTTACGTGATTACACAGCCGAATTCTCTGTGGAAGACAACAGTGCTAAAATATTTATTCAGGAGGTTTTTTCTATGCCCATGTACTTTGTTGGAATTGATATTTCCAAGTACAAACATGATTGCTGCATCATTTCTGCAGCCGACCAGCAGATTATTTCTAAATTTACCATCACTAATGACAAAGATGGCTTTGAACAACTGCTTACTGCTCTTAATTCTCTCTCCAATCCTGAGGATATAAAAATAGGGTTTGAATCAACTGCCCATTATGCCCTCAATCTTGAACTCTTCCTTGAGAATGCCCACCACAGCTTCATGGAAGTTAATCCAGTTCTCATCAAGGAATACAAAAAGTCTACAACTTTAAGGCGAACCAAAACCGATTCTGTTGACTGCGAATCAATAGCCCGGTGGTTAATTACCGTTGAGTACAAACCCCATTCAAAAGGATTTTACCACGCTTATTCCCTAAAGTCACTAACTCGTTTGCGTGACAGGCTAATTCGTCAGCGTTCTTTTTATCTTGTTAAGATAACTAATGTTTTAGACCATACCTTTCCGGAATTTAAACCATTCTTCAATGAACGGCTTTCTAAAACAGCTTTGTATCTTCTTGAAAACTACGGCTCCGCTGAAAAAATGGCTCGTATGAACTCTGCTTCCTACGATAAACTCCGCTGTATTTCCAGAGGTAAGTTTTCTATCCAGCAGTTCCTTCGTCTTAAAGAGCTTGCTGCTAACACTGTCGGTGTCAATAATTCTATATTCGATTTAGAATTAAACACTTTATTGACACTATACAAATCTCTTTCCGATGAAATAAACACTTTGGAAACTGAGATTATTAAACTTATCGAAGAAGTACATCCTCACTATATGTCTATCCCTGGTATTGGTCCCATTTCATCCGCTGTTATTTACGCTGAATACGGTGATATATCCAACTTTTCCAATCCCGGTCAGATGCTTGCATTTGCCGGAATTGAACCCGGAATAAACGATTCTGGAACAGAATCCCACGGTGGACGAATGGTAAAACACGGTTCTTCACAACTCCGTTACGTTCTTCTTAACGCCTGCTTACCCTTAATACGTTTTGACTTAACCTTTGCAACTTATTATGAAAAGAAACGTGCAGAAGGCAAGAAACACAGGGTAGCGATTACTCACGTAGCAAAGAAACTGATTAGAGTCATCTATGCATTGGAGAGGCAGGATGTAGACTTT
>PVMO01019432.1_pt1 | contig 25051 bp, 28 predicted proteins | sample 1853421 | NCBI WGS metagenome assembly PVMO01 (sample SAMN08533511, study PRJNA380276) | Human gut metagenome, whole genome shotgun sequencing project.
ACCGCACTATCCTGCATCCGTAGCGCAAATCACATTGTCCACATCTGGGCGGTGCATGAGCTTCTGCAGGATGCCAAACTGCTTTTTAGTGCTGGCAGACACCAGATACTGCCACTTTTGCGGCAGAATGGGCAAATCTGCAATGCTCCACTTGACGTATTTGGCATCGTAGACATTAGGCGGAGCCAGTTCCACCAGATGACCCACACACCAGCTCACCAGATAGCCGTTGCCCTCAAGGTAGCCGTCCTGACGGTTGGTAGCACCGAGAACTTTGGCATAGGACATGGCAACCGAGGGCTTTTCTGCTACAACTAGAATTGAAATAAGCGTTCCCTCCATTCTGTTTCGGATTGCAATATGTACGGCGGCAAAACGCCGCCTTAAAATCAGATGGGTTCGGTATCTTCCTCTCCGGCTTCTTCCGGTTCATCCTCAGTGGGTATTTCAAAGTCGCCCTTGTCCTCGGTGTAGTTTGCATCGGGGTCAAGGGCTTCTTTTTCGGCCTGCTTTTTCTGCTTCTGCTTCGCAAAGGCATAGAAAACGCCGCCTGCCGCCAGCGCAATCAGCACGACCGCACCCAGAAAGCCAGATGCGATCTTTATGACCTTGTTTTCCCTGGGCTGTTCCTCGCCGGATGCCGCTGCTTCTTCTGCGGCTTTCTTGGCTTCTTCCTCGGCTTTCAGCTTATCCTGTTTCGCCTGCGCCGCCGCTTCTTTTTCAGCGGTATAAGCATCGGCAGCATCTTCCTCCATCAGAGCCAGAAGGTCGGCTTCGTCCACAAGGTTCATAAAGTGAACGGTCTGCTGCCCCTTGGCGTTGCGGTCAATCACCAGATAGAAAGTCGCACCCGACTTCGACACCAGCGTAATGAACTGCTGTCCGCTGCCATCGGAATAGTTGGTGTGGTAGTCGTCTACCAGCGTCAGATTGCCCTCCGGGGTCAGGGCACCAGAGGTTTCGTCCGTGATGGTGACAACATCCTCCTCCACGACCTCCGGCAGAACAGGCTGCTCCACGGGGGCAGCTTCGCCCTCAAAGGCAAAGGCGGGAGCCGCCATGCCAACGCACAGTGCCGCCGATACCAGCAGCGCACCCAGTTTCTTAATCTTCATCTGTATCGACCTCCTTCTCAAAAGTTGCACCCACAGCAGACAGCGCAGCCGGGTTCGGGGTGGCGGTTGCCGACTGCCGCAGCAGGGCAGCAAGCTGTTCCGGCGTGACCTTTGCAGTCCGCACCATCTCGTTGACCTCGGCGGAATCCTCCTCCTGAATGCGCCGTTCCAGAATCTCGATGCGGTTGTTCAGCTTGATGCGGCGTTCCTTCTCTTTTTCCAGCATTGCCCGCAGTTTATCCGATTTTTCGCTCATAAAACTCCTCCAATCATTTTGAAAGCCGTCCGAACCCGGCGAGATGCTTCTCCCAGTAGGACGAGTGAATGTTTGCGTATTTGATGGGGTCTCCGGCACTGACCATCATGCCGTTGCCCAGATAGATTCCAGTGTGGCTCATGCCGGGGGTGTCGTAGGTTCCTTTGAAAAAGACCAGATCTCCGGGCTTCGCTTCGGCCTCGCTGATGTGCTGGCTCTTATTCCACAGGCCATTGGCGGTGGTGCGCCCTACATCGTAGCCGTTCTGGTTATAAACCCAGCAAACATAGCCGCTGCAATCGAACCCGGTTTCCGGAGTGGAGCCGCCCCAGACGTAGGGCGTGCCCACATACTTTTGGGCTTCCTTGTAAATGGCGGCGAACTCTTCATCCGTCAGGGCTTCTGCCGGAACCTGATAGTCAATGCCCGGTGTGCCGGAGCCATCAGAGCCACCGGGCGGCAGACCACCGTTGAACAGGTAGGGTCTGCCGCCCAAGGTGTCTTGAAAGATCTCGTACCGTTTCCATTGGTCGGCATTCAATTCTTCCCGGATAACGACTTCCAGCCCTTTGTTCACCAGCTTTGTGTGAAAAATGCGGTACTCATACGGCACCTGCGTGGGAATCGGGATTCCTGCCGGGCTGATGACCCAGACGGTCTTATACCGTATCTGTACCTCCACCCATGTGGTCAGCTTATACTGCTTTTTGAAGGTCTCCTTCAACTTGCCCTGCACTTCTGACCGGGTGTAATCGTCATAGAGAGTCGTGAGAAAAGAGGTCAACTGCCATGGGTCATGCTCGATGGGGTCAAGGTGATACTGGTACTCGTTGTAGCCGGGGTGGTCGGTGGGGGTGCGCTTGATCTTTTTGTCCAGCTCCTTTTCCAGCTTCTTGTAGTCGGTTTCGGCTCCCCGGATGTCCCGGTCCTCTGCGGTATAAATGGTCTGCCCGGATACCTGCGTGGTGCCGGAAAACAGAATGGAACAGGACGAAAATGCCGACATGACCAGCAGCAAGAGCAAAAGAAAAACGCCCACGATCAAAAGAACGTGCGCGTTGCTTTTTGCAAAATTGGCAATGCCGTTGACTGCGGTACTGACCACCGATTTTCCTTTGTCGATGACCTGTTCCATGCCAGACTTCGCAGCAGTGGTGCCATTGGATGCCGCTTTGCCGCCTGCGGTCTGCGCCGCTGTGCCCGAATGGGCGGCGGCATAGTAGCTCTGCCGGATGTCCTGTTTCTGCCGCCATCGGGAGAGCCAGTTGGAGCCGCCCTCGCCGGTGCAGGATGCGCCTGCATCTTGTGCCGCAGTCGGCTTCTGCGGGGAAGATTTTGCGATTTTGGCACCCTTCTTGCCCTGCATCTTGGCTTTCTTTTTCAGCTTCCTTGCATAACGATTCTTTGAGAAATCGCTGACCGCTTCTTTGGACTTCACGCCTTCATTGAGAGCCTGTGTGCCCACATTATCGTCCTCGTACTGGTCAATCTCCCGATGTGCCGCAGACCGGGCGGCAGCAGCGGCATACATAGCACGTTTCTGCTGCTTTGTCATGCGGGATGCTTCATCCGGGGTAATTTCAGCTTTACCAAAACGCAGGTGCTGCGCCTTTTCCGCAGCTTTATCTGCGTCCAGTTTCAGCTTCTGCTTTTGGGTCTTAGACTGCTCCACTTTGGACTTTTTCGGAGGGGAGCGCGTGGCCGTGCGCTCCTTGTCCTCCTCAAATTTCAGCTTTGGCTGTTTCTCACTCATGCTTTTGCGCCTCCGCAACTTCGGAAAGGCGGGTCGTGAGGATGCGGTAGAGTTCAAGGTCTTTCGGGAAGTGGTCAACAAAGGGCAGGATCACATTACCGAAAAACAGCAGCCCTTCACCTTCGCCGGAGTGGGTCACATAGGAAAGCTGATGGGGCGAGATGTTGAGTTGCTTTGCGAGAATCTGCCGGTCTCCGTTGGCCTGATTGAGCATATACACAAAGTCCGAGTTCTCAAAAATATTCGATACTTCGGGACTTGCCAGCAGATCTTTGACGTTCTGCGTCAGGGCTGTCGGGATGCCGCCCCACTTACGGAAACGCTTCCAAATCTCCACGGAATAAGCAGCAGTCTGCTCTTCCTTCAAGAGCAAATGGAACTCGTCTGCATAGTACCGGGTGGATTTTCCGGCACTGCGGTTGGCGGTCACACGCCCCCATACGGCATCCTGCACGATGAGCATACCCAGCTTTTTGAGCTGCTTGCCCAGCTGCTTGATGTCAAAACAGACGATGCGGTTATTGATATCCACGTTGGTGTGGTGGTTAAAGATGTTCAGACTGCCCTTGACGTAGATTTCCAGCGCAGCCGCCACATGGCGTGCTTCCGGTTCATCTTGCGTCAGCAGGGCGTTGTACAGATCTTCCAACAGCGGCATATTTTCCGGGATGGGATTCTCGAAATACTTGCGATAGATCACATGGACGCAGCGGTCAATGACCGTCTTTTCCACCGGCTGCAAGCCCTCTTTGCCGCCCACCACCAGTTCGCACAGGGACAGCACAAAGTCGGCTTTCAAAGCCAGCGGGTTATCCTCTTCCGAATAGTTGCTGTTGATGTCCATCGGGTTGATATACTGGGTACTGGCAGGGCTGATATGGATGACCTGCCCATGCAGACGCTCCACCAGCGGAGCGTACTCACATTCCGGGTCACAGATGATGATATCATCGTCCGTCACGAGGAACGCATTACAGATCTCACGCTTTGCGCTGAAGGATTTACCGGAACCGGGAGTGCCCAAAATCAGACCGTTGGGGTTCTTCAGCTTTTTGCGGTCCACCATAATCAGGTTGTTGGACAGGGCGTTCAAGCCATAATACAGGCTTTCCTTGCCGTTGTCGAACAGCTCCTGTGTGGTAAACGGCACAAAAATCGCTGTGCTGCTGGTGGTCAGACCGCGCTGGATCTCAATCTGGCAGTCTGCCAGTGGCAGGCTGCTCATCAGCCCCTGCTCCTGCTGAAAATCAAGGCGGCATAATTCGCAGTTGTGCTTCTGCGCAATGCTGACCGCCTGAAACACGTTGGTTTCCAGTTCCTGCTCGGTTTTTCCGGTGTTCAACACGAGGAACGTCACCAAAAACATTCTCTCGTTCTGGCTTTGCAACTCCTTCAACAGTGCCTTGGCATCCCTGCCGTAAGTCGCCAAATCAGACGGCAGCACGTCCATGTCGTATCCGGCGCGGACGGCTTTTTTCTGCTCTTCGATTTTGCTGCGGTCCAGTTCCGTGATGGTGCGCTTGATGGTTTTGATGGCCTTGTTCTGGTCAACGGACTGGATGTGCATGGTAACGATCTGGCTGGAATCCATGTCCAGAAAATCCTTCAAAAGCTGGTCGCTCAGGTCAGAAGCCGTAATATTCAGGAAACTGACCGCCCCGAAGATACCGCCCATCTGAAAGGTACGGTTGTTCTTAAATGCCAATGCAGTAGGGGCAATGGCATCCTTTACGGACAGACCGCTGGGCACAAGGTCTTTCCAGTTGAAGTGGAACTTGTTGGCTCCATCCATGTTCAGCATCCCATGCATCAGTCGCAGGCGCTCTGTGCCGTCCAGCGGCTTTGCCAGAACGCCTAACCTATGAAAGTTGTTCATCAGGTCGTTCTGGATGTGCTCCAACCGGGGTTTGACCTGCGCCATGCTATCGCCTTCGATGCCGTAGGTCAGGAATTTGGTCTTGGTCAGACCGTTGTTGCCCTTGGAAAGCTGCTGCCGCAACATCTGGCTGTACTCGGCTCGCACATCGTCAAAACCATCCTGCTGGTACGGGATGCGGATGGACTTTTCAAAGTCTGCCGAATCGGTGGCGGTATTCACGAAGGACAGTTCAAAGTGGATGGAACTGTCGAAAAAGTTGAGAAAACTGCACCATTCCTCAAAGATAGCGGTCTTGTCCTCCTGCTGCGCGAGCTGATAATTGATATCCTGATACTGGATGGTGCGGGTGTAGTAGCCGGGACGGACACGGCAGGTACCGTCCTCAAACATCCGCTGGAACGGAATGCTCTCCTGTGCCGTGCGGGGCACCGTGGACTTGGGCGGCTTTTTGCCGTCCTTATTCTTTTTCAGAAACGGAATCATGGGTGTCATCTCCCTTCATAAGCAGTGCATAGTAATTGCGGGTCTGGTACGGACGCACCTTCGGGCGAACAAAGCGCGCCTGAAAGTAGTACCGCAGGATCTTTTCAGCCGGCTGACCGTTCTTCTGATACATGGCCAGAAAGAACATGGGCAGCATGACCGCCATCATGCCGAGGGTAGCACCGGAATTGCCAGCGGTGTCCCGCAAAACAAAGAACAGCGGCACGCCTACGACTGCCGCTGCACCACAACAGATAAGCTGCCGGGCGGTCAGGTTGAAGGCTACTTTGGACTTCACCTTGCTGAAATCGCGCGGCACGGAAATATAAGCTGCCAAAATTTCACCTCCTTAGTGTGCGCCCAGAATGCTTCGGGCGACGGAACCAGTCTTGAACAGCGTAAAGCACAGCAGCACCGTGTACCCCACGATGCTCCAGATCGAGTTGATGGCATCCCCGGATATTGCAACATTCTGGAGCAGAACAGCGTAGATCGCCACGCAGATCAGGATCAGGAAGCCCTGAAATCCCAGCGCAAACAGAGAACGAAGATAGTTCTGTCCAACATGGGATTGTTCGTGGTTGCCCCATGTTGCCATGGGCACCGGGGCAAGGCTGACCATCATATAGATTTCAATCATTCTTCCGTAGACGATGACAAAAATCACGATGGACAGGATGCGCATGGTGATACCGATGAAGAAGGACTGCAAGAACAGTCCGAACAGGGGTCCTACGTCCATCTGCATCATGCTGGATTGCAGCATGGAAAGCCCGATGTCGTTCACCCGCGTGTTGCCAGAAATAATGCCGCTGGAATTTGCCACCACCTGCTGCGTCACATCGAACACCGCCATGATGATGTCGAAGGTGTTGGAGATCATCCACACCGAAATGGCAGTTTTGAAGATCCATTTCATCAGCAGCGCAGGTTCAAATTGTGCCATGTTGTTGTGCTCTGTTATGAGCTGAATCAGCTCATAACAAGCAATAAAGGTCAGAATCACGCCTGCAATGGGCAGCACTACGTTCCGGGACAACGCCTCAATCATAGCGAAAACGCGCGGTTCAAAATTGGATGGTTTGGTACCGACCTGCTGTGCAATGTTGCCTACTTGGGTGTTGACGTCATCGAACAGGCCGTTGAGATTGGACATGATCGCCGCTGTTAAAAGCGACTTGATCCAATCCGAGATCGCTTTGAGAACTGTTTCCACTCAGTGCCACCACCTATCAAGAAAAATGGTTGATAAGGGTCTTGAGTAGGTTGAGCAGAAAAATAAGGTGAGTCAGAATCTGCATAATAGCACCGTCCTTTCAGAATCAAGGTGAATATTCGATTTGCAATGCGTTTCCTCTTGTGATAAGAATCCGTTTGCCACGGAGGGGCTAGAAACACTTGCAAGTAAATATGTACGGGGCGGCAATCGCCGCCCGGAAAAGATCAGCCGAACAGACCGCTCAGCAGGGGGATCAGGGTGATGCCGATAAGGGCAACACCACCGCCAGCCATGAGCTGTTTTATCCCCAATTAGGTGTAAAACTCTGCTCGATGGCGGGCGGCGGCGTACAAAAAATCTATATGGTGTTTTTAAGAGAACCGTCCCGGCGGGACAGGTCAGGCAGTGACCTGTTCCACCTCCGGGATGGGTTTGAGATTAAAATGAATTTCGATAGAAATGTGTCTTGTTTTATCTTCGTCAATGCGCTCATGCACGACGATTTCTTTGATTAAGCGGTTGAGGGTGGCTGCGTCCAACTCTGTGATGTTGGCATATTCCTGAATGGCTTCCACCCATTGTTTTGCGTCATTGGCAAGCTGGACTTCATCGGACAGCCGCTTTCTGCCCTCGGACACTTTTGTTTTAAGTTCCGTCTGCTCGGTCTGTGTCTTTTCCAGCATGGTGTTGAAGTTCTGCTCACTGATACGCCCTGCAATCATATCTTCATAAAGCCGCATTACCATTTTGTCCAGAACCTCAATCCGTTCCTCGTCCCTTGTAAGGGAGCGTTCCATTGCTTCCCGCTGTTCCCGCTGCTCGGCTTCACAGGTATTGGTCAGGCGGTCAGCAACCGCTTTCCCGTCCATCAGGGCAGCTCTGGCACATTCCCGGATTTTCCGCAGCACATGACTGTAAAGGGTGTCATAATCAATCCGGTGCTGGGTGCAGTGGTTCTTTCCAAAGGCATTGTAGGTCTTGCAGGAGTAAATCTGCTGGGGATGTTTTGCGTTTGTGTAGCGTACCGTCAGAGACTTCCCACACTCGCCGCATTTTATCAGTCCGGCAAACAGGCTGATTTCATTGGTCTGCCCCGGACGCTGGCGGGATTTCAGCTTGTTCTGCACAATGTCAAAGCTCATGCGGTCAATCAGCGGTTCATGCTGTCCTTCCACTACAATCCAGTCCTCCGGCTTCTTTTCCCCAATCGTGCCGATTTTGAAACGGTAGTCCTTTTTCTGGGAAGCAATCGCCCCAGTGTAAACGGGATTCATCAAAAGGTCTTTGATAACGGAAAAGTCCCACATATACCGCCCGTTTTCCGGGTCTTTCTTTTCCCATTTGGTGCGGGTATTGCGAAGCCCCCGTTCCCGGTTCCACCATGTGGGGCAGGGGATTTTTTCTTCCTCCAGCCGTCTGCGGATATAGTTCGGACCATGACCGTTTAGGGCATATCCGAAAATCAGCCGCACAATCGGGGCGGTTTCCTCGTCAATGAGCAGATGGTTTTTGTCCTCCGGGTCTTTCCGATACCCAAACGGGGCAAGACACCCGGTAAACTGTCCTTTCTGCGCTTTCAGAAGATAAGAGGAATGGACTTTCTTGGAAATATCCTTGCTGTACATCTCGTTCAGGATATTCTTGAACGGGGCGATGTCGTTGTTATCCCGCAGGGTGTCGATACCGTCATTCATGGCGATATAGCGGACACCGTTTCTTGGGAAAAAGTCCTCAATCAAATGCCCTGTTTGCAAATAGTTACGCCCCAGTCGGCTGAGGTCTTTCGTGATGACAAGGTTGATTTGCCTGCGCTCAATGGCTCTCAACATTCTCTGTAAATCAGGACGCTCCATATTAAGACCTGTGAAGCCATCGTCCTGATAGACTGCCACAACCTCCCATCCCTGCTTTTCGCAGTATTTTTCCAGCATATCACGCTGGTTTGCGATACTGGCACTTTCGCCTTGCAGGTCATCGTCCTTTGACAGCCTGCAATAGACCGCCGCACGATAGCCCCCGGCAAGTGCTGAACCGATTGTTCTGTATTCCATTTCGTTCATCATAGCCATTTACCCACACAATCCAGACGGTATCTGGCTCTGTTGAACCTCATCTTCATTATACTTCAAATCTTTCTTTTTAGCAAGATATTCTTTTGTATTTGTTTTGCCGTATTTCTGGGAAATCAGGCTGACGAACACATCGGTGGCGTCCAGTTCCCCGTCAAATACGGTTGTCACTTCAATCTTGGTCTTATTTTTCGCCATAGGCAGTTATCCTCCATACATGAAAATAGCCAGACAGAGAACGGTCGGCAACGAAGTCCGGCAACGGGCTTCAAAAGACCTTGCAAACAATCTCAATCTGGCGTTGATTACTATTTATACTTTTCTTTTATTTTTCTGTTGTTTTGGTTGTCAGAGAGGGAAAAAGCCCGGAAATAAGGGATTTTCCCCGGCAACCGGCTCGGCAACGGGATAGCAACGAAGTCGGCAACGGGCTGTCATTTTCAGAATGGAAGCTCCATCTGCTCTGTGACCTCCACAAAACCGTCCATAGATTTTTCGGGCGGGTTGTCGGTGTCCGTTGCCGGGATTTCACGCTCCCAGCCCTTTTGTCTGCCGTATTCCGCAAACATCCTCGGATTGGAAAAGTAGTTCCACCCGGTAATGCACTGGTTCATTATCTCGTTGATTTCCCGGATTTCCCATTGCTTCGGCTCGTCAAAGGCATGGTTTAAGGCTTCCTTGTAGAGCTGCTTGGAGCAGACCATGCTCCCGGTGTACTTATCAAGATACGCCTGTATCATCCCGGCTTTGGTGTCCTCCGGCATAAAATCCCGCTGATGTTCTTTGAGATACTGCTGCATGGCGGGGCTGAAAGCCAGCTTGAACCTGCCGCTTTTATAAATCTCCATCGCTTCCGCCCACATCTGCTCAATATAAGCTCTGGAAGCGGCTTCGTCCTCCAAAATGTGAACCTCGGCTTGCTCCGGGTACACCATGACCGGGATAAAGCGGCGGTTGCCGGAACGGTCAAGGGGCAGGAAGTCAAGGGCATTGGAAGTGCCGCCAAACACGCACTGACGGGGGCGGTCTGCCGGGTGGGTCTCATAGGGTATCTTATAAACCTCTTTCTGCCGGCTTAAAAATGACTTGATTTCCTCAATGCTCTTGGCGTTGGCGGTTGCCATCATTTCCGACATTTCAATAATCCAGTGACCTTGCAGCTTGCGGTACACATTGTCATCATCCAGCTTCCGCAAATCATCGGAGAACCACTCGTCCCGGACTGCCAGCAGACGGAAGAAGGTGGACTTGCCAGCCCCCTGACCGCCGACCAGACAGAGCATGATTTCAAACTTGCACCCCGGCTGAAAGGCTCGTGAGATTGCACCCAGTAGGAACAGCTTCAACGCTTCATAGGTGTAATCGTCTGCGTCAGCCCCCAGAAAGTGCCGCAGGCAGAAGCGGATTCGCTCTGTCCCATCCCACACAAGAGTATTGAGATAGTCCCGGATGGGATGGTACTTGTTTTCATTCGCCAGAATCCCGATGGCATTATCAATCTTTTCTCATTGGTAAGCCCGTAGGTTTCTTCTAGATAGAGAAGCAGATACTTCATGTCCGTATCGTTCAGGGCTGTGCTTTCTCTGTGGAAGCCGATGGGCTTTATGATGTCCTTGCGGTCGGTCAGGATGTTGTATGCGATAGCCCCGGAAAGCAGCGGGTCACGCTGGAATACGGTCAGGCAGTTCCGTATGCTCTGGCGGACACCGCCTTTCTCGGTGGTTTCCAGCCCCGCCTTGATTTCCTCAATGCTCTGGGGCGGCTGCATGGCATTCATGGTGTTTTTTAGTCCTTGCTGCATCTGCGGCTGCAAGCTCTGCCATTCGCTGTTCAAGCTGTATCACATCCTTTCCGTAGTCCGTAATCAAAGCCGCTTTTTCCTCTGTCTCCCCAAACAGCAGCACATCCAGCAAATATTCCACTTGGTCTTTCTTCTGTAAGGCTTCCACAAACCGGAGATGAAAGGCTTCCTCCGGGGAGTGCGGGGCATAATCTTTTCTCCATGCCATAAGCAGGTGGAGATAGTCGGCAAGAATACGGAAGCAGCGGCTCTTTGCTTCCTGAAACTGTTCTTCCGGAGATTTCTGCCGGAGCTTGGGCTTTTTTGCCTTTCCCGGCGGTTTCCAGTCCTCATAGGAAAGCCCGAAGTCCTGTGCCAGTTGTACGGCGGCTTCTTTCTTTCTCAGCCCATATAGGGCGGCGGCAAAATCAATCACGTCCCCATCAGCACCGCAGCCGAAGCAGTGGTAACGCCGATCCAGCTTCATGCTTGGGGTCTTATCGTTATGGAACGGGCAGCAAGCCATCCCGTTCCGACCTACATGGATTCCATAATGCTCCGCAGCCTGTCTCGTTGTGACGGACTGCTTCACAGCTTCAAATACATTCAAATCTATCCCTCCTTGATTCGTGGGAAAGCTTCCCACGCTGTCACGGTGGTCGCTGAATGGATATGCAAGCGTATCCGTCCAGCTCGTCATTCGTGCAAATAAGAAAAGCACCTGACATTCTCAATCTGAAAATGGCAAGTGCCTGTTAAAGTTCCATATCCTGTTGTTTGTGTTTCGTCTGTGCCGGGGCGGTTCTTTGTGCTTTTTTCTCGTCCGCCTTATCCTGCAAGACCTCTTTGATAGGCTGTTTCTTGGGCGGCTCTTTGCTTTCCTCTGTGCCGGGTGTGGCTTTCCGTACCCAGTAGCGGATGTCCCGCAGTTTCTTCAAATCGTCCTGTACCTCGGTCAACGGTGTTTTCAGGGCTGCGATTTCTTCCAGAAGCGTTTCCTGCTCCTGTTGCAGCTCCTGTTGGGTACTGTCCTTATCATCCGGGTGCTGGGCAAGGGAGGCAGCGGCTTTCTCATACCGGGCAACCTCCGGGTGTTCCTGTTTGAATTTCTCCTTTGTTTTCTTAAAAAATATCTTCTGGTACTTCTCGTAGACGGGCTTACATTCCTTGCAGTCTGTCCGGCTGGCAAGAATCCCATCAATCACTTTGCTTCGGGCTTCCTTTGGCTTCATCTGATTGCGGTAATCTGCGGCTGATTTTCCGGACGCTTCCAGAAATGCTTCTAAGTCCTCCACAGTGGAAAGCCCCTTTTGCCGGAGATAGGACAGGGCTTCGCTGACTGCCTTTAAGTCCTGTGAAGTCCCCCGGTTCTGTCCCGCCCTCGTCCAGTCGCTTCGTTCTGCCTTGCGTATCTCCAGATACTTCATCAGCAGATTGGGAAGAAATGTCGCTTCCTCCGCTGCCTTTTGTGCAAGCAGCTCTTTCCTTTTTTCGCCCAGCTCGGTAATCCAGCCTTTGAGGTTTTGGATGAGCTGCCGGATGGACTTCATCAGGCGGTTAGCGGCTCTGATTTCCCGGTTCAGGTTGCCGATATTCGTCTGGATACCACGCTTTTCCATCTGCCAGACAGCAGCCCCCTCATGGACAGTGGGGACAATATCAAGCCCCTGTCTGGCATAGGAGCGCAAGTCCACACGCTCCGGGCGGTCATTGGCTTCCAGATAGCGGTTCTGGATGACTTCCCATTCATGCCGCCAGATTTCACAATACTTCTGGTCGTTCCAGTCAACCGTATCCTCCTTGTGGCTTTTCCACCTGCCGGATGGCAGCTTGATCCGTTCCCCGTTCTCGTCAAGGTCATAAACCTTGCGGCTCTTGGGAAGCCATTTCCCATGTTCGTCCATTGCCCTCATAGTGAGCAGGACATGAGCATGGGGATTGTGTCCCGGAGGATGGGGGTCATGGATGGCAAAGTCAACGATCATGCCTTTGGAAACAAACTGCTGCTGGCAAAACTCCCGGACAAGGACAGCGTACTGGTCGGGCGGTATCTCTCTGGGGATGGTAAGCACCCACCGCCTTGCAAGCTGGGAGTTCCATTGCTTTTCCACCGCTTCGGCGGCGTTCCATAAGGTATTGCGGTCTGCATATTCCTGTGGAGCATTGGGCGGGAGCAGGATTTCATTGTGGACGATACCACGCTTTTCCGGGTAGTGCTTCACTTGCTGGTCGTATTCACAGAACAACTTTTCGCCGCTTTGGTAAGCAGCGGCGGCAACCGCAGACTGCCGCTGGCTGCGCTGTACAATCGTGATTTCGTTGTGTGGACAGGGCATTTCGTGTACCTCCTTTCGGTAATTGGTGGATGGGGTGGCGCTTTACCACCTCATTTTGAGCAGAAAAAAAGCAGGAGACCTTTTCAGATTTCCTGCTTGGTGTGCCGCTGTGTGGGCGGCGGGTATTTAGTTGTGGTAATATATCAGTTTGAAAAATTAAAATTGAAAACGAGTATCTTCTTTGAATTTGTGTCGTCTGGGATTCCCCTCACTACGATAAATTTTGTGTCGTTTCATATCATAGATGACTGACCAGACAGTATCTTTACCTGTACTTCTGTCATACTGGCAGAGAAAACCATAATCTCCAGACAACAGTTTTTTTGCAAACGGAAGATTGAAACCTCCATTTTTTCCGCTAAGAGCTGAATACAATGTTTGATACCGTTCTTCTGCAAACCAATTATCAATTTTATCGTTGTTATAGCCTACCATTTCTGGCAGATGGAATGTGTTTGTTGCACAGACAAAAGAAAGATTGCTATTCAATGTTTTTTCTACTTTTATCTGTTCCGCATTACATTCTATTACAGCTATCGCCCCCATTGTATCAGCTAAGGTTAAAGTTTGTGCTGAAGCAATCGGTAGTTGATATAAACAGGAGACAGTTTCCGATACATTTTTGCATTTCTCCAGCAGGTATCTGACAATCATACCTGCGTTAAATCCCAGTTTGCATTGGTAAGGATAAACGGATGTTAGACCAACAGCCAAACCATGTTCATTAACACCATCTTCAATCTCCACAAAAGCAGTTGTATTTCCTGTGAAAGAGTAAACTCCATCTGTTAATTTATAAATTACATTCTGATTTAGTCTTTCGATTTCTGTTAGGAAATCACTGTTTCGTCCCAGAAAAATTTCCTCTCCCGTTGTAAAAGCAAAACAAGAGCAATTACAAGACGGCGGCATAGAGTACATACTAAATAATACAGCTTGCAAAATACGGACATCACATTGTTGCCCATCTGCCAGACCTTGAATTTCTTCCACAATCTCATGGTAATACTTTTCATAAATCGGAAGGCAGGACAAAGCATAGTCAATCCGCTCCTGTGTGATTTCAAACGGTATGTTCTCCAAAATTATATTTTTGTGTTTTAACAGTAAGGAACCCCACCGAAAACCAGCTTCGTAGTGTGTTCCCCTAAAATGTGCATGATACATTTTTACACGCTCCTTATTGATTAGATAAAGAGCTACCGGTAACTCTTATTTAAGGGTAATTGAATAAAAATTTTAAGTCAAGCTATATTTTATTTGTCATCTGGGAACAGCTTGAAGTGCAAGGTGTCCCCAGATGGCAAGTCCACAAAAGGGTAGCTGGCGGCAGCCAGCGCAGGGGAAGCGTAGCGTCCCCTGTTTGATTTGGAGCAGACCATGACTGCGGAAAATCACAGCCCTCCGGCGAGGAGCCTTCGGAGAACGCAATGCACCAACCTCTGGGTGGTGTATAATTGCGCCCTTAGTAAACTAAGGGGTTTCCGGCTTCTCCCGTTCCAGCAGTTTTTTCAATAGTTCCTGCGTGTCCTGCCTGTGAAAAATGAGTTTCAACAACAACATGACATCATCATCTGTCAGGCGTTCCGGCTCTTGCAGAAAACTTTCCAGCATACCGCCACGGGTACAGAGCCGGTGTGTCCGTTCCTTTCGGGTAAGCTGCTTTAACTGGTGCTGCAATGCCTTTTCATCATTGATGGCTTTTCGCAGTTTCTTTTCGCTTTTCTCCAACTCCTTGTTGAGCTTTTCCAGCTTTGAGGTATCAGGCAAGGGCAGCGTCCTCCTTTCCCGGTATCAGCACATAAATCCTGTTTGGTTCTCCCACGCCCTGATGCATCCGCATGATAAGTCCGGCGGCTTCCAGTTCATTCAATGAACGCTTGACCGTCATAGAGCTACGGGACAGGACTGCGGCAATGGCTGTGACAGGGAAGCAGACAAATAGGATTCCGTTCTCGTCCTCCTGCCCGTTGGAGAGCATAGCGTCCAACATCCGACAGTACATGACCTTTGCGGTGCTGCTGAGTGGGAATCCTGTCAACGCTCTGGGAAATGGCATACAGGGTGGCAATGGTGTGTTTATCGTCATAAATTCAAAATTCATTCGGTGTGTTCCTCCTTTTTCTTTGCTCGTTTGGATAAATAACGGGGGCAGTCAATCACAACCGCCCGGAAGCTCTGCTTGCACCCATGCTGGCATTTCCGGCATAATTCGTTGTAAGTGACACGCCCCCGGTCATTGAGGTAAAAGGAAAGCTCATGTTTCCTCTTTTTGCTCATTCTCGGCATATTGCGTTTCCTCCCGTTTTAGTGTATGGTTTCGGGGCGATTTTCGGCAAAATTACAGCCATAGAGCCGCTTAAAATCCCCCGGAGTATCAGCGATAGGGTAAACTATCCCCCTATCAGATTGTCGTGTTTCGGTATCATTTCGGTGTCAGTTCGCCAGTTCTCCCCGGTGTCGTTCCTCCCCTGAATCTCACAGCGGCGTATCGCTCCCTTTGGTACGCTCGTTTTGGTCAGGGTTCCTCCACATCCCTGCCAAAAGTTATGGCGCTACATCGCCGGGGAAGCATATCCCACACAGGCTGGTCATTCGATTGGAATAATCCATCGATGAACTACCTGTATCATAGAACATTTTTGTACCCTGTGCCGTATGTCCACAAAGTAGGAATGGAGGACGAAAATCGGAAATTTCCACGATTGCGGAAAGTGTGATATAATCCAGTTAAGCGGCAGAAAAGCAGCCGCCGGAAAGGAGCGTGCGCCCATGAAAGGAGCAACCACCATACAGGAACGCCTTTGGGAATTACGCAAGGACAAAGGCTTAAAACTGGAAGAACTATCAGAGCTGACAGGCATTTCAAAATCCGCCCTTGCCAGCTATGAATCAAACGATTATAAAGAAATCAATCATGGCAACCTTATCACGCTGGCAGACTTCTATGAGGTTTCCGTTGATTACCTGCTGTGCCGGACAGAGAACAGGGAGCAGGTCAACACGCCTTTAACAGAGCTGCACTTGAATGATGAAATGGTGGCACTTCTGAAAAGCGGGCGGATCAACAACCGTCTGCTGTGTGAGATTGCCACGCACCCGGACTTTGTAAATCTGCTGGTTGATACAGAAATCTATGTAAACGGAGTTGCTACCATGCGGCTGCGTGACGTAAACGCTGTTTTGGAAGCAATCCGGCTGACTGTCATTCGCAACTATCAGCCGGAAAAAGAGGATGTGTTCATGGAAACCTTGCAGGCTTCCCAGATTGATGAAGATGATTATTTCTGTCATGTCACACATAAAACTTGGGACGCTATCCTCCATGACCTCCGCACTGCTCATGCAGACGATACAGAGAGTGCGCCGGACAGTTCTAATGCTTCCAGTGTGATAAAAGCGGCAGAGCGGGCATTGCGTATTCCCGGAAATTTTCTTGATGTATTCTGCTATGCCATGTGTGAGCAACTGGGTATCAAATATGAAAAGCTCCCGGAAAAGGAGCGCAATGACCTGAAAAAAGTTCTGAAAAAATCCCCGCACTATAAGGATTCTCCATTAAGCAGCCGGAAAAGGAGATAAGAAAACCGCTGTTGCATGGTTGAGTTAACTTCCATGTAGCAGCGGTTTTGTGCTGGTGGTATTTAGATGTAAAAGTTCGGGACAAGTTGGGCCGTTGACAAAGTCAAGTTTTACAAAAACAACGCTCCGGAAAGTTTGAAAATTTGCTTATTTGTTCTGTGATACGAAATAATTTGCAAATGAAAATCAAGCCAATTTTTAAAAATAGGACTTTGTCAACAGCCCCAAGTTGTCCCGATGTGTTGGTTAAAACGTCAACCTGAGATTTATCAAAGAGAACGAATTGCTTTCAACTCAATATATCCACGCTCACCACGAGGTTCTAACTGGATACGTGGATTGGAGTCATCCCAAGTATATCCAATCAAACACGGATCATATTTTTTAATTGAATTCTGTACTGCTTCAATGGCATTACAATAATCCTCCTCCTTGAACGGTTCCCCTTGAAACATCAGATATTTTGCAGCGGGCAGTACAATGGTATCAAATCCTTCGGGAATAACACCATCATAGTCGATTGCTGTCTCAACACCCTGGACATATTCTGAGGTTCCCTTTTTCCGAAACTTTTCTGGCAGCCACAAGCAAACAGGCTCACCGCAAAGGGACTTCATGCTTGTCAGAATCCCCCACACATCGCAGCCGACTTCCTGACAATAACTCCAGTATTCACTTGCTTTTTCTCCTCGCTTGATGATAACTTTACGCTCCGGCTTTTCAATTACCTGAATAAAAACATTGGCCATATTTTCCATATCGTTATTCTCCTTCCACATATTTCTGAATTTTACGCCATAAGGGATAAAAAGTGAAAGCGGAATCGGTGATTTTGCGTATTCGTGCGGATTACATCCGAATTCGTTAAAAAATGCTCGTTGATATCCGTCTACGCTGGCATAACCGCTATTATAGGCTACATCAATCACTTTGCATTTATTATCTCGCATATGCAATGCAGAATGCGACAACCGAAGCCGCCTAATATAATCTGCCGGTGAAAATCCTGTCAACTCCTTGAATATTCGCGCGCAATAAAAAGGAGAAAACAAAGCAACATTGGACAAATCACACAATGTTATTTTTTCTGTCAAATGCTCATTGATATAGTCTTGCATTCGCTGTACTGCCAAAATCTTTTCCATCACTTGTATCACCTCCTGACAGATATTAATATTGCAGAATGGAAAGAGAATTTCTCGACTTTTCTTGTTATCCTACGATACCTAATTTGTTATAATTATTCTACTATACCGTTATGAATAAATCATCTCATACAAAACAATTTCTTCTGCCCGGTTGTGAATGCTGTTCATGTGCTGCACCCATTCCATTTGTCGGGTACGTTTCAATTCCTCTGTCACGCCCTCAGCAGCTTTCATCTGCTCCATGATGGTGTCCAACCGTTCCTGTGCCTGTTCGTTCAGGTCAGCAAGATATGTCCACAATTCCCCGGTCAGCGCCAATGCCTGTAATCTGGCAGGGTGGGTTTCCCTCAAATATTCCCGGTGCAATCGTCCATATTTTCCGATGGGGCGGTTTTCCTCCGGCAGCTTCAAGTCCGGAATGTAATAGTCCCCGACAAGGATATAATCAATTCCGTTTTCCCTTATTCTTGGTTTCAGTTCGCTCATGCTCCTTACCTCCTGCGGAAGTAGGCTCGTCTGGTACTAACTCAATCACATCGGTAATCTCACAATTCAGCGTTTCACAGATACGGGCTAATGTGTCCATACTGATGTGTTTTCCCTCCTTGCTCATGTTGGCAATCATATTGGTTGTCATACCAGCGGCAAGCCTTAAATCCTCTTTTCTCATATCACGCTCTAACAGTGTGTGCCAGAGTGGTTTATAGCTGATGTGCATATTGTTTTCCTGCCTTTCTATCCATACCACCGGGGCGGCTGCCCCGGCAGGAACTTTTCTCTTATTATAGCACCAATCTTGTGAAATCACAATTTATTCTTGTAGCCTGCCGCTGATACCGTCTGGATTGTGCTTTTCCTTTCGTTTTTTCTTCCCTTTAATTAGCCATGAACTGCTTCATACCCTGGCTTTTGGAGCCAGGATTGTCCGAGCCGTAGCCCTCCAGCAGATTGACAACGCCCCACACGCCCAGGCCAGCGCCCAGCGCAACAACCAGAGTCTGCAAAGTCGTGATAGCAGAAGCAAAAAATTCCATATATCCTCCATTTCTCCGGGATTGTCCCGGCCATGAAAAAAGCCACCCGTTTGGGCGGCAGGTTGCGACCTCTGGACACTTTGTCCAGAAGTGATTTATACATAGGCATCCGGATCGTCCACGTCGTCGTAGTTGAGAATGTCCTCGTCCTCGCTTACGGGCCCCGCTTCGGATACGTCTACCTCGTACACCTCACAAGCCTCGTTCAGCTCTGGCCGCCTGCGGCGGTTGATGAGCTTATCCAAGTCAAAGGCGTTCTTCTTTTTATCGGCCTCAGCCGTGTACTTGTAATTGGGATGCTGTTTCAAATCGTATTTGGACGAAAAGAACGGGGGCAGGCCCCGCAACTGCAAAATGCACTTATCGCCCGGCATGGTAGCCAGCTCGCTGGGTGTCATCAGTTCCCGGCCCAGCCGCTGGGTGTTCTGGTTATAGCTTTCCGACTGCCCACGGGAGCGGCCCTCGGTCTGCATGGAGATGGTGGCCCTTCCCAGCCAGTTTTCCGATATTTCCTTGATGGTGGAGCTTTCCCGGCCACCCAGGAAGATCACGCTGTCCATGTTTCCCAGGATCGTTTCCGCGTTGTCTTTGTAAATGGCCTTGCACTGCGCGTACTGCTGGTAGAACAGGCACAGACTCACCTCGCGGGAACGAATAACGGCGACAAGTTTCTCCAGCGAGGGCACCTGCCCCGTGTTGGCAGCCTCGTCCCACAGCACCCGCACATGATGGGGCAGGCGGCCCCCGTGAACATTGTCTGCCCGTTCACAGAGAAGATTGAACATCTGCGAAAAGGCCAGGGCCACAATGAAGTTATAAGTCGGGGTTGTGTCGGAAATTGTGAAGAAAACCGCCGTTTTCCGATCCCCGATGCGGTCAAGCTCCAGCTCGTCATAGCTCATGATCTCCCGGAGCTGGGGGATGTCAAAGGGGGCCAGCCGGGAACCACAGGAAATCAAAATGCTTTTCGCGGTTTTGCCGCTGGCTAATTTGTACTTTTTGTACTGTTTGACCGCAAAGCAATCCGGCTTGCGCTTTTCCAGGCCCTTGAACATATAGTCCACCGCGTTCATATAGGACTCGTCATCCTCTTTCACGTCCATGCCGGAGATCATGTCCACCAGGGTATTGATGTTCCGATCCTCGGCAGGAGCTTCAAAGATGATATAGGCAATCAACGCACAATAAAGGAGCGTTTCTGCTTTTGTCCAAAACGGATCGCCCTCCTTGCCCTCGCCCTTTGTGTTTGCTATGAGGGTGTCCACGAATTTGAGGATGTCCGCCTCATTGTGGATGTAGGACAAGGGTTCCGATAGGTAAGCCTTTGATGTTATCTCCGGCTTTTCCCCCGGTTAGCACCGGACATGCGACTTTCACCGCATCCGGCGCCCCATCAAGCATAGTTTCAACAGTAATACACACTCACTCTTTCACATTAGCTAAATCAGTTTGTTACGATTTACATTGACGTTTCTGCCAATCCTGCGGCAACACGCAGTTTGTTCACTTTAGTAATTTGTGCCTTATTCAAATCATACTTCTTTGTCAGTGTAGCGAACTTTATGCTGTCTGTTGTTGAGATAAATTCATATCCGGCGGGTGATAGAAGCAGCAGATTACGGTAACTGTCTCTGCCGTTTTTACACTCATTCGATTTTCTGTAACAAATACAGTGAATCACTTCCAGATGTTCCCCGGTGATTGCACATTTACCTTCCTGTCCGGCATAGAGAGAGATTCGGTTATCATTGAACTGTACCGTTTCTCCTGTTACCGGGTGGCGCATGAGCCAGAGCATATCTTCAACGTTCAGTTTCAGATTGCTGTGGATTTCCATTCTTCCGTCCGGAGTATATGGATTGATTTTCCTGCTCTTGCGCATTGGTATTTTAAACTGCACATATGCCAGAGGTACTACTGGTGTATCTCCAATCCAGCGCATTTGCTTCGATTTTCCATACCGTTTTTTTAAATATTTGTTGTTTAGTTCGCCCTGCTTTTTATATCCATCTATCCGATGGAGAAAGCGACCGTTATTCACATGAGCCATTCGGCTGAAATTCAGGTTTATCCTCGTAGCAATGCAATAATAGTTCTGCATACCTATGACTTTGGCGTTGTATTCGTGAATGTTGCTCTTTATGTTACTTGCTGTCTTGCTGTTTTGAATCTCTATAATTGCTTTTGAGAGTTCTTTCTGCATATGCGACATTGCCTTGTCACAGACATTTGAACTGATTACCCATGTCCTGCGTTTCCTTATCAGCTTTATACGGAACCCCAGAAACTCACTGTCTCTTTTCCTGAGATTTGTGACCTTTGATTTTTCATCAGAAATTTCCAGTTTGAGCCGCTTTAGCAGCCAGTCCTTAACCGCATGGTATGCTCTGCCAGCGTCCTTACGGTTTCTGCAAAAGATTTTAAAATCATCTGCATACCGGACTATACGCATTTCCTTGAGTTTGCTCTTTTTGAGCGCCGTGTAGCTGTTGCACTTTTTCTCTGCCCCGTTCGGATAATATGTGACCTTACAAGGAGACTTCATATGGTCTGCCATACCCTCCCACTGTGACGCTATCCACCAGTCCAGTTCGTTCAGGATAATGTTGGCTAACAGCGGGGAAAGTATGCCGCCCTGAGGGGTTCCCCTGTCTGGATATAAGATTTCTCCATCTGGCATTTGAATTGGCGCTTTCAGCATTGCTTTGATTATCTGAATCAACTTGGTATCCCGTATACCCAGCGTCCATATCTGCTGTAACAGCTTTCTATGATTTACGTTGTCAAAGAAACCCTTTATATCCACGTCTACTACATAGTGGAGTTTGTTCCTTTGAGCCAGTCCGTAAGCGTAGGAGACAGCGTTTTCAGCGCTCCTGCAAGGTCTGAAGCCGTATGAATGTTCATAAAACTTTGCTTCACAGATTGGCTCCATGACCTGTAATATGCATTGCTGTACAATCCGGTCTATGATACACGGTATGCCTAACGGTCTTAATTTCCCATTTGGTTTGGGAATCTCTACCCTCCTTACTGTTTTTGGCACATACCTTGTAAACTGTTTTTGAATAAGGGAGACAAAATCTTCTTCCTGCATATCTGCCAGTGATTCTATCGTTCTCCCATCTGTGCCGGCGGTATGGCTCCCATCATTGCTTTTAATATTTCTGAAAGCAAGCATGATGTTATTTGGTGCCACAATGATTTCTACGAGATTATTAAATATCTCTCCATCTCTGCTTTTTGCATACAGTTCATCAAAGATGTTCTGCATGTCATAGTATTCCGCGTGGCGCAGTTTACTTCTTTTTCTAGCTTTTTGTGTCATGTACATCACCCCGTTTCATTGATTCGAGTGACAATTTCTTATTCTTACTCGACTGCATGATTAGAGAGTGTGTACTGCTGATTTTCTGCCTGACTTGTGGCCATTCCTCCGTCGCCCTCTTTTTCGCAGGCAACATCGACAGTTCGACCACGACCTTTCAGCAGAGATTCATCCGCTTATTGTTCTTCGCCGGATTATCCATAGGATTCTCTGCCTTTCCTTGTTCCGATAATTCTATCTGTGCATATATACCCTTAGGTGTTCCCTCTAAGCCTGACAGCTTGCATGTGCCTGTAACACATCACGGTGGTTCGTAACAACCATTCCTACTAAACCGCACTGTCTGGGCATGAACCCACACATACATTTCTGTATGTGGCACTTTTAGACCTTTACATTCGGGAGTTTCGTCAGGCATTGCTGCCATTCTCACCATAGGTATTTTATAGACCCCCGGCATATGGGGTGCGCTGTCCACCTCTGGACAGGTTTCGTCAGCGTTATCTGTTACGGCACCTTTCTGCCGACTTTACCGGGCTTCACACCTCATCACAGAATGATGAAGCATGCCGGAGTATCAGGGGAGGCGTTTCAAGGCGTTACCCTATCATTCCACCTCTCGAATTATCAGTTCACAGAACTGATTAAAACAGCGCTGTGCGCCGCCTTTTCAGCGGCGAACAAGTCGCACGATTGTAGTGCATAGATTTTGAAAAATCTATGCTGTTGAACACTTTGACCTTATATCCCCGGCGTTGCAGGAAAGTACCCACCTGGGAGAGCACCCCGCCTTTTGGATCGACGCACACATAGGAGCTGTGCGCCTGGAGTAGCTGGGGTGTGAGCCAGAAGCGGGTTTTGCCCGACCCGGACGAGCCGATGATGCAGGCATTGAGGTTGCGGGCGTTGGCCGGGATTTTGGGCCGCGTGTTCATGGTGAGAAACTCCGTCTTTGTCAAAATGACGTTGTTCTCAAACTTCGGATCGACAAAGGGCCTGATGTCTTTTTCGGTGCCCCAGCGGGCCGATCCGTATTCTTCATCCCGCCGGAATTTCTTTGCGTTCTTGCTTTTCATATAGATCAGCAGGCGGAAGCCCACCGCGCCCACAATGCCGATGAGCCAGTCAAAGGGATTGAGCCCCGGCGCAAAGTCAGCAAAGGCCGGGCCGATGCTCTGGCCCAGGCCCATCAGCTTGTGAGCAAAGTCCGCTCCGGGAGCCAGGCGGTAGGCCGTCCCCAGCTTTAGGCAGGCCCACAGGATAAACAGGTACGGGATGTTGGGTATCACATATTTCTTGACGCTATCTGTCCTCATGCACCGCCTCCCTTGCACGTTCTTTCTTGTGGGACGGCTGGCGGGCCAGTTCAGCGGCGGCCCGTTTGAGCTGTTCCCGGATCGGGACGCGCCGGGACTTGGAACGCTTCATCACGCGCCGGGAATATTCCGAAAAACAAGCGGTGATGGCATCGGCCTGCCCACTTTTGAAAAACAGCAGGTACTTGTCCGGCCCGGTTTTATAAAAGGCATAGTCTACATTCCATTTCCGGGCCACCCGGTCAAAGTCCTTTGGGGACTCCACCTCGATGCTGTTCGTGGCGGCCCCGTGGCCCATGAGCTGGCGCACCGTCTGTTTGCCGTGGGGCGTCTGGCGGGCCCGGTGAGCTTTCTTGATCTTCCGGCCCACCGCCAGACACGCCTGGGCCAGCACCCGGCCCGTGAGCTTTGTCGCCTTGATGGAAACTGCTATGGTACGTCTGGAAACGTCCTCATCAATCAGCCGTATCCCTCCTTTCCATGAAAAAAGCACCTCTGGACAAAGTGTCCAGAAGTGCCGCTATCGCTCCTCATGCTCCTTTTTGGCAATCTTCCGATAGCCCTCCAGGGAGGAACCGTCAATAATTTCTTTGTAGGCCGCCATCTGCTCCCGCACCGAAAGCTGCGGGAACGCGAAAACCTTATGCTCGGCGGGAATGTCCTTTATCCCGTGATAAAATTCCTTGAAGTCACCGCTGGTCTGGACGATATAGCCGCCGGGAGCTAAATGGCCGCCCTCATTGATTAGGAAATCCCGTCCGTAAGCCTCATAATCAAAGTAATCTTTTAGCTCCTCCGGGATTGGCAAGTCCTGCGTAAAGTAGCGGCCTAAATCCTCCTCATTTTCAATATCGGGATAAAATTCAAAGCAATCCAGATTTTGTGTGAGGTTGATGAGATCGGCCACACTAGAAGTATGCCCGCCGCTGTCAATGACCGCCTCAAACTTTTCCAAGTCGCCTTGATCCAGCTCGGAGAGCAGGCAGGCCAGATGGTTGAGCTCGTCCAGGTTTTCATATTCGCCTAAGTAGTCATAGAGCCCCAGCACATCACCGTCAAAGCTGGTGATGAAAAATTCCTCATACCGCACCCCGTCCACGCCGATGCGTTTCAGAAGTCCCTGCACCTCTTCCGTGGTAGTGGGGAATTTCAAGGTTTCACCGACCAGCTCGCCCTCGTTGTATTTTCCGAGGTTCGTGATGTAGGCTTCAAACAGGGACGCCATATCAGCGGCGGCCCTGGCCCTTGACGGTCAGGATGCCCTCAAGGGTGGTAGCGGTGATCCCCAGCCGCTGGGCCACGGCAATATCATTTTTCATGGACTCGGTGATCGTATGGCCGCACACCACCAGCACACGGGAACGCCGGAGCAGGTCACGGCCCATGTCGATGCCGTTCTTGTGCTCCTCCGGCACCGCGTCATTGAGGAACAGTGGCAGATAGAGCATGGGGCAGATGGGGGAATAGCCCGCATCGTAGACTACGCGGCAGTAATGCGCCGCCTGCTCCATGTCCACCGCAGGATCGCCGCGCCATGCGGCGGTAATATAAGCAAGGGATCGTTTCATCTACAACACCTCCAATATTTATAATAGGTAGTTCGACCCTATCCCCCCGCCCTTTCCCTATCCAGGGAAAGGGGGCGGCTCTGGAGGATATATACCCCCGCCGCGCCGCTGGAAGTAGCACAGCCGGGGCAGACCGTCAAGGGCAAGCCGCCGCAAGCGGCGGTGCGTTGCACCCTTGACGGCCT
>PVMO01019570.1_pt1 | contig 24626 bp, 18 predicted proteins | sample 1853421 | NCBI WGS metagenome assembly PVMO01 (sample SAMN08533511, study PRJNA380276) | Human gut metagenome, whole genome shotgun sequencing project.
GAAGAAGATGTAACTGAAGAATAATATAATTGAATAATTAAGATACAAATATGTAAGTAACTATGGGCGGCCATCTTAGATGGTCGTCTCTAGCGTTAAGGAGTTAGAAATGAAAAAATGGTTAGCTGCTATGTTTGCAGCAGGGGTTTTCTTTGTAGGTGGCTTTGGCCAAGCGAGTGCCGCTGATTGGTATTATATCGATGCTGATGCTGATGATGCAGCATGGTTTATCGACAACTCTTCTGTATATAAAACAGATGATGAGGCAACAGTACTTGTTAAAATTAACAATGTAGAAGGCTTCACATACATCTACACAGTACGCATCGATCGTAAAGAAAAAACATGGACAGAACTTGATACAACAGTATACAGTGCTGCAGGCGTAGCGTTATTGTCCAGTAAAGACGCACAAAAACCTACGAAATTGAAGAAGATACCATGGGTGCGGAAGTTATGCAGGCCCTATGGGGTAAATAATCCTTCGGTGTAGGGATGCCCATTCTAGACAGTGTGTTTAGATAGTAGACCCAACACTTCTATGAAAGCCTCCAAAGCGAGCTAAGTCGTTTTCATAGAAGTGTTGGGCCTTTTTATTTCTAATTTACACTAATCTTAGTATGGGCATCCCTATTACAATACGATTATTTAATCCCATAGGGGCCTCGCTAGACGTTCCTAGAGGGGTCTATATAATTTATGCATTTTATAGAGTTTTTATTAGTATTATGCAATTATGGTGTTATAATGAAGTCATAGTGAATTGTATTATGCGAAATGCATAGTTGTTTAGATTTTCTAATCAGGAGAGAACGGTTATGAAAAAATGGTTTGCATGTTTAGCGGTCGCAGGTTTGTTATTTAGTGCTGGTGTGGGCGTGTCTTATGCTGAAAGTTGGTATCCTCTTAATACTGATGCGGATGGTCGTACTGGTTACATCGACAACGATACGGTAGAGAAAGACGATGCACAGGCTAAGTTGAATTTGAAGATTGTTGACCCTAGTGGTGATCACTCTATCTATACGTTGCAATTTAATCGTGCTGCAAAGACTGCGAAACTGCTCGAGATGAAAGCATACAATCCAGCAGGCTATATGATCGGTGGCCAAACATACGATAATACAGAAATACAAATACAAGAAGGAAGTAATCTAGATCACGTGTATCACTTGATTTGGTAAATTTTCTCGACTAGTAGAAAGGGTTCTATCTCTCATCGACCTCCATAGTGACCTAAGTCGGTCTCAAAGAGATAGAACCCTTTCTGTACGTATGATTAAATTTACTCAAAACGGCGTAGGGGAATAAATTATTCCCTTATTTTATGGTATAATTTAAGGGAATAATTTTATTTGTAAGGGATTAGAACGGAATGGAGGTGTGTGTATGCGTCGTTTTGAGTATGGTCGGATTCAGTCTTTGTCGTGGGATATGGATATTTTGAGTCTTATCGCAGGGATTTATCGGGCGAATGGCAAGGAGGAGGTTTTGCTTTCTCAGAGTCCTGCGGTGTTGGAGTCTCTTGTGGAGTTGGCAAAGGTGCAGAGTACGGAGGCTTCGAATGCGATTGAAGGGATTGTGACGACGAGTACACGCCTTCGGCAGTTGGTGGCGGATAAGACGACGCCTCGCAATCGGGATGAGCAAGAGATTATGGGTTATCGTGATGCGTTGAATATCATCCATGATAGTTATGATTCTATAACGCTGTCACGAAATCATATTTTGCAGTTACATAAGATTCTCTATCAGTACCAGTTTAATGCTCGTGGAGGGCAGTTAAAGAGTGTGCAGAATTATATTAGCGCCACCTATCCAGATGGTCGTACTGAGGTTTTGTTTACTCCATTGGCCCCATATGAAACGGCGGAGGCTTTAGATCAGATTTGCACGGAATATAATCGTGTTGTCGGCAATAGTGAGGTGGAGCCGCTATTGGCGATTCCTATATTTATTCATGATTTCTTGTGCATTCACCCCTTTAACGATGGCAATGGTCGCATGAGTCGATTGTTGACGACATTGTTGTTGTATCGCAGTGGCTTTATGGTCGGTAAATATGTATCCTTAGAGGCTAAAATCGCCGCAAACAAGGATATGTATTATGCTGCTTTACGTGAGTCTAGTGATGCCTGGTATGGTGAAAGCTCTTGTCCTACGGCTTTCATTCGGTATTGGTTACAAATGTTATTGGCTGCGTATCATGACTTTGAGGACCGTAGTTCTTTATTGGTACATAGTGGTTCTGCCATGGAGCAGGTGCAAGCTGCCATCGACAATCATTTAGGAGCTTTTACAAAGCAACATATTCGAGAATGGTGCCCAAACCTCAGTGATAGTTCTATTGAGGGCGCGGTGCGTACGCTTATGAAGAATGGTATAATTAGTCGTAAGGGGGGCGGACGTTCGACCTATTATGTGAAGGTATAAAGGTTGAGCACGTTTGTCTTTCATAAAATATTTAGTTTTATCGAATATACTAAATTTCATATTCTTGTATTTAAGTTTGAGAGGTAAAATATGAAAAAAACATTAGCAGCTGTTTTGGCAGCAGGCGCTTTATTGATTGGTGGCATCAGTAGTGTTGATGCTGCTAACTGGTACACTGTAGGTACTGACAGCAACGGTATTACTTGGTCTATCGATAACGATTCCGTTAAAAAAGATGATAAAAAAGCTGTAATGGACATTAAAGCTATGGACTACGAAGGTTACCACTACATCGTGACTGAAGAGTTCAATCATAAAAAACAAGAGGTAAAAGATCTTAAGGTTACTCTTTACGATCCACAAGGTTATGTTGTGAAAGAGGAACAACCTAGCAAAAACAGCCGTAAGGTTGAGCCAGGCACTCCTGCACAAGCAGTATTCCAACTTAGTAGTTATAGTTTGTTAGAGGAGGTCCTCATGTCTCAATATCAATTAATCGATAAACGTGTACCGATTGCACTCAACAATCCATCCATTTATCACGACATTTCTAAGTGTAAAAACTGTACGTTATGCCGTCGCGCTTGTGCGGACGTAATGAGCGTACTCGACTACTACGATCTCGATGCAAATGGCGACGTGCCTGTATGTATCCATTGTGGTCAATGTGCGGCTGCATGTCCATTCGACTCCATGCATGCTAAATCCGAGCTTGAAAAGGTGAAAGCAGCTCTTGCAGATCCTGAAAAAATCGTTGTTATTCAAACAGCTCCAGCTGTTCGTGTAGCTATCGGTGAAGGCTTCGGCTATGAACCAGGTACGTTCCTTGAAGGTAAAATGGTTGGCGCATTGCGTGCACTTGGTGCAGACTATGTAGTAGACACTAACTTTGGTGCAGACTTAACAATCATGGAAGAAGCATCTGAGCTTGTAGATCGTCTTAACAAAGGCGGTCAAATTCCTCAGTTCACAAGCTGCTGCCCAGCGTGGGTACGCTTTGCGGAAATCTACTTCCCAGAATTGATTCCTAACTTGTCTTCCACACGTTCTTGTATCGCTATGGAAGCGGCTATGATTAAAACATACTTTGCAGAGAAAAAAGGCATCGATCCTCATAACATCGTAGCCATATCTGTAAACCCTTGTACTGCTAAAAAAGCAGAAACAAAACGGGAAGAAGAAAATGCGGCAGCTCGTTTCCACAACGACGATTCCATTGGCATGGATACAGATATTTCCATCACAACTCGTGAATTCATCCGTTGGATCCAAGAGGAAAACCTCGACTTCAATGCTATTGAAGATTCCCAATTCGATGACTTGATCGGTATGGAAACTGGTGCATCCATCATCTTCGGTAACACTGGTGGTGTTATGGAAGCAGCTATGCGTACAGCTTACAAACTTGTGACTGGCAATGAGCCACCTCCACACGCATTGACTCACCTTGAGGAAGTTCGTGGTATGAATGGCGTAAAAGAAGCGACTGTACAATTGGGTGATGATGTAACCTTGTCCGTTGCTGTCGTTCATGGTGGTAAAAACGCTCGTGACTTCTTGAATGCTTTGAAAGAAAATGGCAAACACTATGACTTCATCGAAGTTATGGCTTGCCCAGGCGGCTGTATTGGTGGCGGCGGTCAACCGCGCACTAAATTGCCTCAAGCAGTTAAAACTAAAGAAGCTCGTATCGGTGGTCTTTACGAAGCTGATGCGAACTACAAATGGGTCGCTTCCTACGAAAACGAAGAGATCCAAGCGTTGTACAAAGATTTCCTAGGTGAACCATTGGGCCACAAAGCACACGAACTCTTGCATACACATTACACAGACCGCAGCGCGGTTCTTGGTACTCGCAAAGACGTAACACCTGAAACTTGTCCAACATCCCCTAAATTTAAAGGCTAAAACATCTAAGTTAAAACTCCTTATGATATTTTCTTCATAAGGAGTTTTTGGCTATAGATATGATATTATTTTAATTGAGAATACATGATTGGGAATACGAAGTTTTATTTAACGATTTTTTTGCTTTATTTAACAGTGATATTTCGAAATATTGATAGAAGCTTGATATTTTAGGATTTTTTGTATAAATTTATTTAATTTTATTTAACTATGATAACGGAGAAAAAAGTGTCTATAGATTTGAAAAGATTGATAAATGAGAATCATATATATGAAAGTGGAAATATTGAATATAAACGAGCGAGAAATGAGTTACCAAGAGATTTTTGGAAAACATATTCGGCATTTGCTAATACTACTGGTGGATATATTATATTAGGAATTACTGAAAATGATGAACAATGTTTTGAGGTAACTGGTGTTCTGGATTCAGATCATATATTAAATCAGCTATTTTCTATTGGTAATAATCCTAATAAAGTAAGTAAAAATATTTTATCAACAGAGGATATTGAGATTGATAATATTGATGGAAAAACTGTTATAATTATTCATATTCCAGAGATAAGTGTACAAGAAAAGCCTATATTTTTGAATAATGAGTTATCTCAGTCTTATATTCGTAAACATAGTGGAGACTATAAGATTAGTACTGATGAATTAGCAGCATTACTTCGTGATAGATCAGATCATTTAGATTATGAATTATTAGATAACTATACTATTGAAGATTTAGATATTGATAGTGTTGAAAGATATAAGTTTGAATTACATAAGAGAAATCCCGATATGGGATTTAATAAAATGGATAATGATTTGTTTTTACAACGAATAGGTGTATTAGTAGAGGATAGAAATGATAATCGAGTTATAAAAATGAGGTTAGGAGGGCTACTTTTCTTTGGAAAATATGAGGCTATAAAAAGTCGTCTTCCACATTATCACGTGGATTATTTTGATCGAAGAGGAGAAACCGAACGTTGGCGAGATAGAGTTGATGGAGGCAATTTTGAATTTCCTGATTTAAATTTATATAATTATTTTCTAATTGTATATGATAAACTATCTAATTCGATTGAAAGACCATTTGAATTAGATACTAATATGATAAGAAAGACACAGGTGGATATTAAAACTGCACTAAGAGAAGCTTTTGTTAATATGATTATTCATGCAGATTATTTAAATTCTAGATATAGCTTGATTGCAGAAGTCTATGATTTATACTATAGTTTTAAAAATCCTGGGACTATGAAAATATCTAAAAGTGAATTTTTTTTAGGATCTAATTCTCGACCAAGAAATACATTGCTAGTTAATTTATTTACTCGTTTAGGAGCAGCTGAACATGCTGGGAGTGGCAGTCAAAAGATTATAAAAGTTGTAAAAGAGCATCAATTTTCATTACCAGAAATAGATAGCAATTGTGAACAAACCAGTTTTAAATTATGGGTTGTTGAAGATATAGAACGATGTGATAATTTAACTGATAAAGAGAAGCTTATTTATAAATCTATATCTCAAGGTAGTATTGAGGGTCTTTCAAAGAGTGAGATTCAAGCTTTACATTCAGAGTTTTCTTTATCCCAATTAACTAGAGTTTTGGATAAGTTAGTTGATAAAAAACTTATAATTAAACAAGGCGGAAATAGAAATAGAACATATGCACGCTCATTTCAGCCGTTAGAAGCTATATCAAGATTTGAACATATATCAGAAGCTATAAAAAAACTTCTTTTAAAAGACATATAAAGTTAATATAAGCATAAATAAAATCCTATGAACCTTAGGTACGTAGGATTTTTATTTATATAGGATTCACCTATTCTCACTGTATAAGCTTATTATGAGAATTCAGTATAAGAACTTGCTTTTACCATGAGGAAAAGATGAATTATATAGTGTATAATATAGAATCATACTATTTGGATCAAAGGGAGAACTATGGGTGTGTGGAGAGAAATACATAGAGAGGCCCATAGCTATCATATTGCATAAGCAGTAAGGAGTTTCTAGGAGAGATGAACCAGTTTTTACGGCGTGCCCTGTGTGGCATAGCCTTGATAGTTGCTGCCGTTGGTACAACTGGATGCCAACATGAGAGTCAGGCAGAGCAAGAGGAGGTACGAATCGTATCGTACCGCGCGGTCATGGAATCGAACAAGCCCGTCCCTGAAAAGGTGAACACTTGGCTTGGAGCCATGTCACGAGAGGACAAGGTGGGGCAGCTGATGATGATCAGCCTCCATGGCAACACATTGGGGCAATCCCAAAAGGATGTAATCCGCAAATATCGCGTGAGCGGCGTTATGCTAACCAATGAAAATATACATAATAAAAATCAAGTGAAAGCTTTCAACAACGATATCATGCAAACGGCGATAACTGCCAGCATGGTGACGCCGTACATCGCGGTGAATCGCGATAAAGTGTTGCACACTAACGATAGTTTCTTGCACTTGCCAGAACCTAATCGGTTAGGGCAATTGCCGATGGAGCGTATCATTAACTTGGCGACCCGATCGGCCATTGAAATGCACGATATGGGCTTTAACCTTGTGATTGGGCCCAATGCGAACCTTGGGGTGCCGAATATGTCCTACACATCTGACCCGACTTGGGCAGGCTATATGGACCTAGCCATGGCGGAGCGTTACCAAATCAATCAAATGTGGTTTGGTTATAACTACTTCCCAGCGGTCACACTTGGAGACGCATCCTTTAATACCGCTGATGAGGCGAAAAACTATCTCAACAATAATGATGTAGCCGTCTTTAAACGACTCATCGGACAGACGACAGCCAATACCTATATGCTCATTATGAGCCATATTCAAATTCCAGCTATTGATAACCAGCACTTGGCGAGTGCGTCAAAACCAGTTATCCAAGATTGGCTTCGCAAGGACCTTGGCTATGACGGTATCGTCATGACGGACCGTATCGATGTGGGCGCTTTGCAGGCGAACCAAAAGATAGGGGATTACGCTGTAGCCTCCGTTGTGGCTGGTAGTGATCTCATCCTCGTTGATGCGGACACAGTTCACATCGACGAAGTCCATCGAGCGTTAACACAGGCGGTGGCAAATGGAACGATAACGAATGAACGCCTTAACGAAGCGGTTAAACGTATTCTATCTATGAAAATGCAAGCACAAATTCAACAATAAAATGTAGCAATACAAAATTAGCTATACAAATCAGCTATATAAATCAGTTATACAAGTTGAGTAATCATTAAATATGAGTAAAATGCAAATGACGTGTCTTACCTTCTAGGAGACACGTCATTTTTTATATTTGTTGACTGTAAAATACAGATTATATACCGTACCCCGTATGCTCCTTCAATACCTATATACCTATATAAATGTAGTAAATATCGATACTTTTACAATGGTATGAGTAAAAAATAAACCATAAAATAAGTATATTTTATGCGTAAAAAATTTAACATAATCAAAAGTCATGTTAATAATATGAAAATAAGTTTAAAAATGATTTAAATTTATGATATAATAATCTCCATAGACAGTTGGAGGTGAGAGTATATGAATTTTGTGGGACGTGCTGAGATTATAGAGAGTATCCAGTCCCGTATCGCTGAGGGCAATATGAGCTTATGTGTTGTGTACGGTCCTCATCGCAGTGGTAAATCCTATGTGGCTTCGCAGCTTGTACGCCGTCATAAGGCGTTATATTTGGCGGGGCGCATGGCCAATGAATCAGTCCATGTGGCTGATATGAATAGAGCTCTTGAGGCACGTTTTGTTCCTACTGATGATCAGGACAAGTTCGAGCCTGTAGATAGCTTGCACCAAGCCTTTGTAGGGCTTTTTGAAAGCAGTGTAAAAACTCCGCAAACCGTGGTGATTGATGACTATCCTTCCTTGGTGGAGGCTGTGCCGCAATTTCCCATTCACTTGCGTGATTTATTAGATACTTATAAAGATACGAGTCGTTTGAACATCATTTTGTTTGCAAATGGCTTGGAGCAGCTAGATGGCCGCATCATTGGCGAGCGTAGCCTCATCGGTCCGTTCGTGTCCGAATACTTCGAGGTGAAACCATTCTCCTTGGTGGATATGAAATCCTTGGGCCTTCACTATGCCAAGGACGATTTGCGCACTGTATTCGCCGTGACAGGCGGTTTGCCTGCGTACGTGCAGTACTTTGATAATGGTGAAAGCATCGATACGAATATCATTAATTTGTTCTTCTCCGTATCGGGTGCCCTATTTGAAGAAACACAACATATCTTACATCGAGATATGAAAAATATAACAGGTGCTAACGCTATCCTGTCTGGCCTTGCTACCCTTGAAAGACCATACTACGTGGAGCTTTTACAAGCTAGCCAAATTAAAAGCGGCACCTTTACATCTCGTTTAAATGACCTCATGGCGATGGGGCTCGTAGGTCGTATCCAAGCGAATAGCCGTGGACCTGCGAAATACGCAGACTACCACTTTACCAATAGCATGTTCCATTTCTGGTACCGCTATGTGTATAAATACTGGGGTGACATCGTGCGCGGTAACGGCGCTGATGTGTACCACACACATGTAAAACCGCAGCTCAAAGACTTTGTGCAAGCGGCATGCATTGCTATCTAATCCAAGATTGTTTATATTTGCCAATCTTTGATTGCGTACTATTACCCAATGATAGTACTATATTCCTCTTATAAAATGACACCACATCTTATGATGTGGTGTTATTTTTGTATATAATGCTAGTAACTACTAGCATTTGCTACTATTTACTACTAGTTTTATCTACTAGTATTCACTGCTAGCCTTTAGTAATTAGTTTTTAGTAATTTTCTATTTTTAGCAATTACTGTGTTGATCGTATAGTTATGACATACTATGGATAGAAATTACGTCATAGATACAATTAAATGTACAGGAATTCCAAGGAATTGCCGATTTGTCAAAATCTCCGTTCCGCGTTATTGTGTAGTTAAGCGCTATGCCATGGCAGGAAAGGGGATTTATGTTATACCAAAACGAAGAACCTTTAGTACAAAGAACATGTATAAAAACTGCAAACTTACAATCTGATACAAACACATCAGACAAACTAGAAACACAGGAGTTACCTCCTGAGGGGTTACGACCAAAATCATTACCTCCGGAGGAACTGAAATTACAAACTCTCATTTGTGGCCATCAGGTCTTATCGTCCTTGTCGGACAAAAGTCTCGTGTCCATCTGTCAAAAGCCAAATATGCGGATCCAGACGGTGGGATATCAGCCGTGGACCATTGATGAGCTGCGCCATGATGCGGCACAAATCGAGCTCTGTCGCAGGTATCGACCACTCATATTGCACTACACCAATCGCACGGGGAACCGCGAGTTCCGCGAGGATGTAGAGAGCTATCTGTGGGCCATCCTCATGGAGTCCATCTATAGCTTTGACCTGGAGGGGCCCGTACCATTTGCTGGCTTTGTGAAAGCTGGTGTTAGATACGGTTACATGCGGTACTGGAAGCGGGAGCGATTGCGCAATCATCGTGAGATTCATATCCCAGACCGCACTACCGATGATGGAGACGTAGCGGTGGGTATGGATATCTTCGCATCTGGCGAGAATATAGCAGACATGATCATGACCGCCGATGAAGAACAAAGGCTGCGAGCCCGTCTCGTGTGGGCGTTAGGTAGACTATCTCCAGATCAGCGTGACCTATTGCGTCGCGTATACGGAGAATGCCAAAGCTTGGTATCGGTCAGTGAAGAACTAAACTGTAGCCGCCAAGCCATCCAGCGACGCCATGAACGAGCCATTCGAAAGCTGCGGAGATACTTGACCACAGATTTTAATAAGCTAAAAGTGCATTAGACAAAATTTAGTCTATTGAACTAGGTCTATCTAGAATGTATAGAATACATTAGCCCTAAGGGGTGTTAGTGTAATGTACATGTGTTAATATAATTTAATTTCTTATTTATATTCCGAAATCTGTATATTTCTGTTAATCTCGATTAATAGATATACAAAAAATATACATTTCTTAATTTAAATGAGAAAATATTGACACATCAAGCTATATATAAATTTTACAAGATCATAAAGTCTTTAATTATACATAAATTTCTATAGTTTTGTGTATATATTTACAAAATATTCAACGTAGTATACAATTAAATCAACAGCAGATTAAAGCATGCGAATCTGCTTTCACAGAACACGTGTTCATTGTATTGTTGAAAGGAATGTTCCTAATTAGAGGGGAGAGAATTCCTATGATAACACATGATGAATTAACAGATATGATGGCCGCTCGGCTATCTAAGGGAGAGGATTTGGATTTGATCTATACGAATCCAAAGAACCACATTGTTTGTTTTATTCCTACTTATGAGCCTGGTGGTGGTGACAGTACGAAGTGCTATTTCGTAGATGGCCGTGAAGAACTGGTCTGTCTGCCGATGCGCACCATTACGCGGGAGCTGGCGGTACAGGAAGGGCTAAGACCCAATTACATTATGACCAGCGACGGTCGGCGTAGTAGCTATACATCGCCTAAGACCTATGGTCCGCATCTGACCTTTGCCCATATCAAATGTCGGCGCCCTGTCGGCAAAGACGTGGTGTACGGCCTCTTTAACGTGGCTATACCCTATGAATATATCGTTACGGAAGGTCCAGAACCCGATACGAGCTATATTCACGTGGGGAACTTTGCACCGATTTTGGTGTACCAATCACCGCATCACGTTAAACACAAACTGAACGAAGCCATGCTAGAACACTGCAACTACGTGCGCAAAATGCTAGCCCGCATCAAACTCAGCCAAAACCCACAAGTCGTGGCCGAACTATTTATCGCCTGGAGAGATTTAACGAGATAAATCGTTGGATGGTGAAAGTAGATATGGGATGGGGAGAGAAAACTTAGAAAAGGAGGATATGTATAGGGAGAAAAGAAAATATAGAAATTATAACATTAATTGCAAAACCACCTCTGTAAAAGAGGTGGTTTTTTGTTGCTTTATTTTGATAGTTTAAAATAGGATGACAATTACTATAGTTTGACGTTATATATATACTATCATATAATTAGATTAATTATTCATGAAAAATTCATAATTGAATAAATACCAGAAGTGTAAATAATTTTTTAGCTATAATGTAATAATGTCCTTAGTTTTATATAAAAATTTTAATCTTGTTATTTTGAGGTGAATTTTATTGTAATGAAAATTAAAAAATTTTTGGATTTGTGCTCAGGTATAGGTGGAGGGCGACTTGGATTAGAACAGGCTGGATTAAAATGTGTGGCATATTCTGATACTAGCCGCCTTGCTGTTCGTACATATAATTTAATGCACGATACTAATGAAGAGTTATATTATTATAATTTAAAAAAAATAAAAACAGAAACATTACCTAAATATGATGTATTAATAGCAGGATTTCCTTGTCAAACATTTTCAGTCATTGGTAGAAAAGAAGGGTTTGATGACAATCGTGGGCAAATTATATTTCATATAATAAGGATTTTACAAGAAACAAAACCAAAATGTTTTCTATTAGAGAATGTAAAAGGATTAGTAACACATGATGGAGGGAAAACTTTAGGTACTATTCTAACTGAACTTAATTTAGCTGGGTACGATGTTATATATAAGGTATTAACAAGTTTAGAATATGGAGTACCTCAAATGAGGCAGCGTGTCTATTTTATAGGTATTAGAAGTGATTTAGGTAAAAATATTGATGATTTTAAATGGCCAAAAACTATTGAAAAGCCAAAGTTAAAACAATATTTAATCGACAATAATGTTGCTACAAGTGAACGTTTAGATCTTCTTGCTTATTATTTGAAAAATGAGACTAATGGTGGCCGATACAGTATATCAGATATTTTACAATTTGAAGGAAACATTATAGATACGCGAATGAATGATTTACGCATTTATGAGGAACGATGTCCGACTTTACGTGCACAAAGAGATGGTATTTTATATGTAAAAAATGGAAAAATTCATCAACTTACAGGTTATGAAGCATTACTTCTACAAGGATTCCCAATAGAATATGCAGATAAAGTAAAAAATGAAGTAAGTGATAGACACTTATTAATGCAAGCAGGTAATGCAATGACAGTAAATGTTATTAAGTTATTAGGGGATTCTTTAGTACAATTTTTTGGAGGTTGACATGAAAATTACTTATGAAGAATATGTTGTTAAATTTTCCCAAAATTTTCGTTGTGTGAAAATTGATACTGAGTATGCATCTAAAATTTATGATTTTGCATCAAAAGTAGTTTCTGAAAAATTAAAAGAGGCCCATCATAAGCGAGATTCACATCAAGAAATAAAACGGTTTTTTACTGGATTTCTTGGCGAGGCTACTTTGGAAAAGCTATTAAAGATTGATATTATTGATTGGAGTATTGGAACGTCTAAGCAATATCATAATCCAGATATCCCAGGATATAATGTAGGAATTAAAACAGTAGAACGAAATAAGTTTCCTATTATATTTAAAAAGAACTCATATCCACAAATTATATGTGTAAAAAGCAATGTGGATGATACTGCTGTTTTTGTTTGTGGATTAGCAACACCTGATGTTTTAAATACATATCAAGACGATAGTCTTATACTTGATCCAAATTTAAGAGCTAGAGGTACCAAAACTGGTTTTTATGGTTTTGAACATCTTATACCTATTACGTCTTTAGTAGATTTATCAGATTATAAAAAATGAGGAAAATACCATGCGAAGAGGCGAATCATTCGAGTTAGAAAGCTTGAAGTATTTAAAGGAATACTATAGTTATAATGACTCGATACAATATGTTCATCATAATACAACAGATTCAACACATTCAGATATTGAAGTATTAGTTAATGGTGAATCAAAATTTTTTATTGAGGTAAAAGATACCAAAGCACAGTCTGGACAATTTGTATTGATTCCAAATGATGAGAGTCAAACATTTTCATTTTCACCAAGAAATAAGAGTAATCCAAATTCAATAACGGATACTATAATTGCACATATGAATAGCCAGTATGAAAATTTCAAAAATGCTGGCAAAAGTGGTTGTGAGATTAATCTTGATTCAAAAAATTTTATAAATTGGATTATATCCTATTATAAGCAAAAAAATGTAAGGTATATTATCACTAAAAGAGAGAATATGATAATACTGCCTATTGATAAGTTTGGAGAATATTTTAATGTATCTGCTAAATATAGAAGTAAGAAAAGTGGATCAAGTGAGCCCGCAATAAGAGACATTCCTGATATAATTAATATCTTAGAATGCAGATTTATGATTAGAACTGACTCAATAATTAGAGTGTTAGAGCAGAGAAAAAATAAATTATATGTATCAACTGAGCGGGATTTAACTGGGACTAAATTTGATTATGGAAAATATACGTATTATCTTTCTAAATATGAAGAGCCTTTTGGTTATGAGGTAAGACGTTTATCTAACACCAACAATATGAATGTTATTTTTTCTATTATGACTAAAAAAGAACAACTGAATTCTGACTTAGAGACTTTTAAAGCTGAATTAAGATGATGTTTCTTCTTTAAATTTAATATATTTCTTTAAAGAATAACGATAAGTATTCATATAATATTTACCTATAGGAAATTGTGCTAAAGGAAATTGTTTCATATTATTATTTAGACCCATATTGGCAAATGTTGCTAATAGAAATGAACATTTATCATTATGATAATGCTCGTCTAGATCACAATTTCCTAGTTCTCGTTCTACTCTTTTTAGTCTGTAAATAAAATCTCCTATATTTTTCTTTTTTATACCTTTATTAATAAGCCAATTTGTAAAATCTACTTCATTCATCGCTCTTTTTTTCCAATGCTAATCCGATTTCTATCGCAATATATTGTAACACATCTATTACTACTGAATTTCCAAATTGTTTGTATGCTTGATTGAAACTAGAGGAAATTTTATAAGAGTCAGGAAATCCCATTAGTCTTGCGCATTCGCGAGGATGTAGCTTTCTAGGGCGACCATTAACCAGATATCCTCCTGTTTTAGCAAATGCACCGCCCCCATGTGCTGATAGTGTAATAGCAATTCCCTTTGTGCTATAAATCCTCTCGCCTTGCCCGCCTTTGTTTACAATTCCTAAACGAATTGGTTTATCACTATATTTGTTATCTTCTGTATCATTATAATAAGTGTCCGGTCTATCAATATATAAAGATTCTACTATTGTTTCGTCTTTTAGTAAGAAATCGTTAACATAACGTGTTAATTTAAATGGCTTTGGAAATTTAAATGTATTGATGTCTAAATCATTTCTAAAGCATACCATATAGATTCTCTCTCGTTTTTGTGGCATACCATATGTAACTGAGTTAAGAACTTTTTGATAAAATGTATACCCTAACTCTTCCATTGTCGATTTAACAACGCTTAATGTTTTGCCACCATCGTGAGTAGCAAAATTTTTTACATTTTCCATAAAAACGATTTTAGGTTTTTTTTCTTTTACAATTCTAGCTACATCAAAAAATAGCGTGCCTCTACTATCCTCAAATCCACGTTGTTTACCACTGATTGAAAATGCTTGGCAAGGAAATCCTGCACAAAGAATATCATGGTTAGGAATTGTTTTTTCATCAACTTTAGTGATATCACCTTCCGGTATATGACCAAAATTATCAGCATAAACTTTTTGTGCGTGTGGATCCCACTCATTTGAATATACACATTTTGCACCTAGTGATTCTAAAGCAAGTCTAAAACCACCTAGTCCAGCAAATAAATCTATAAATTTATAGTTCTTTAAAAGCTTTTTTTCTATAGTAATCACGCTTATATCTCCTTTTAAATCACTTTTAATTAATTATAGCGCACTGCGCTATAATTAACAATGACAGGATGCATGGAATTTAGATAAATTAACTAGTTTACTGTTCAATAAAAATCAGGTATATATTGAAAATACTTGATGTTTTAATATATATGAATGGTTTTATCTATTAGGGAATGATTTCTAATTATGAAGATAAGATGATAAAATAAACATATAAAATAATGTAGGTACATATGTAAAAATAGTCGTGTGAATTTATATTATATATAGAGAAGAATATGTCTTACCTATTTAGAGAAGTAGCATGGGAGCAAGGGACGAAAAAATATGATTACGATAGCATTAGATGAAAATGGGGATTTTGAAGGATTCATAGCTTCTGGGAATAAGGAGCCTCTCTTTATAGCTGGTATTGTATATGATGATAAAGGTCATGATAATGATGCATGGAACGAAAAGTTGCGGTTAGATGATTATTTCCGTGCTGTTGCTAACACAGTTGACTGTAAGTATCCAGCCGATTTACATGTTAATAAGTCTAATACCAATAGTTATAATGTTAAACTGATGAAAACCGAGTTACAAAAATCTTTGCCAGAGTTCTTTCAACAAGGTACTTATAAAGGGAAGACAATTGGTAAATATAAGAGACATGGTCAATATCGTATTGTTATGATGCTTAAGAGCGGAACTGGTAAGACTATATTGAATCATAAGTCTACTAGCATGCTTATCAATGATGAATACGCTAGTAATTTATATATGAATATGGCGTATTCTACGGTGTCACGCCTAGTTTTTCACAATCCTTTTGATTTGTATATATCTAAAGTTAAATTTGATTTGGCTACACGGTTGGTTCCTGTTAAAGCTAGTGATACTGAGCTCTGTAAGAAATATATAAACTTAGGTTATAAGGATTTTGATTTTAAGAACAGTACACCAGAGAAAAATAAAAATAACGATACACGTTTTTTCCAGGTCGCGAACGACTATAATTACCGTGCTGCTTTAGATCGTAAATTATTAGAGACTAATCGCTTAGATTTAGAAATCGAGGATTTCTCAGTACGCTCAATTTACTATAATGCTGACGAATCTGAATCTAAAAGATATGCGTTCCTATATTTAGCAGATACGATTTGTGCAATTTTGAATCATAATAAGACTGGTGATAGTCCTTTGGATTGGCATCAATCTTTTGTTGAGCAGGCTACTCGACTTAATGGTTCTAGCCAAAATCTTATATTCACATATGACGATATTGACATGGCCTATGAAAAAGCTGTTATGGCATATCAACAAAAAGACTATTTTAGAGTACTATCTACACTTTTTGAAACAAAACAAAGTCGCAGTGATTTTAAAGATTATTATTGGGAGCAATGGTTCCCGAAAATCGAGCAATGGATTTCAGAGGCTGCAGATGTTGAAGCGATAGAGGAAGCAGTTCGTCAGTTTGCTAAGTATGCGAATTCTAACCTGCTGAAACAGGATGAGCTGGTGTATTTATATAATCATTTAGAACCATTAGTAGCGAATCTAGAAAAATCTGAAGCCAGTAAATATGCATTTTATGATGCGGGGATTACAGCATATAACCATATTGGAGACAGCTTAATGGCTGAACGATGCTTTGAAATTGCGAAAGGATTTGCTAAATATTGTCATGTAGAGGATTACTTGCTAACTCTCAAACGTAGAGTGGTTATGCTCAATGATCAATATCGTTATGAAGAGGCACTTTCACTAGCAAAAGAAATTCTTGAATATGAAGATGAACTAGCATCTTTGCGTCAATTATTAGTTGAGTCGGACGATATAGTTAGCATTAGTAAAGGTCGTGCACTAAGTCAGTGTGGTCAAGTCTATGCCTATTTACAAGATACTCGCGCAGAAGAATGCTTTGAACAAGCATTAGCTCAATTTGATGAAAAATCCATAGATTATAACATTACACTATCTTATTTACTTCATCACTATATTGATATAGGTAACCGTGAAGGTTATGAAAAATATGCAGCCCAATATTTTGGTGGAAATGATAATGTATGGGAGCAATTTAGCTATTTGAAGGATATGACAGAAACGGATCAAAAGTTGCAATCCTTTAAATTTGCCTTCTACGTGTATATAAAAGCACTATATACATTCTATGTAGACGAGTTGAACTCAGAAAAACGCCGTAATTTATTAAGCTGGGCACAAAACCTACATAAGGGTAGTAAAGCTGAACATGTCAATGGGCATCCATGGGAAATTATTTATAAGTACTTTGCACTACTAGCTGTTAAATTCAATAAAAAGGAATTAGCGGAAGCATTTATACAACAAACTCAAACCATCGTTCAAGAACGAGCTGTAGCTATTGATAATATCATCTATGGTGGTTTAATAGAATATTATAATATGATTGGGAAAAAAGAGTTAGCAGAAGAAGCCAAGAAGAAATTTAAAAATCAACAATTAATAGATGACTATGAAAAAATGTTAGGGTATATGTTTAGTTAGAATAAGGAAGGCATATGATGCATAATAGTAACTGGGGGAATATTATTGCTAATGATACCGCTTTTTGGTTAGGTAAAAATACATATATACCACAAATTTTATCCGTGGAATATCAACGTTTAAGAAAATTATTTCTTGAGAATCAAGTCATGGGGGCTATATTCGAATTAAAGGATGTTATAGAACTTACTATAAAGATTCCGGTTATTTTAGCTATGGCCATTTCTTTGAATGATGATCGTAATAAACTTTCTATAACTAAATCCAAGTCTTTTGAATTATTATTATCTGGTCCTTTATCTTTAGGACATTGGATGAATATAGCAAAAGTATTGATGAAAGAACCCTCATTAAATGAGAGTATGAAAACAATCCTAGATAACACATTAAAGTATTTAAGTGTAGATAATGAAGGCTATCATAGTGTTAATGTTGTAGCTTGGAGAAATAAAAGAATTGGTCATGGTGCATTTAGTGAACAATTGAATAGAGAAACTTGTATAGAGATTGAAAAAATATTAATAGCATTAAAAGAAGTACTTGAAGCTAATAGTAAATTATTTCAGTTTTTTGAAATATATCAAAATAATGCTAATCAAATGAAAAAGTTGGATTTGACTACTAATCAATTAGAGGAGCAGATTGATGAATTATTAGTTAAAATAGATAATAAGTATATTTCACTGGCACCATTTATTATTGCTATAAAGAATAATATTTATCTTTATGATTCCTTTCTAGAGGGAAAAAAAGTTGGTTACTTGGATTATATTAATGCGGACAAAGTTAAGTTAGTCGTTGATCAAATTACATGTATTTATAATGATTTAAATCATAAAACAAATATTTTATCTCTAGGTAGCGTAAAAAATCTTGTATTAGAAGATGATGAAATAAGTTATTTATCTACTAATATGCGGGACTTAATTAAGCCTGAGTATCTTGTTAATAAATTAAAATCGTGGATTGATACTTATTCTAAAGGTATATTCAAGTTACAAATGGACACGGGGATGGGGAAAAGTACATTTGTAAAAATGTTAGATCCATTTTTGAATGAACAGATTGGTAAGAAACACATAACTTTTCCTGATGTTAGTGTTAGGTGCTTTTATATTAATAATACGTATTCTGCTAAGCTTTCATTTTTTAGAGATGGAATAAAGAAAAGCTTTTATAAAACAGATGATGGAAAAGTTTTTAAAGGCAATGATATCTCCTTTAAGTCAAAAAATGAGTTTGCTGAATTTTTGAACTTATTTCTGGAATATTATCAGCAGTTATCGTATAGTGGCTATAATGTGAAACCTAAGATTTTATTAGTTATAGATGCTTTAGATGAATCATTTAAAAATAATGAATCAGAAATATTATCTGTTATTCCTGACGAAAATATGTTATCTGATGATATATATATTCTTATAACTTATAGGACAGATAATAATCTTGACTATAGTGTTAGGAATGAGTTTAACATCATTAACTTTACAGATACATTTATTATTAATAGTGATGATAAAAATAATCAAGAGTTGATAAAAAAGTATATTTTGAAGTTTGCTCCTCATATGTTGGTAAGTGATAATAAAATCCTAAATTCTGTTTCTGGCACTACGTTCTTAAGAGCAAATATTTTACGGTATATTCCGTCTGTTTTAGAGAAAAATACTATTTTATTTGATTCTGATATATTTAAATGTTATTTCAATAAATTATATTTTTTCTACTCTGATAAGTATTATGAAAAAATTAAGCAAATAATAATTCTACTCTCATTTAGTGAGGTTCCTTTAAATTTAGAACAAATATCTACTGTGTTAGGAGATACTCTTGATAATTTTCAAATATTATGTATATTAGATGATTTGGGTGGGATTTTATATAAGATTAATACTCATAAAGGTGTAAGCTATACAATCAAACATTTGGAAATAAAGAAATTTATTTTAGATTATTTTTCCTATGAGGCTGAACTATTACTAATTACATTATTAAATCAATTGATAGAATTATTAAACTCTGAAGAAGCAATAGATGGAATTGCATGGCTTAGATTACTTTTAGTATTTAAAAACATGAAGAAATTAAATCTAGAATGTTTTTTCGGTCGAATGTTTACATATAAGTTTATGTCAGCAGTTTTAATGCGTTTTAGTAGTTATAATAATGAATTATTGGTCGAGTATTGGTCTGAGTATCTTCCATATATGTATATAGAATTGGGTTTAAGTATCATAAATAACTATAAGAATAATGCTGAAGAAGGATCTTTGTGGGGAACTGATATATTAGTTGAAGATGATTTATATTGGATTGAATCCTTTGGGTTATCTTTAGTTGCTATAGGCATTTATAAATCAAATTCTGAGATTGCAGATATAAAAATAATAAATAATATAATTATATTACTCTCTAAGGTTTCTAATTATAGAGGAATTGACTATTTTAAAGTTTTTAAAAACATATTTGAAGTAGATAAAACATTGCAAAGTTACTTTGATAAAAATATTAATAAGGATTTATCCAAGTTAGATCTTTATATAAAGGAACCAGTAGAATTGCCCTCTATTATTAATGAGTTTGGATTATCTAACTTGCCCATATCATTCTATAATTTGTTTTATGGTCCTCGTGAATGTATTTTATCTTTAATTGATAGTATACTTGAATATTTAAAAACAGTAGATAGCGTAACTGTTGATAATGATCAAGTTCATAAGGTATTAAGGTTAATATATTTTATTTCAAATAATGATAAATATATTTCAAAAAATGATGTTCGTGATGTTAGTCAAATTACATATCATAGCTTTCTCGAGTTTATTTTACATGCATTTAGACCTATAGAACGTTGGCTGGAGCCAATATATGAAGAAATACCTTTAACTGCTCAAAATACTTTATCTCAATATGAACGAGCTTGTATAAAAAGATGTTTAGATGGTTTGGTAAATAATAACTTAACTGGTAGAAGTCCTATATTTGGGGATTATAGTCCTAATGTTTTATATGTTAATAATGATTCTAATGATGGAAAGCTAAGATTGTGTCTAACGTATTCGATTAATATTGATATGTTAACCAGTTATTTATCAGAGTTATTTCATGTAATTAAGTCGAAGAAGCTCTTGTATGAAAGCGGATATTATCCACCTATGACAACCTGGATTTTTGCAACACCTAAGAGCTTATCGTTAGGAACAAATAGGGGACCATTAAAAGTAGATAAGAAGATTGAAGATTATCTACTATTTGTTAACTCACAAGTAAAACTAAGTCGATTTGATAGAAATTGGGAATTGATAAGAGGCTTGAGGACTCTATCTTCAAGAACTACATATTATTTAAGGTTTTTATGTGATCCTATGAGTTCAAGTATTTATAACTCAAATGATGAACTTTCCGAAGGGAGACTACCCTATATTACAAAATACCAAGTTAAAATCGATGAGTTTAATCTATGGGAAAAACAAGATTTAAATGAAATGATAATCAATAGAATTTTTGTAAGTATTATAAGAGAGTATAAAATTAGATTTAGACGTCATATGAGTTATTACTTAAAGGGTTTTGATGACTTAGTAGCTTATTTAAAGAATTGTAGATTATGTGATAGCCATGATGTTTCTGTAGTAACTGAATTTATTTCACTCTATCGAAAATTTATTTCAAAATCAGCTGATGTAAATTATGTTATACAAGAGTTAAAAATAATCCTTTTTGATAAAAAATTATTAGTTTTATTGGATAGATTTTGTGGGCGGTTAGGTCGTCAAATAAATCTACAATCTTTATCTGAATGGGGCCTCATTAGAAAGGAAGAAATAGATAGTTTGAATTTAGATTATTATACATATCAAGAAAAGTTAGATTTAGAACATGAAAAATATGATTGGAGTCCAGAAAATTTTTAGATAAATAGTTTTTTGGGGTAGGAAATATAGTTATATTAGATTGTAAGTTGTTTTCATTTTAGCAATAAGGATCTTTTTATATAAGTGTGAGGCAGAGCCTAATAAATATTTATTTATAAGTTTATTAGGCTCTGTTTTAATTAACTATTACCATCTTATTTTAGTATTTTTGAATGACATTTAAAGAATCTTGTATTTAATACTAAGATATATAGTGATTCGAATTGAAAATTTAAATAGTACAATATCTTATGGGTAGCTTAGCAGTAATCAAATTTAAAATTATAGCTGGAATCTTAATGGTTGTTTTGAGAATTATGTTACTGGATACGATTTTGAGGGGATAAACTATTTATTTAGCTAGATTTATTCGTATTAGATATGTAGTTTAGATTTTGTGTTTTAATGTTTGTATATAGAGAGTTTGTTATTATGTAGTATTACGGACAGGGAGGATTTATGAGATTTTTAACCTTAAGTACAACAGGTATATTTAATGCTATTCGACCATCGTTGTTTCCACCTATAGAAGGAAAAGAAACAACGACATTTTTGCTTGCTTTGGAATACAATGTTCCAGTTATCCCCTTTTTTGCAGATGATCCAGAGGAGATAGAGGCAGCTCGTGAGGACCTTGAGTTAGAGCGGCAACGTATTCAAGCATTTGTAAAAGCACTTTGTAATGATTTTGGAAAACCTGTTGAGGAACTTCGGACAGAGGTTATTAGCTATTTGCCAGAGTTTATCAAGTATGGTACTTATGATGGTGAAGCATTACTATCTAAACCGCGTAAAGGGTCGTATAGGGTGTATCCTATGTATAAAAGCTATAGGGGTCGTAAGATGCTGTTCCAAAAGCATAGATCACCTAAGGACGAGGCTCAGTATATACATGACCATATGCTTCGATATTTTCTAAATAGATTCTTTTCATCTGATGGAATTTGTGGATGTATAACGGGCGTGGATCAAATTGATACACCTTTATCCGTTACAACTGTGCAACAAATATTGGAGGATGTTGAGCGTAATGTCATGCCTGATTCCGTGGTTGTTTCAGGCATTCCTAATACGTATACAATGAATGAGCCTACATTGATTAATTCGGAGTTTTTATTAATCGCTGATGCATTAGGAGCTTATATGGTACAAGGTATGGAAGGTGAGACGGAAAGTGAGCAGTTGGCAAATTTAACTAAGGATAAGTTCTTCTCTGATGTTTGTGAAAGCTTATATAAGCATTTTATTTTTATTAGTGACTGTTCTAAAATAGCTGTTTATGATGAGTGGAATATTTGGGTAGATAAATTGTTAGATATCTATTCAAGAAATCAATATTCACAGCTACATCGTCTGCTACAGAGCGAGGTGCCATCCTATAATGATGGAGTTATAGGGTATGTGAAAAATTATCATATTGGACCGTTGCTCGATCGACTTGTGAATGACCTTACAAGAGACCGGTTGAATATTCCGTTGTATCCAAAACCTGACCAACGTCAATCATACCTTGATTTTATACTGCGTTATGGGAATTCATTACAGTCAACTATTGAAGATATATGTAAACAAGGTGGCGATGGTAGCGAGATCTATAGGTACCAGGATTTAGCTGCTGTTTTGACATTAGATGCACGTTTATGCTGTACATTTTATTGTATGATTGATGCATGTTGTACGGCTCTTAATAAATATATGTATGCCTCTATCATACCTATTGTGGATAAATTAGATGAAAAGTTAGCCAAGGTTCAAATCTCGGCTACTGACACCTGGCAAGTTGAGTATGTGGTTAAATTATCACGCATATCCCAGTGGTATCGTGCATTAGCATATGCTTTCACAGGTAATGAAAATGCGGACACAATATTTAAAGACTTGATGGATATGCAGGAAAAAGATCCCGTTAAGCATAAGCAATATTTAGATCCTATTCTTATGGGGGGCGTAAACCCTGAACATGCCTTTAGTATAGATAGTTTGCGGTATGTATTATTACACTATTATGTGGAAACAAAGAATAGACTCGGTTATGAGCGTTACATTAAAGAAATGTATCCGTCGGTATTTGCTTTAGAATTTGACTATTACGCACAAATGCATGCTCTATTAGACCTTAGTGAAGATGGGTTTAATAACAACTATTCCAACATGGATTTCTATTTATGGTTGAAAGTACTCTGTACGTTCCACTTAGACCATATTGATAAAGAACTCTGGAATGAAATGGCTAGCCGATGGGAAAAACCAGACAAAATATCCTATTTGTTTGGTGTAGACTATTATATATTGTGTACTAAATATATGGTTAAACTCGCTATTCGCTTTGGGGATACTCAACGAGCAGAGCGATATAAGCGAGAGATTGTTGATGCTATTACTGAAGTGGTATGTGAAATTGACGATGCCCCTAGTGACTATAAATGGCCTTTATTCGAGTACTATATAATGGCGCAAATTAATGAAACCTTGGGGCATCTAGACTTGGCCAAAGAAGAGTACCATAAAGCATACAATCTGGCTATGTTCTCTAAAGCAAGCTGGCAACAATACGAAGCCGATAACGGTGGGATTTGGAAATCCGATGAAGACTCTAACTTTGGAGTTCCAGAACTGAAACTTAATGACTGGATCAAAGAAAATACCGTAACATATGACACCATAGAAGAATACAAGCAAAACCTGAGTAAATATATGACCTATATATTTGATTAGTAGTATATCAGCGTATGTAAAAGCCACCTAGCACTTTGTTAGGTGGCTTTGTATTAATCGTTTATCAAATATAGTTGTAATTAAAGAATAGATTTATTTATAAAATGAATTAATGATGAGTAAGTCATTGAAATAACAATAAGTCAGTCTTATAATTAAAAGGTATTAATAAATTTACTATATTACTAATGTATAGGGGTTATTGGGGAGTTATTATGAATAAAAAGTGTTTATTGTTAGCTGGTGTTGTGTCTGTATTGAGTGTGAATGGTTTAACGGTTCATGCGGATTCTACTGTTTCTACAAATAGTGA
>PVMO01001512.1_pt1 | contig 24491 bp, 15 predicted proteins | sample 1853421 | NCBI WGS metagenome assembly PVMO01 (sample SAMN08533511, study PRJNA380276) | Human gut metagenome, whole genome shotgun sequencing project.
AACATCGAGAATGAGCGACATACCCTTTGGCGTTGATGGTATCCTGTATGCCGAGTGCATATACGATCTCCGCGAGTGAGGCGTTCGGAGATGGAACGGAGGATATATTTACAGATGGCGAAATTACATCTGAACCAGCGGCCGAAGAATCGACACCGGATGTAAGCAGCGCTGACCAGGAGGAAACGGAACAGGCGCAGCAATCGACGCTTACATATGAAAATGATTCTGTTAAAGTAACAGCAGAGGCACTGGAGGACGGAGCTCTTCCGCAGAATACAGCATTGAAGGCTGACAGCGTAAACGAGAATTCATCCGTATCTTATGATACAGTTTCTCAGAAGCTTTCAGCAGCAGCTACAGACAAGGGCAGCAGCCTGAGAGGTTTTTTTGCGTATGATGTGTATTTTGCTGATGGCGATGGAAACAGAGTCGAGCCGAACGGCAGAGTCAGAGTAACTTTTGAGTACAAGACACCGGCAGCACCGGAGCTTACCGATGCAGCCAGCACGAGTGTAACCGTTGAGAAGCTTCATTATAACAGCAGTACCGGTGATACTGATGTTAACACCTTACAGGCCAACGAGGATCTGAAGGTTCTGAATGTCAACGAGGGCAAACAGATCCAGACACTTCAGGTTGAGACTGGCAACGCAGCTGTTTTTGCCGTTATGTGGGATTCTCCTGAGACAGCAGATGCCGAGGCGGAAGCTGTTTCCGGTAATGAGGACGAGGTGTCTATCGCATCAGAGGAGCTTACGGACGGAATGGATATTTCGGACGAGCCTGAGCAGGATGCAGCTGAGACACCGGCAGCAGAGAATCCGGAGGTAACTCCTGATGCAGAGCCTTCTGAGGCTCCGGCGGAGAATCCGGATGCTGAACCTACCGAAGCGCCGGCAGAGGATCCGGATGTGGTGGAAGAACCGGCAGAGGATATTGCGAGCCCGGAGGATGTTCCGGCAGCAGATGAGAATGGTGAGACAAGCCTGATCGAGGTTCTGGGAGACGATACGAATCTTCGTGTCAGCCCATCTATCGAGGCAGAGGTTCTGGCAACTGTAAACGCAGGAACACAGCTCACACTTCTGGATACCGTAACAGCAGAGGACGGAGCAACCTGGTACAAGGTTTCCTGGGAAGGAACCGAGGCTTACATAAGAAGTGATATGGCACAGGTTGTTGATAGCAGTGATGAGGCAGAAGAGCCTGAGGATGTGCAGGAAGAAGAAATTCAGCCTGAGATCACCAGATATGATTACACGAGTGACGAAGTCAACGTAAAAGTCACCCTTACCGATCCGGCAGACCTTCCGGACAACGCAGAGCTTTCCGTAACACCGGTAGAACTCAGCCAGGAAGCCGAAGACCAGATCACCGAAGAAGCAATCAAAGAAAAGAAAGCCATCGAGAAAATCCATTCCTACGATATTAAATTCCTGGTGGACGGCGAAGAGGTTCAGCCAGGTGCTACAGTGAAGGTATCTGTATCTCTGAATGATGAGAAGAAGATCAAGGATGCAGATGTATATCACGTAGACGAGAATGATAACGTTGAAAATATGGATGGCAGCGTTGCTAAGAATGGTGATGTTGAGTTCGAGACGACGCATTTTTCTACTTATGTAATTGTGCAGAAAGGCGGAAATGAAGTTGAAGTAACAATTCAGCATCTGGATGAGGCTGGTACGCCGATTTATTCAGAAGATAAGAGAACAATCTTAGTTAGCAGCAAGATAAATATAAATGATTATACCAAGGCAAATAACTGGTATGTTTCAAAAGTAGAAGTAAATGATAAGGAAGTTAAAAATTACGAAAAGATTGAAGTTGTACAGGATACTAGTACGATAAAAGTGTATTATAAACCAAAGCGTAATGAGATCCGGGGACCGGCATCTTTCTATGATTATACAGTTAAGGCTGGTACTGATAAAAATGGGAAAGAGTATTCATTTAATATGTTAGGAGAGGATGCAAAGGGTGATAAGCGTAATCAGAAAATAACATCAGGTACACTGGAGCAAAATTATAAGTCTTATCAATATGATTTTACAGTTAAGTCTGGTTATAAAAAAGACGGAAGCAAAACTGAAGCCACTGTAAATGGATATAAGCAAGAGATCGAAAGGACAGAAGAATTATTAAAAGGGGTAGAAGATGGAAAAGTAAAATTCAATTACCCCGAGCCAGGATTTTTTGTAGATAAAGATGCAACAGTCCCTGGTACTGAAACTTATTTAAGAAAAGTCATTAAGGATTATAAATTAGTTTTTGATCAGAACGGAGACTCTTATAGACTTACAAAAGTAATTGATCAGAATGGAAAACAGCTTACAAAAGCAGGAAATGATTTCTACCCTTTGGACAGAGTATCCAGCAACGAAGAAAGTGAAAAAAAACACAATTACTATTTTGGAATGAGATATGATGTAACTTTTAAAATTGGAGATTACAAAGGTCCATTAGATTATACCTTTACAGGTGATGATGATTTATGGGTTGTTTTGGATGGAGATAAAATTGTAATCGATTTAGGTGGAATTCATCAGGCAGCTAACAAGAAAGTAAATCTATGGCAGTATGTTGACGATAAGGATAAAGAAAAAGAGCATACTCTGACTATTCTGTATATGGAACGAGGTGCGGGTGACTCAAACTGCCAGATGGAATTTACCCTTCCTTCCGCGCGTATTTCTGAAGTTACGAATGTACCTACAACAGATCTTGTATTAAAAAAAATAAATAAAAGCCAGAAAGCGTTAGGTGGTGCTCGATTTAATCTTGTAAATTCAGATACCCAGGAATTACAGACTGCTGAATCCGTAAATGAAACAGGATTTGTTAATTTTACAGGATTAAGACCTGGAAAATATACATTAACAGAGGCTGCTGCACCTAGTGGCTATGAAGCATCACATGAATCTTGGATTGTAGAGGTTACGTTATCTGATGATAATAAAGCAGTGGCAACTCTTTATAAAGCAGATGGCAAGACAAAGATAGAAAAAGATCCAGATTTGTCGTATCATATCATGAATTATACACAGGAGGAGATTATTGAATCCAGTATGGATTACAGTAAGACTGCAACTGTAAAAGACTGGAATAAGAGAACTTATGATATCAACATTACGGCTGATTCTAAGGTGACCAGTGGTACAATAGTAGAAAAAGACCAAGTTGCGGATATTATGATGGTATTCGATACTAGTGGAAGCATGTTATACAAAACTGGGCGCTACGAGTCCTCCGATTATGATGGTTTTAAACTAGTTGGAAGATTTAGAAATATATCTACATCATTGGATACATCTAAAATATATTATTATGGAAATGGAATATATTATTATAATTATTATTATGGCAGCTATGGGAATGCGCAATATCCAATGATATATTTGAATGATCTGGATCAGTGGATATATTATGATCAATCTCGGTGGAGCAAGGTACCGTCTGATAGTAGTACTAAAATTTATACTCTGGACAGTGGGCTAAATGGTTTAAAAGAAGTAGCTAATGCTTTTATTGCTTCAACGGCAACGTCTTCTCCGAAAAGTCGGATTGGTTTAGCAACATTTAATTCTTCAGGAAATCTGGAACAGGAATTAACTGAAGTTGGAAGTTCAAAAGATTCTTTAATTAAAACTACAGATAGTATACGTGCTGCAGGTGGAACTTCACCACAGGAAGGATTAAAGATTGCCGCTAATCAGTTAACGACAAAACAGGAAGATGTTTCACGATATGTAATTTTATTTACGGATGGTGATCCGTCATCTGGTAACGATAAGACGGAATCAGAAAAAGAAGCAGAGAAATTAAGAGACGCGGGAATTAAAGTATTTACAATAGGACTTAAATTAAATGATACTACAGAAGAATGGTTGTCTAGCAAAATTGCTTCTGAAGGTTGTGCATTTGAAGCAAGTTCTATAGATGAACTGAAAGTCATCTTTGAAAAGATTCAGCAAACAATTACACAAAAGGTTGAGATTTCCGGTGCTGAAATTAAGGACGTAATTGATCCTAGATTTGTAATTGTAGGAGACGATGGAAAGCCGATAACAAATGAGATGATTAAAGCTGCTGAAGATAGTGAAAAACCAATTCAATTAGGTAATGGTAATGGAGGAATCCTTTCCGTTGATTCAGCAGGAAATCAGGTTGTAAAGTGGACAAATCAGACAATCCCTAATGTTGCAGATGGAAAATGGAATAAAACTATTACAGTAAAGGCCAAGGAAGAATTTATTGGTGGAAATAGTATTCCAACTAATGTATACCCAGATTCTAAGATTACAACAGGATATGGAGAGGCAATTTTACCACAGCCATCTGTAAATGTTAAACTTTTAAGTCTGGATATTGGAAATGATGAAACAACTGTTTTCAAAGGTGACCAAATTGATCCGACAGGATATAAGGATAAGCTTGCCAAGACATTAAAGGTTAAAGAACTGGATGGAACGCCTACAATTACTGGTGTTAATCCAACAGATGGCGAGTCAGCAGCCTTCCCAAAATTGTCATCTGATCAGAAAGAGAAATTGCTTACAAATGCTACAATAACACTTGGTGACCAAAAGAGTTCAGATGAAAAATATCCATATGAATATATTTATCCTGGTACTACGGATGCTGTAGGATATTTTACCTATACGTATAAGGTATCAGAAACACCAGGTGAAAACATGAAGCCACATAAAACGACAACAGTAGGAACTGCAGTAGAGAAGTATGAACTTGTAGTAACGTATCATCCATATTCTCAAGATGAGAGAAAAAATATATTGTCTGGAACAAAAGTTCAGCAGCCAGATGCAGAAAAGGGTGGAACACCGGTTAATTCAAATCTGAAAGCAACTGGTAATTATGTAGTAAATGTAGTAGCCGGTAATATTCAGATTATTAAAGAACTGGACGGAGCGGCTGAGAAGGACGAAACATTTAATTTCACAATTACAGATGGAAATAATCAAACAGTTGCAACTGCAACTGCAACGATTAAAAAAGACGATCCAACAGCAACAGCAACAGCGGTATTTAAGCTTGCAAAGGGAGTCAATGCAAAACTTGAATCTGATAATACAAAATTAAGTGAGTTGTCCAGAGGTGATTATAAGGTTGTAGAATCTCTTGGCACAGATGTTCATTATGAATTGCAGGAGATTGCAACAGATGATAGAACAAACTGCTACAGTGCAATTGCAAAAAATCAACAGCAGAAGGCTACAGATATTACGTTTACCATGGGAACAGATACTGGTAATATTGAAGTTCTCAAAAATGGAAATACAGACAAAATTAATGGACAGATTGGAATTGCCAAATTTACAAATAAGAAAACAGTTGTGAATATTAATCTTGAGAAGGTTGATAGTCAGACAGCCGATACAAAATTGTCTGGTGCTAAATTTGATTTATATAAGGTAGATGCAAATAGCGAAAAAACAGACCAAGCAATTCGTTCTTATACGTCAGATCAGCATGGAGCGATTTCTATAGAGAATCTTCCAATTGGGCAGTATGTATTGATTGAAACAGAAGCACCAACAGGTTATATGGTATCTGCAAAACCGTGGAATATTGTAGTGGAAAATGGCAGAACAGTAAAGGTAACTTATAATGGTGAGGCTGTAACATCAAGAGAAGATAATGATACAATTTATTATCAGATTACCAACACTAAGGTATATTCCTTACCACAATCCGGTGGTCCGGGAACCTATGGATTTACAATCAGTGGTGTAGCGATTCTTGCAACTGCACTCCTGTTGTTTATAAATAATAAACGAAGGGAGGAAGAAGCAAAGAAATCGTAACACATTAATTGTAAATGGCCGATGAAGGGCGAAAAAGAAAAATGCAGAGAAAGAAAGGAGCAAACCTTATGAAAAATTTATTTAAAAAGATTGGTGCATTATTAGTGGCAGCGGTTATGGTACTGTCTATGTGCACAGCGGTATTTGCAGAGGGACCTACTGGACCTACTGCACAAATTACAATTAAGAATGCAGGACTTAATGCTACATTTGATTATTTACAGGTTATAGTACCTGATACTCAGAAAGAGACAGGATGGGCATTTGCAACACCTGCTATCGCAGAAAAATATAAAACAGCTTTTAATGAGCAGGATGATCAAACTATTATCAAGAAAATGATTGTATTAGAGAGTGCTAATACAAAATATAAAGGTACTGAGCCAGCAACGACTTCGCAGATTGAAAATGCATTAGAAGCAGTTCTGGGCGATTCCAGTATCATGGGTGCTGCAACAAAAGCAGCAACTGCACCGATTACAGTAACGAGTGCTGGTGTGTATGCAATCAAAGGTACAGAAGATGGATATGCATACAGTGCAATGGCTGCATATATTGCATTTAAAGAGTATAATACTACAACAGGTGTTCCGAGCAAGTTAGAAAATAAAGAGATTGAAGCAAAGAAAACACCTACTAAAATTGAAAAAACATCAGATGATTCTGATAAAGTTGTAGAAATTGGACGTCAGGTTACTTATACTGTAACAGGAACAGTTCCGTATCTTCCGAGTACTCAGGAGAGATTTTATAAAATTAAGGATACAATTGAAGGTGCTAGCTACAATGTAGAAACAGAGGGTGCGCATAAGAATAAGTTAAAGGTAGCAGTAAAAATTGGTGACACTTCTTATGAGAGATATGTAAGTGTAAGTAAAGATGGTAGTTCTTTTGAATTGGATTTGAGTGAATTTGTGACTACTAATGTTAATGCAAATAAGACAATTACTATTACTTATGGAGCTACTGTTACAGACACTAAAGTAGGAAATACAGTTGTAGCAGGAGATGGAAAAAATTGGAGCAAACCAAATTATGGTTCTAAAACAGAAGAGCTTTTCACAGGTCGGATCAGTATAACCAAAACAGGTGAGAGCAACGAGGTTCTTGAAGGTGCCGGATTTAAGGTTTACAAAGAAGAAACCGTAGATGGTGCAGTAGTCAAAAAATATGCTAAATTTGATACTAATAAGAAATTAGCAGGTTGGACAACTGAGGAAGCAGATGCAACAGAAATTACGACTGGTGCTGATGGAACTGTAACCATCTATGGTTTAGATCTTGGAACTTATAAATTTAAAGAGGTTACAGCGCCAAGTGGATATAGTATTAATACTAATGATGTATTTGGAACGATTGCTCTGCGGACAGGCATAGAAAAAGCAAAATCTGAAGATGATATTGTGGCAGGAAGTACTTCTATGAGCGATACAAAACTCAACTCCCTTCCATCCACAGGTGGCATGGGAACATACCTCTTCACTATCATCGGTGTTGTAGTTATGGCTGGCGCTGCTGGTGCTTTCTTCATCAGCCGCAGAAAAGGATCTGAGGAGTAATCGTTTGATTGCCGGATCGATTCAATTCAAAAATTATTTATAAGCAACGACAAAGCAAGTATTAAAACAAAGTAGTAAATCTTTTACCGCCCGGCCCCTTCGGGGGCCGGAATGGTAATACAACAGTATGGAGAAACCTATGAGAAAGAATAAGAAGAAAAATTATATTGGACTTGGTTTGCTGTTTCTGATAGGGTTGTCCATACTGCTGTATCCAATGGTCAGTGATGCCTGGAACCGGTACAGGGACAGCCTGCTGATCAGTAATTATAGCAGCAGTGTTTCTTCGGATGATAATTCGGAGAAGATTGACAGTATGTGGAAGGCAGCTCAGGAGTATAACGAACAGATCAAGCAGGAAAGTGTGCCGGATGCTTTTTCCGTGAGGGATGGCCAGACGGACAGTACATATGAGTCTCTTCTGAACCTGAATGGTGATGGAATGATGGGGTATGTGGAGATTCCTGTGATCGATGTGAGCATTCCAATCTATCATTACACGACAGATGAGTCTCTGGAGAAGGGTGCCGGTCATTTGTTCGGCAGCAGTCTTCCAGTTGGCGGCAAGAGTACCCATTGTATTTTGTCGGCACACAGAGGACTTCCAAGTGCGAAACTTTTTACAGATCTGAATCTTGTGGAAGAGGGAGATGTTTTTTACCTGCATGTGCTGGGTAAGACTCTTGCCTACGAGGTGGATCAGATTCTTACCGTTCTTCCGGAGCAGACAGAGTCTCTGGGTATCACGGATGGGGATGATTATGTAACGCTGGTTACTTGTACGCCTTATGCGGTGAATACGCACAGACTTCTGGTGAGGGGACACAGAGTTCCGATGAAGGCTGCGAAGGCGGTTCAGAAAACAGAGAAGAAGGTTACCGGAATCACCAATCCGACGCTTCCGATGCTTGCTCTCTGTGTTGTGATCGGAATTGTGATCGCGGTGATCCTGGTTGCCGGTATCAATTCTGTTCAGAACAAAAAACGACGCAGGAAATAGTTTATGGCTAAAAAGAAAAAAAAGAAAAAGAGTAATGTTGTCCTAAACATCATTATTGCCCTAGTGTTTCTGGCGGGGGCGGGTGTGTTCCTTTATCCCACGATCAGTGATATGTGGAACCAGTATCGAAATGCCCAGCTGGTCAGTAAGTACGAGGAAGCGGTAACGGAGCTTTCGGACAACGACTATGACAGGCTGTGGAAAGAGGCGAAGGAGTATAATGCCGAGCATCCGGTGAATGCCATTGTAGATGCTTTTGAGGAAGAGGATACTTATGAGCTGAGTCATCCTTATGACAGGGTTCTGGATCCGAACGGTGATGGTCTGATGGGGAGTATCGAGATCCCGAAGATCAAAGCCAGACTGGCGATCTATCATGGACTGAGCAAAACGGTCCTGGAAAAGGGTGTCGGTCATGTGGAGGGTACCAGCCTTCCGATCGGAGGCAAGAGCACCCATGCGGTTCTGGCGGCGCATCGAGGTCTTCCTAACGCAAAGCTTTTTACAGATCTGGATCAGATGGAAAAGGGAGATATTTTTATCCTGCACATTCTTGGCAAGCATCTGGCCTACAAGGTGGATCAGATCAAGACGGTGCTTCCGGATGAGACCAGTGACCTGGATATTATCGAGGGTGAAGATCATGTGACTTTGATCACGTGTACCCCTTATGGAGTTAACACCCACAGGCTTCTTGTCCGGGGAGTGCGGACGAAATATGTGGTGGAAGATACAAAGAATGACGAAACGATACCGCAGAAGCTTGCTGTTGTGGATCCGAAGAGGGTTCTGGCCGGCGGCGCTGCAGTGCTTGTTGTTCTGATCCTGCTGATTTATCTGATCGTCCGTCATAGGGACAAAAAACGGAAAAAGAAGCAGCTTTCAGAAAGGAAAGAGGAGGCAGAGAGCGATGAAAAATAGAAGAAAGCAAGGGAAAATATTCCGGAGCCTTCTGGCTGTTCTGATGCTGACGGCTATGCTGGTCACGAGTGTTTTGCAGCCGGTTTTCGCCGGGGATTATGTAGCTGGAACAAAGGGTAATCTGACGTTGACGGTTCAGCAGGCGGATGAGGAGGGAACCCAGACTCCGCTGAAGGATGTAGGGCTGACGATCTACAAAGTTGGCAGTGTGAATTTTGATGGCAATGTGCATTTCGTGTTGGATGCGGCACTGGCTGCCGCAGCAATCGATTTTGATTCCATCACGACGGCTGATGGCTGGTATGAAGCGGCAGAGAAGCTGGCGGCTATGATCGTCAGCGGAAGCGTGGATGTGTGGGGTATGTCCAAGTCCTCTGATGCAGAGGGAAATATGACTTTCGCTGATTTGGCTGAGGGTATGTACCTGGTGGTGCAGACAGATGGAAATAGCAGTGTTATGGTTTCACCGATGCTGATCTCCGTTCCTTTTGCAGATCAGGAGCAGGGCTGGATGTACGATGTACAGGCTTATCCGAAGTCTGTAAGTAATCCGCAGAAGCATACACAGATCCAGGTTACGAAGAGGATCTATAATGTTGATGAGAACGACAATGTGATTCCTCTGGAAACGAAAGAGGATGTAACTTATAAGGTTGGCGTTTTTTCGGATCCGGAAGGTACGATCCCGTTCCGTGATGATTATTTACAGGATATCCATATCCAGAATGCTTCCAGTGGTACAGCTACATGGACGGATGTTCCGGATGGCACCTATTATGTATTTGAGCTGGATGAGGATGGAAATCTTCTTCAGCAGAATACGAAGATCGAGGTGGATGAGGAGAATCTTTACTACTACAATGTAACGAAGCCGAATGGTGAGAGTGAAGAGAAGTCCAATCAGGTTGTGATCGGTGGAGATAGTGGTGCTACTGAGGCAGCGGCTTATGTAAATAACTATTATACAAAGATTTCCGATATATTCAGCCGTAACGGATTTATCAACATTAAGAAGAATGTGATGATCGATGGTGTTGCTTCTACTGTGGATGATACGTTCTATGCAGGTGTGTTCTCCACTGAGAGTAACGGTGAGCTGACGCTTGAGAAGGTAGTGACTCTGAAACAGAATGATAGTGTTCAGGTAATGTTGGATCTTCCAAAGGATCAGGAGATCAACAGTGTTACGTATACTGTTCTGGAGACGGATAAGGATGGAAATCCGGTTGATGATGATACCTTTAAGTATACAGTTACCGGTCAGGGTGAGGTTACACTGAATAATGATAACCGATATACTGTAACAAAAGAGATCACCAACAGTCTTTCTTCCGAGCCGACACCGATTCCGACTGTTACACCTGGAACAAATCATGGTGGAAATGATCGGATCACTCCGATCCCGAATAATGGTACAGCGGGCGGAACTGCTCCGAACGATACCAGTGGTACAGCAAGACGTTCTGTAAAGACCGGCGATGATACACCGATCGGCGTATGGGTTGGAATCCTTGCAGCAGCGATCATTGTTGGCGGTGGTGCAGCTTATGGAGTTAAGAGAAAGAAGAAAAAATAAATAACGGATCATTCTGAAGGATGATCGATGGAAGAACCGGGCGATGTGGACGCCCGGTTCTTTTTTGAAATATTTACGTATTGGGGATGAAAAAGCAGCGGGTGATATTTTTTCTCGAAAATTGCTCTTGACATTTTGGTATGATAAGTATATTGTATGTGTTGCAGCAAATTTCATAAAAGATAGCCTTTTATTCAGAGTGGTGGAGATACAAAGGATCTATGAAGCCACGGCAACCCCGGATAACCCAGGAAGGTGCCAACCTGAGCGAGCAATCGAACAATAAGAGGATTGTTTACAGAATTTAAACAGTCCGGATTGTACGGGCTGTTTTTTATGTATATAACCATTGTTTTATTACAAAAGGAGAAGATCATGGAGAAAATTTTATTTACATCTGAATCTGTAACTGAGGGTCATCCTGACAAGGTCTGCGACTCTATTTCCGATGCGATCCTTGATGCTATGATGGCACAGGATCCGATGAGCCGTGTTGCCTGCGAGACTGCTACTACAACAGGTCTTGTACTTGTTATGGGCGAGATCACAACCAAGGCTAATGTTGATATCCAGAAGATCGTTCGCGATACTATCCGTGAGATCGGATATGACAATGCGGATTATGGCTTTGATGCAGATACCTGTGCGGTTATCACATCACTTGACAAGCAGTCCACAGATATCGCTATGGGTGTTGACAAGGCTCTTGAGCAGAAAGAGGACGATATGAATGAGGACGAGCTGGATTCCATCGGTGCCGGTGACCAGGGTCTTCAGTTTGGTTATGCTTCCAATGAGACTGAGGAGTATATGCCATATGCCATCAACATGGCTCACAAGCTTGCTCAGCAGCTGACAAAGGTTCGTAAGGACGGCACTCTGAAATATTTAAGACCAGATGGAAAGACTCAGGTTACTGTTGAGTATGATGAGGCCGGCAAGCCGAAGAGAATCGATGCTGTTGTATGCTCTACACAGCATGATCCGGATGTTACTCAGGAGCAGATCCATGAGGATATTAAGAAGTATGTTTTTGATGCGATCATTCCGGCTGATATGGTTGATGCGGATACGAAGTATTTCATCAATCCGACAGGTCGTTTTGTTATCGGCGGACCTCACGGTGACAGTGGTCTGACAGGTCGTAAGATCATCGTTGATACCTACGGCGGAACAGGACGTCACGGCGGCGGTGCTTTCTCCGGTAAGGACTGCACAAAGGTTGACCGTTCTGCTGCTTATGCTGCACGTTATGTTGCAAAGAACATTGTTGCAGCCGGTCTTGCTGACAAGTGTGAGATCCAGCTTTCCTATGCAATCGGTGTTGCGCATCCGACTTCTGTCAGTGTGAATACCTTCGGAACAGGTAAGCTTTCTGAGACTAAGCTTGTTGAGATCGTTCGTGAGAATTTTGATCTTCGTCCGGCTGGTATCATCAAGATGCTTGACCTTCGCCGTCCGATCTACAAGCAGACTGCTGCTTATGGTCATTTCGGCCGTACAGATGTTGATCTTCCATGGGAGCATCTGGACAAGGTTGAGACTCTGAAGAAGTATCTGTAAGAGAGTCAAAAAAAATATTTATATATCCTTTTGGCAGGAATATTGATTTTAAGAAATGCATATGATATAATGCCATTAGGCAAAAGAGATAGTAATAGTTCCAAAAGAACAAAGAGTGAAGCCCCCGGTAGTGCCAATACCGGGGGCTTCTTCTAATTTTTTATAGTGGACAAGAAACCACTAGGTTAGCGTTGTCCTACTTGTTGCCGTCTAGCCATTTGCAAACGTAATAGGCAGTTATGTTTGCCATGCAGGAAACAAGAAAAGAGATAATAATTTCCAAAAGAACTCACCTCCTCCCGTTGCCGGGTATCGGGTGGACAACAAAAATATGATAGCATAGTTTAGAACAAAATGGAATAATACTGATGCTGGAAGATGGGGTTTTTTATAGAAAATTTAGAGATAGGGAATATAGTTTATGTTATAATACGTGTATGTGAATGTGTGAATTTATAAAGGACGGAGATACAGATGAAGTTAAAAACACGTATTATTGTGGGCTTCGTTGCGATCATCCTGCTGCCGCTGCTTCTTTTTTCCGCAAGTCTGTACGGGTTCAGCCAGACGCAGGCGAAGCATGTGCAGGAGAGCAGCAGCCAGGCTTCGGATTCCAGCCAGATGGTCTATGATATTTCGCTGCCGCAGTCTTCCAGCAGCCAGGTGAAGCTGATGGCCAAGGATATGATCCTGACCGCAACGATCATCCTTGTTTTTACCGCATTGTCCGTGGGGCTGTGGATCTACAGGAGTATTGCGGTTCCGCTGGTGAAGCTTAAGAAGGCTACCAAGAACATCAAGGAGGGGAATCTGGATTTTGTGCTGGAGGTTGAGGGGAATGATGAATTTTCCCAGCTTTGCCAGGATTTTGAGGAGATGCGTAAGCGTCTGAAGGAGTCCACGGAAGAGAAGATCCTGATGGATAAGGAGAATAAGGAGCTGATCAGCAATATTTCCCATGATCTGAAGACGCCGATCACTGCGGTGAAGGGTTATGTGGAGGGGATCATGGATGGTGTGGCGGATACGCCGGAGAAGATGGACCGGTATGTGCGTACCATTTATAATAAGACCAATGAGATGGATCATCTGATCAATGAGCTGACCTTTTATTCCAAGATCGATACCAACCGTATTCCGTATACGTTCAGCAAGCTGAATGTGGAGGATTATTTTTCGGATTGTGCGGAGGAGCTTGGGCTTGAGATGGAGACCAGGGGGATCGAGCTTGTGTATGCCAATTATGTGGAGAAGGGTGTGCAGGTTATTGCGGATGGTGAGCAGATCCGCCGTGTGATCCATAATATCGTGAGTAATGCCATTAAGTATATGGAGAAGCCAAGGGGGATTATCCAGCTTCGTGTGAAGGATGTGGGTGATTTTATCCAGGTGGAGATCGAGGATAACGGCAAGGGTATTGCCGCCAAGGATCTGCCGTATATTTTTGACCGTTTTTACCGTACCGATGTTTCCAGAAATTCTTCCAAGGGAGGAAGCGGTATCGGACTTTCCATCGTAAAGAAGATCATGGAGGATCATGGTGGAAAGGTCTGGGCCACAAGCCGGCTGGGAATCGGAACGATCATGTATTTTGTTCTCAGAAAATATCAGGAGGTACCGATGAATGAGTAGGATTTTGATCATAGAGGATGAGGAAGCGATCGCGGATCTGGAGAAGGATTATCTGGAGCTTTCGGGTTTTGAAGTGGAGATCGAGAACCGTGGTGATACGGGGCTTGTACGTGCTATGAAGGAGGAGTTTGATCTGATCATCCTGGATCTGATGCTTCCGGAGGTGGATGGCTTTGATATCTGCCGGCAGGTCCGTGAGGAGAAGAATACGCCGATCATTATGGTTTCTGCCAAGAAGGATGATATCGATAAGATCCGCGGACTGGGTCTTGGTGCGGATGATTATATGACCAAGCCGTTCAGCCCAAGTGAGCTGGTTGCACGTGTGAAGGCGCATATGGAGCGTTATAACCGGCTGGTTGGTTCCAATGTGCATAAGAATGATGTGATCGAGATCCGTGGTATTAAGATTGATAAGACGGCCAGGCGTGTGTGGGTCAATGGTGAGGAGACGACGTTTACTACCAAGGAGTTTGATCTTCTGACTTTTCTGGCTGAGAATCCGAACAGGGTTTTTACAAAGGAGGAGCTTTTCCGGGAGATCTGGGATATGGAGTCTGTGGGTGATATCGCTACGGTTACGGTGCATATCAAGAAGATCCGTGAAAAGATCGAGTTTAATACGGCCAAGCCTCAGTATATTGAGACGATCTGGGGTGTGGGGTATCGGTTTAAGGTGTGAGCCTGTGGGGAAGGCTTCGGATGGAGCTACTGCAGGTGTATGAGTGCAGATCGGAATGATGGTGTATGATCTGTCGGGTGCTTTTGAGAGGAGTGGAGATATGCCGCTGTTGAGGGAAAGAATTTATACGATAGAGGATATTTATGCTTTGCCGGAGGGTGAAAGAGCGGAACTGATCGATGGACATATTTATTATATGGCGCCGCCGAATACGATGCATCAGAGGATCTCAAGTATCTTGTCCAGAAAGATAGGTAACTATATAGATTCTAACAAGGGGAAATGTGAGGTGTTTGCCGCACCGTTTGCGGTGTATCTGGATGAGAAGACGAATACTTATGTGGAACCGGATGTTTCTGTTATCTGTGATCCGGATAAGCTGGATGACAGGGGATGTAAGGGGGCTCCGGACTGGATCATCGAGATCGTTTCTCCGGCGAGCAGGCGTATGGATTATTATACCAAGCTGTTTAAATACAGGACTGCCGGTGTGAGAGAGTACTGGATCGTGGATCCTGTGAAGAAGCTGGTAATGGTGTATGATTTTGAAAATGAGGATACGGAGCAGTATACATTTCAGGATTCGATCAAGGTGGGGATCTATGAGGAGCTGAGGATCGATTTTGCTGAGATGTGATAAAAATGGAGGGGAATATCGTCTGGTGATAGCCCCTCCTTGTTTTTAGGATGAAAAGGACGAATTATGGAAGACAGATTATACAAGAAACTGGAAACGTACGGTAAGAGTGATTTTTATCCGTTTCATATGCCGGGGCATAAGAGGAATCCGCTGGCTGTGGAGGGGGATTTTCCGGTGGAGAGGGATATTACGGAGATTGACGGGTTTGATAACCTGCATCATGCTGAGGATATTTTGAAAAGGGCCCAGGAGGATGTCGCACGGCTTTATGGTGTGCCGGAGAGTTTTTACAGTATTAATGGAAGCTCCGGGGCGATCCTGGCGGCGGTGTCTGCGGCTGTGGATAAGGGGGGACAGATCCTGGTGGCAAGGAACTGCCATAAGGCGGTTTACCATGCGATTTATCTGCGGGAGCTGAGTGCCACGTATATTTATCCACATGAAGATCCGAAATTGGGGATAAACGGAGGGATTTCACCCGGCCGTGTGGAAATGTATCTGGCGGAAAATCCGGAGATCCAGGCGGTGCTGATCACTTCACCGACTTATGACGGCATCGTGTCGGATGTGGCGAGGATCGCGGAGATCGCGCATCGCTATGGTGTGCCGCTGATCGTGGATGAGGCTCACGGGGCGCATTTTCGGTTTTCGGATTATTTTCCGGTGTCTGCGGCGCAGCTTGGTGCGGATGTGGTGATCAACAGTGTGCATAAGACGCTGCCCTGTCTGACCCAGACGGGGGTGATCCACCTGTGCAGTGATCGTGTGAGCCGGGAAAAACTGAAGCGTTTTCTGGGAATCTATCAGAGCAGCAGTCCTTCTTATATTCTTATGAGCAGCATTGATGCGTGCATGGATAAGCTGGAGCGTGAGGGGGATGAGATGTTCCGTGTGTTTACGGAGAATCTGGAAAAAGCACGCAGGCGTCTTTCTGAGTGTAAGTATATCCGGCTGGTGACGCCGCAGGCCTGTGAGTGCCAGAGAGTTTTTGATTTTGACAGATCCAAGATATTGCTTTCTACTGTGAACAGTTCGCTGAACGGCCGGGAGCTGCATCAGATTCTCCGGAGGGAGTTTCATCTGGAAATGGAGATGGAGGCGGAGAATTATGTGCTGGCGCTGGCGGCTGTAGGTGATACTGCGGAGGGCTTTGAGCGGCTTTGTGATGCTATTGAAGAGATCGACCGCCGTGAATCGTTAAAATACAGAGAAGCGGCTGTGGAGAAGGAGCCTTTGAAAAACGGAAAAATGAAGCAGATCATGCGGATCTCTCAGGCTATGGATGCGGAGAGTGAGCGGTGTCCGCTGGATGAGTGTATCGGACGGACGTCCGGGGAGTTTGCGTATCTTTATCCGCCGGGGATCCCGCTGATCGTTCCGGGGGAACAGATTTCTGGACATTTCGTAAAAAATGTGAGAAGATACCTGGAACAGGGCTTTGAGGTCCAGGGCCTGAGTGACCAGACCAGTGAGACGGTGTGTGTTGTGAGAAATGAGATGTGAGGTGCGTGGCAGCAGACGGATCTGTGTATTACGGATCAGAGCGTGTATAGTAACGCATATGCAGCAGAGGAGACATATGGGAAAGATTTTTTACATTATGGGAAAAAGCTCTTCCGGTAAGGACAGTATTTACAGACAGCTGGAGGGGAATCAGGAGCTGGGGCTTAAGCGGCTTGTGATCTATACCACCCGTCCGATCCGAGATGGAGAGGTGAACGGAAGAGAATATTTTTTTGCAGATGAGAATAAACTGAAGGAGTTCCGAAGAAACGGGAAGCTGATCGAGGCGCGTACTTATCAGACGGTTTACGGGCCGTGGACATATTTTACTGCGGATGACGGGCAGGTGTCTGTGGGTAATGACAGCTATCTGGGGATCGGTACACTGGAGTCTTTTGTGAGGCTCCGGGAGTATTACGGCAATGAAGTGATGTGGCCTATTTATATAGAGGTGGAAGACGGAGAGCGTCTGGAGCGTGCGCTTGCCAGGGAGAAGACCCAGGAGGTGCCGAAGTACGAGGAGATGTGCAGGCGTTTTCTTGCAGACCAGAATGATTTTTCCGAGGAAAATATTCTTAAAGCAGGTATATGGAAGCGTTTTGAGAATCATAATCTGGATGAATGTGTGAAGGAGATCGTAAATTATATAAAATCTGTACAATAAGGAAAAATAGTTTTTTTTATACAGAAGATTATGTTATAATTAGTTGAAAGATGTCCGCCGGGTATAACGGAGGGCACAAAAGGCAGAAAGAGGTGATTCTTATGGCAGGATTTCATGACATCATCGGCCATGACGATATAATCAGGCATTTGAAGAATGCGATAGAGACAGGGAAGGTATCCCACTCTTATATTTTTACAGGGGAACCGGGATCCGGCAAGAAGCTTCTTGCGGGGACTTTTGCAGCAGCGCTGCAGTGCGAATCGGGAGAGTCTGAACCGTGTATGACTTGTGATTCCTGTAAGAAGGTGATTGGCAAGAATCATCCGGATATCATTACAGTAACTCATGAGAAGCCTGGAAGCATCAGCATTGACGAGGTGCGTGACCAGGTTGTGCGTGATGTGGATATCAAGCCGTACTGCAGTCCGTATAAGATCTATATCATTCCGGATGCGGAGATGATGACGGTGCAGGCGCAGAATGCCATTTTGAAAACTATCGAGGAACCGCCGGAATATGCGGTGATCATGCTGCTGACAAGCAATATCGACAGTCTTCTTCCTACGATCCGTTCCAGATGTGTGCGTCTGGATCTGAAGGTGGTGGATGACAGTCTTGTGAAGGAATATCTGATGGAGCATCTTCAGGTGCCGGATTATCAGGCTGAGATCGATGCGTCTTATGCGCAGGGCAGTATCGGCAAGGCGAAGGAGGCTGCGACTTCTCAGGAGTTTGCAGATATGACTGCCAATGCCCTGAAGATTTTGAAATATGCCAATTCCATGGAGGTTTATGAGCTGACAGAGGCGATCAAGACTTTGACTGCTGATAAGAATAATATCAATGATTATTTGGATATTTTCCAGTTCTGGTTCCGCGATGTTCTGATGTTTAAGGCAACAAGGGAAATTGACAACCTGGTTTTTAAACAGGAGATTAATTTTATCAGAGAGCAGGCCAGCGAGCGTTCTTATGAGAATATCGAAAAAATCCTTGAGGCACTGGAGAAGACGAAGGTGCGTCTCCGTGCCAATGTTAATCTCGAACTTGCCCTGGAGCTCCTGTTCCTGACAATTAGGGAGAAATAGAATGGAAAAGGTAGTTGGAGTCAGATTTCGTAACGTTGGTAAGATTTATTATTTTAATCCTAAGAATTATAAGGTGAAGGTCGGCGATCATGTGATCGTGGAGACTGCCCGTGGTGTGGAGTATGGCCGTGTTGTCCTGGAGCCGCGCAGCGTGAAGGAGGACGAGGTGGTCCATCCGCTGAAGGAGGTTCTCCGTGTTGCAACGAAGGAGGACGAGGATCATGAGGCTGAGAACCGCCAGAAGGAGAAAGAGGCTTTTAAGATCTGTAAGAAGAAGATCCGTGAGCATGGGCTTGATATGAAGCTGATCGATGCGGAGTATACCTTTGATAATAACAAGGTGCTGTTTTATTTTACAGCGGATGGCCGTATTGATTTCCGGCAGCTGGTTAAGGATCTGGCGTCTGTGTTTAAGACCAGGATCGAGCTTCGCCAGATCGGTGTCCGTGATGAGACGAAGATCCTTGGCGGTATTGGTATCTGTGGAAGGACGCTTTGCTGTCATACGTATCTTTCGGAGTTTGCGCCGGTTTCCATCAAGATGGCGAAGGAGCAGAATCTTTCTCTGAATCAGACGAAGATTTCTGGTGTCTGTGGTCGTCTGATGTGCTGTCTGAAGAATGAGCAGGAGACTTATGAGGAGCTGAACCGGAATCTTCCGGGTATCGGTGATATGGTAACGACGCCGCAGGGTGTTTCGGGTACGGTCCAGAGTGTGAATGTTCTCCGGCAGATGGTTAAGATCGTGGTTGAGGTGAATGACGAGAAGGAGATCCAGGAGTTTCCGGTCCGTGATCTGAGGTTCCGCCCTAAGAGAAAAAAGGGTAAGGGTGGTTCTGCTGACCACGAGGAGAAAGAGGTTAAAAAGGGAGATTCGAAGCCGAATGAGAAGTGATCTGGTTTATTGCGGTGAGCGTGTGGATGATCTTCAGAATGGGTTGTTTGTGATCCAGGATCCGAAGAAGTTTTGCTTTGGGATGGATGCGGTTCTGTTGTCTGGTTTTGCCCGGGTGAAGAGGGGTGAGGTTGCGCTGGATATGGGGACCGGTACGGGGATCATTCCGATCTTGCTTTCTGATCGTACGGATGGGGAGCATTTCACGGGGCTGGAGATCCAGCATGAGTGTGCGGAGATGGCTGACCGTAGTGTGAGGTATAATGGTCTTGAGGACAGGGTTCGGATCGTTGAGGGTGATATCAGGGAGGCTGCCGGGATTTTTGGGGCGGCTTCTTTTGATGTGGTGACGTGTAATCCGCCGTATATGATCGGGCAGCATGGGTTGACGAATCCGCATCTTCCGAAGGCGATCGCGAGGCATGAGATTTTGTGTTCGTTTGATGATGTGGCTTGTCAGGCTGCCCGGGTCCTGAAGGACCGGGGGCGGTTTTTTCTGGTGCACAGGCCGTTTCGGCTTGTGGAGCTGATGGCGACTTTGACGAAGTATAAGCTGGAGCCTAAGAGGATGCAGCTGGTGTATCCTTTTATTGATAAGGAGCCGAATATGGTGTTGATCGAGGCTTGTAAGGGCGGAAATTCCAGGATCCGGGTTGAGCGGCCGCTGGTGGTTTATGAGCGGCCTGGGGTTTATACGGAGGATGTTTTGGAGTTGTATCGGATGGTGTGAATGTTGTGATGTTGTGGCTTAGGGTGGCTGCCCCGGTTGTGAGAGATTGGGGTGGCTGCTCGGGAGGTTTTGGGCCATCGGCGCTGCGCTGGATGGCTGGGAGGTAGTGGTGGCTGTGGTACTTCGGTTGGTGAAGGGACGGCGAGGGGAGGCAGGCTGCTGGTGGTGACACGCTGCGCCCCCTGCTCGGCTGCGGCGCCGGTTTGCTGCCATTCGCGCAAACTCGCTTCGCTCAAACAGTGCGCTCGGTGGCAGCAGCTATCCTCACCTCGCTGACGGGGGCTCCGCTAACGTCACCACCAGCAGCCTGCCTCCCCTCGCCTGAGATTCAAAGCGAGAGATCGCAACGCGTAGCGCGCTGAGTATCGAAGAATACAGACACCTTGCCAGAAGTGAATCACTGAGAAAGTGAAGAAATGAAATAATATCGGCATAGCGTAGCGCGCTGAGTATCGAAGAATACAGACACCTTGCCGGAAGAGAATCACTGAGAAAGTGAAGAAATAAAACAACATCGGCATAGCGTAGCGCACTGAGTATCGAAGAATACAGACACCTTGCCAGAAGTGAGTCACTGAGAAAGTGAAGAAATAAAACAACATCGGCACAGCGTAGTGCGCTGAGTATCGAAGAATACAGACACCTTGCCAGAAGTGAACCACAGAGAAAGTGAAGAAATAAAACAACATCGGCACAGCGTAGCGCGCTGAATACCGAAGCATACAGACACAAGTCAACAAATAAGAACAACGAATCCCTTGCACTACTTAAAAAAAGCCCAAGGGGTGTGCAGAGGGGGCGCGGCTTTGCGGCCCCTTTGCGGTTTTCAAAGTTCCCAAACTTAAACAAACCCCCGCGGTTAAGCGAAATATCCCCCGCGGCCAAGTGGAAAAAACTCCCCGCGGTCAAGCGAGAAAAGAGGAAAATATGAAACAAAACGGAAAACTATACTTATGCGCCACCCCCATAGGAAACCTCGAAGACATCACCCTTCGAGTACTAAGAACCCTTCGGGAAGTGGACTTAATCGCTGCGGAGGATACCCGCAACAGCATAAAACTTCTGAATCATTTTGATATAAAAACCCCCATGACCAGCTACCACGAATACAAGAAGATCGATAAGGGTCATGTCCTCGTGGAAAAGCTGCTGGCGGCTACAAACATTGCGTTAATCACAGATGCAGGTACTCCGGGTATCTCAGATCCCGGGGAGGAGCTTGCCGCCATGTGTTATGAAGCCGGAATTGAAGTGACTTCACTTCCGGGTCCTGCTGCCTGTATCACTGCTCTGACTTTGTCAGGCCTGCATACCAGGCGTTTTGCTTTCGAGGCTTTTCTTCCGGCGGATAAGAAAGAACGAAAAACGATCCTGGAGGAGCTTTCCTGTGAAACCAGGACTATTATCCTGTATGAGGCACCTCACAGGCTTGTACGGACTCTTGGTGAGCTCAGAGAGGCGCTTGGCAACCGCCGGATGACTCTTTGCAGAGAGCTGACCAAGAAGCATGAGACGGCATTCCGGACTACGATCGATGATCTGATGGATTTTTATAAAGATGAGAAGCCGCTGGGTGAGTGTGTTCTTGTGATCGAGGGCAGGAGCCGCAGTGAGATGGAGGCGGAGAAGCGTGCTTCCTGGGAGGAGATTTCCATTGCGGAGCATGTGGCGATGTATGAGCAGCAGGGGAATTCCAGGAAGGATGCCATGAAGCTTGCTGCCAAGGATCGTGGTGTTTCCAAGCGGGATATTTATAAGGCGCTTCTGGATGGAGAAGATTCTGCTGAATGATCAGGTGTAATTGTGGTACGGATCGTAGGTAACGTGATCGTGGATGATTGAATAAGCTGCATACTGTGACCAAGGATTTTTGGGAACGTATGTGGCTTTTTTTTTGTGGTAATAAAAAGTACTGTGCGGATTTTGTCGAAATGATTTGCTTACAGTATAGACCATATTGTGCTGCATTTTGAGATTGCATTTAATAAGATACTTTTTTGCCTGTATTTCCTATGATTTTGCGTGGAAATACAGGCTTTTTTGTGCTATAATAAACTCTGTATTCGTATGTAAAAAATATTTATTTTACAGGTATAAATGACACTTCCGGAGCGGGTTTGAGAATTGCTTTCTGCAAAATGAAAATACAGTATTTCCTGAAATTAACAGATCAGTTTATCTTGTTCAGGATTTGATGTAATGATTTCTGAAGCTGCTATGGTTCTGCAGAAATGAATTTTCAAACACGTCCGGACGACAAGAACAGGAGGAATGACATGGGCGCAGAGAATACAGAATACGGCGCGGATCAGATCCAGATCCTGGAAGGACTGGAAGCCGTACGTAAGAGGCCTGGAATGTATATCGGAAGTACCTCCAGCCGTGGACTTCATCATCTCGTATATGAGATCGTGGATAACGCAGTCGATGAAGCACTGGCTGGTTTTTGTACAGAGATCCATGTAGATATCAATCCGGATAATTCCATTACAGTTACAGATAATGGTCGTGGTATTCCGGTTGGTATCAATCATAAGGCTGGTATTCCGGCAGTTGAGGTTGTATTTACCATTCTTCACGCAGGCGGTAAGTTCGGCGGTGGAGGATATAAGGTTTCCGGTGGTCTTCACGGTGTTGGTGCATCTGTTGTAAATGCACTTTCTGAATGGCTGGAGGTTACCATCTACCGAGAGGGTAAGGAATACAAACAGAGATATGAGCGTGGCAAGACTATGTATCCGCTGAAGGTGGTAGGTGACTGTGATCCGGGGCTTTCCGGTACGAAGGTTTATTTCCTTCCGGACAAGGAGATCTTCGAGGAGACTGTTTATGATTATGATATCCTGAAACAGAGACTTCGCGAGATGGCTTTCCTGACTAAGGGCCTTCGTATCGTACTGGAGGATAAGAGAGAGGGTCAGGAGCGTGAAAAGGTATTCCACTATGAGGGTGGTATCCGTGAGTTTGTAAGCTACCTGAACAGAAGCAAGGAGGCTCTTTACCCGGAGATCATTTACTGTGAGGGTGAGAAGGACGGCGTGTCTGTAGAGGTTGCGCTGCAGCATAATGACTCCTATACAGAGAACACATATGGCTTTGTAAACAATATCAATACACCGGAGGGCGGTACACATATTACCGGTTTCCGTAATGCGATCACCAATACATTTAATGATTATGCACGTAAGAACAAGCTTCTCAAGGACAGTGAGCCGAACTTAAGCGGTGATGATATCCGTGAGGGCCTGACTGCAATCGTCAGTGTTAAGATCGAGAATCCGCAGTTTGAGGGTCAGACCAAGCAGAAGCTTGGAAACAGTGAGGCAAGAGGTGCGGTAGACAGTGTTGTAAGTAAACAGCTGGAGATTTTCCTGGAGCAGAATCCTGCAGTTGCCAAGGCTACCGTTGAGAAATCTGTTCTTGCACAGAGAGCCAGAGAGGCAGCCAGAAAGGCACGTGACCTTACAAGAAGAAAATCCGCACTGGACAGCATGTCGCTTCCGGGAAAGCTTGCAGACTGTTCTGACAAGAATCCGGAGAACTGTGAGATCTATATCGTAGAGGGAGATTCCGCGGGCGGTTCTGCCAAGACAGCGAGAAACCGTGCCACACAGGCAATCCTTCCGCTGCGTGGTAAGATCCTGAATGTTGAGAAGGCACGTCTGGATAAGATTTACGGAAACAAAGAGATCAAGGCAATGATCACTGCCTTCGGAACCGGAATCCATGAGGATTTTGATATTTCCAAGCTTCGTTATCACAAGATCATCATTATGACCGATGCCGATGTTGACGGTGCGCATATCGCAACACTGCTTCTGACCTTCCTGTATCGTTTCATGCCGGAGCTGATCAAGCAGGGATATGTATACCTGGCGCAGCCTCCTCTCTATAAAGTGGAGAAGAACAAAAAGGTATGGTATGCATATGACGATGATGAGCTGAATAATATCCTTACCGAGATCGGACGTGACGGAAACAATAAGATCCAGCGTTATACAGGTCTGGGTGAGATGGATGCCGAGCAGCTCTGGGAGACTACTATGGACCCTGAGAAGAGAATCCTTCTCCGTGTGACCATGGACGAAGCTGCCACATCTGAGATCGATCTGACATTTACCACTCTTATGGGAGACAAGGTAGAGCCAAGACGTGAATTTATCGAAGAAAATGCAAGATTCGTTAAGAATCTTGCATTTTCTTCGAT
>PVMO01020482.1_pt1 | contig 23526 bp, 18 predicted proteins | sample 1853421 | NCBI WGS metagenome assembly PVMO01 (sample SAMN08533511, study PRJNA380276) | Human gut metagenome, whole genome shotgun sequencing project.
CTGGACTCCACTCTCCCCGCAACGAGTTAAGGGCTTCTCGCCCTTAACAATTCCAAAGAAGTAGACTCCAAGCAAAAATGCTGGAGATTCACGCCATTCGGCGTGAAGATCTCTTAACCGCATTTTAGCTCTCCGCCGTTTTACGGCTTCGCCGAAGATTTCAGGCTTTCGCAGAACTTTACCGTCAGCAGAGAGGTAACACCAGCTGCGAAGCAGCAAATCGGAGAAGTGAGAAAAATGCGTTTAGCGAAGCGGCTAGCATTTTTCCACTTCGACTTCCCCTTCGGGGTCTGAAAGGGGCGAGCAGCCCCTTTCTCGTGGATCCAGCGCGTCGAAATCGCTGGTGGTTTTCTGGTTCTCTTTTGACATCAAAAGAGAATGATCAGCCTTAATGAAAGAGCGCTCTGCCCCGCGCCCACCAGCGCGAGAGCAAACTTTATCTTCACTTTATTTTATATCACGAGGTATCAAACAATGGAACTTTTTCTGGATGTACTGAGCGAAACTCTGGTGGACACCGCCAAGATGCTCCCCTTCCTGTTTTTAGCCTATCTCTTTATTGAATATGTCGAGACCCGCCACGGTGAGCGCATCGAGGCCCTGCTGGCGGGCGGCGGCCGCTGGGGTGCGGTGCCGGGCGCGGTGCTGGGCTGTGTGCCGCAGTGCGGCTTCTCGGCCATCGCCTCCAACTTCTACGCCTCCCGCGTCATCACGCTGGGTACGCTGATGGCCGTCTATCTCGCCACCAGCGACGAGGCTATCCCCCTGCTGGTGTCCATGCCCGCCTACTGGGATAAGCTGATCCTGCTGATGGTCATCAAAGTCGTGTACGCTGTCTTTGTGGGCTTTCTGCTGGATTTCGTCCTCCGCAAGGCCCTGCCCCGCAGCCTGCGCGGCGGCTACACCGGCCACGCCGACGAGGTGGACTGCCACGAGGAGCACAGCGACGAAGAGGGCCATCCCCAGCCTATCTGGAAGGCCGCGCTCCGCCACACCCTCGAGATCTTTGTCTTTATCTTCGTGTTCAGCCTCGTGTTCGGCCTCATCGTCGAGGGCGTCGGCGAGGATGTCTTTGCCTCGGTGCTGGGCCGGATGGGCTTCTTCCAGCCGGTGGTGGCCGCACTGGTGGGCCTTGTCCCCAACTGTGCCGCCAGTGTCCTGATGACCCAGCTCTACGTCGAGGGCGCACTCCGCTTCTCGAGCCTTGTGGCCGGACTCTGCACCGGCGCGGGCGTGGGCCTCGCCGTGCTGTGGCGGGTGAATCCCTCCTGGAAGCAGAACCTCTTCATCACCGGCCTGACCTGGGCCTGCGGCGCCGCTGTGGGCGTGGGCATCCAAATCGTGGTGGCCTTCATCGCCTGAGTATTTGCAAAACACCTGCACCTTTTCTTCGGAGAAGCGTGCAGGTGCTTTTTATTTTGGAGACAAAGCCTCTATTTTGTGATATACTCAGCTTATATATAGATATAAGGAGAACACCATGCAATATAAAATTCTCGCAAGCGATTACGACAACACCCTCGTCCCCTTCGGGGAGAGCCAGCCCCGTCCGGCCATGGTCAAGGCCGTGAAGAAGCTTCAGGCCGTCGGGGGAAAATTCGTGCTCAGCACAGGCCGGGCCTGGTCAGCCATCAACCGGAAAGGCCAGCTGGGCGGCATCCGGTTCGACTATGCCATCACCTGCAACGGTGCCTGCGTCGTGGACAAGAACGGCACCATCGTGGCAGAACACCCCATGACCAACGAAGAAATGTACGCGCTGGTGGATTTCTGTGAGGACTACAACTACCCCCTGCAATTTGACTTCAAGGATGCATACTATGCTTACTGCGAGTATGACATCCTCCACAAGTACTACGATCAGATGAACAGCGTCGGTCTGGACTGCGTGGACGGCGAAGACCAGGACCGCCATCTCATCGATATGCCTCACGCGGCGTTCTGCATCTTCCCCGAGGGGGCGCTGGAGCGGTTCAACGAAAAGTACGGCCACCTCGGCCTTCACTTCATGCAGGTGGGCGGCCAGCGGTCCGACGGCTCCCACTTCTACGACATCGTGCGGAGCGGGGTGGACAAGGGCGCGGGCCTCGCAGACCTCTGCGAGAAGATGGGCCTCTCCCTCGCCGAGGCCGTGGCGGCAGGCGACTCCGCCAACGATGTCGGGATGCTGAAAGCAGCCGGCCTCGGCTGCTGCATGTCCAACGGCACCGACGAAGCCAAAGCTGCCGCTGACCGCGTCATCGGCGATGTGCGGGAAGACGGACTTGCTGCCCTTATTGAAGAGCTGTGGTTCGACGGCCCGAAGGCGGAGCCCTCCGACCGCAGCTTCGGCTCTGCATGGGAGACGATGGAACGATGAGCTTCGCACCCGTTTACTCTGAAAACAGCCGCGCCCTCATCCTCGGCACATGGCCCAGCCCCAAAAGCCGGGAGATGGCCTTCTACTACGGCCACCCGCAGAACCGTTTCTGGCCCATGATGGCGGCCCTCACCGGCGAGCCTGTCCCCGCCCGGGAGGACATCGAGGCCAAAAAAGGCATCATCCTCCGCCATGGCCTCGCCCTGTGGGACACGCTGGAAAGCTGCACCATCACCGGCGCGTCGGACGCCTCTATCCGGGACGTGGTGCCGAACGACATTGCATCTCTTTTGGCAAAAGCGCCCATTGAGGCAGTGTTCTGCAACGGGGCCACGGCCTACCGCATCTATACAAAGTATCTGCTGCCGGTGTCCGGCATCCCGGCGGTCAAGCTGCCCAGCACCAGCCCCGCCAACGCCGCCTGCCGCCCCGAAACCCTGCGCGAGGTCTGGGGCGAGGCCCTCAAAGATTATATAACCGTTTCCAACCTGTAAATTATTCATGAAACACTTGCGTTTTGTGGATAAAAGGATTTATTATGGAAGAGTACAAGGGGCGGTGCGCCTCTTCGGGAAAGGAGAAAATGCATGAGCAAAGTTATCCGCACCCAAAAGCCCAGCGTCCTGCCGTGGTATGCGGCGGCGCTGGTGTTCGCGGTGCTGTGCGCGGCGCTGCCAGCATATAAGCTGTGGGCGCTGCTGATAGCGCTGGGCGGCGCAGCCGTGATGTTCGGCGTGGCAAAGAAGGTCTGCCCGCCCCGGGTGGTGGAGCATGAAGTGCCTTTCCACACCGGCAGCGGCGATGTGGACGAGATGCTGGCCGACATCCAGCAGAAGCTGGATGCCCTCCACGCGCTGAACGAGGCCCTGCCCGACCCGGAGCTTTCCGCCGCCATGACCCGGATGGAAAAGGCAGGCCGCTCTATCATGGAGACGGTGGAGGCCAGTCCCGCCAAGGCAAAGCAGGTACGCCGCTTTGCGAACTACTATCTGCCCGACGCGGTGAACGTACTGGAGCAGTACGCAAAACTCGCCCGCCAGGGCGTGCGGGGCGAAAATGCCGCTTCGATTCGGGCAGAGGTGGAGCGGAACGCGGCTTCCATCGCCACTGCATTCGAAAACCAGCTGGATGCACTGTATGCCGCTGAAAGCATGGACCTCTCGGCGGATCTGACGGTATTGCAGAATATGCTCAAAGGACAAGGCTTAGGCTAAACGTCTGATTTGGAAAGGAAGGAATCTCTCATGGCTGATAATACGTTCAATTTTGACTTAGACGCACCCGCTGTTCCCACCCTGACCCTCGACCCGGTGGAAGCACCTGCCGCCGAGGAAAAGCAGCCCGAACCCGCTGCGGTCCCTGAGGCCGAACAGGTCAAGCTCAGCCCCGAGGAGCAGGCGATGGTGGACGCCTTCGCTCAGAAGATCGACATCACCAACAGCCAGCAGGTGCTGCAGTACGGCTCCGCCTGCCAGAAGAAGATCGGCGACTTCTCCGAGGCGGCACTTTCCAAAGTGTCCACCAAAGACCTCGGCGAAGTGGGCGGCATGATCACCGACCTTATCGGGGAGCTGAAGAACTTTGACGCCGCCGAAGAGGAAAAGGGCATCCTCGGCTTCTTCAAGAAAAAGGGTAACCAGCTCGACAACATGAAGACCAAGTACAGCAAAGCGGAAACGAACGTCGAGACCATCCAGTCCGCCCTCGAAAAGCATCAGGTGCAGCTGCTCAAGGATATTGCGATGCTGGACAAGATGTACGAGCTGAACATGGCCTATTTCAAAGAGCTGAGCATGTATATCCTCGCGGGCAAGAAGAAGCTGGCCGACTTCCGCGCCCACGAGCTGCAGCAGGCGATGGACAAGGCAAAGGCTTCCGGCCTGCCTGAGGACGCACAGGCCGCACGCGATCTGGCCGACCAGTGCGAGCGCTTTGAGAAAAAGCTCTACGACCTTGAGCTGACCCGCACCATCAGCCTGCAGATGGGTCCTCAGATCCGGCTTTTGCAGAACAATAACTCCATGATGGCCGAGAAGATACAGTCCACCATCGTCAACACCATCCCCCTGTGGAAGAACCAGATGGTGCTGGCACTGGGTCTGGCCCACAGCCAGCAGGCCATGCAGGCCGAACGTGCCGTCACCGACATGACCAACGAGCTGCTGAAAAAGAACGCCGACGCCCTCAAGATGGGTACCATCGAGACGGCCAAGGAGTCTCAGCGCGGTGTCGTGGACATCGAGACCCTGCAGCAGACCAACAAGAGCCTTATCGAGACGCTGGACGAGCTGAACAAGATCCAGAGCGAGGGCCGCGCAAAGCGTGCCGCTGCCGAGCAGGAGCTCACCCGCATCGAAGACGAGCTGAAACAGAAGATGATGGAGATCCGGAGCTGAAATGGCAAACGCAGATTTTTCCAGACAACAGAATCAACCCACCGGCGGCTTTGACGCTTCCAGCTATCGCGCCGCAGCGCCCGCCGAGGAGGAAGTGCGGCTGACGCCCTTCCAGCAGAAGCTGGCAAGCCTCGAAAAGGCCCTGCCTGCTGCGCTGAGCAAGCAGGCCGTGGCCGTGGCGCTTTGCATCGTGGTGATGCTGGGGTGCTTTGTCGGCTTTGGCGGGGCGAAGCTCCGGGCAAAGTACGACACGGTGAAGAACGGGTTCACCACTGGCGTGGCCGCAGACAGCGGCTATGCCCTGAATGAGGAATTGACCACACGGCTCAACACGGCCGCCAACATCATCACCACCGCGTCCAACACACTGGGTGCAGACAGCACCGAAGTGCGGACGGCACAGGCTGCGCTGGACTCTTTTTCCGCCTGCCTCGGGGCGGTGCAGTCCGATGGCAAGATTCACGCACCGGACTCTCTGAGTGTTTACACCGGCGGCAGGATGCATATGCTCTACCAGTCGAACGAGACGCTTGGCGCAGCCATCGGCCAGCTCTATGCCAAATTGCAGGAGCAGGCCGCAGACCCCATGAAGATGGGCGCAGTGCAGGGGCAGTACAGCCAGTTCAACAGTGCGCAGACCATCATCAGCAACCTGCATTATAACGATGCGGTCCAGAGTTACCAGAAAGACGTCGGCGGCTTCCCGGCCAGCGTGCTGGGTAAGCTGTTCGGCATACAGGAGGTGGAACTTTTCGCATGAAGACGATGAAAGCATTCTCCCGCCGCATTGCGGCACTGCTTCTTGTCGTGACCGTCGGCATCACGGCGCTGGCCCCGGCGGCTTCGGCCTCCAGCATCCAGCTGCCCAGCCTGCCGAAAGATCAATGCGTGGTGGACGACGCCGGTGTGCTGAGTGACAGCACCACCTCGGAGCTCGAGACCCTCAACGCACAGCTCTCTTCCAGCTGCGATGGCGCACAGATCGGCGTGCTGACCGTGGACTACACCGGCAGCGCCACCACCGAGGACTACGCCACTGAAGCCTTCAATACCTGGGGCATCGGCAGTTCCAACAAGAACAACGGCGTACTCATCCTGCTGGTGATGCAGTCAGACCAGTACGCCGACGGTGACTACTATCTGACCTACGGCGACGGCTTCCGCAGCACCATGCTGGCCGACCAGGCAAGCTCCCTCGTACAGACCATGGAGGACGATTTCGCCGCCAAGAAGTACGATGCAACCGTCCTCACCTGCGCCACCAATGTGGCCAATACCATCGCAGAGGTGTACGGGGTCACTCTGAGCGGCGGGACCATCTATTCCGACGGCTCTGACACCCAGACCACCCGGCCCTCTGTCGAGCCTGTCCCGCCCCAGAAGCACTACTCCATCTGGGAAAACTTTATCGGCGGCATTTTCTCCATGCTTGCTTATATCATCCTCTTCATCGCAGTTTTCTTTATCTTTATCACCCCTCTCGGCCACTCTTTCGGCTTGTTCTGGGGGCCGTTTGGCTGGTTCGGCGCACGGTGTCGGCACAGAGGCCCGCGCCCTCCCCGCGGCCCTTACGATGACTTCGGCCCCGGCGGTGGTTTCTATGGCGGCCCTCGCGGCCCGAGAGGCCCCCGTGGGCCTCGTCCTCCCCGCGGCGGCGGCTTCGGTGGAAGCGGCTTTGGCGGTATGGGCGGCGGCTCCGGTTTTGGCGGAGCCGGGCGCGGCGGCGGCTTCGGCGGCATGGGCGGCGGCAGCAGCCACGGCGGTGGAGCCGGACGCGGACGCTGATATTATGACAAAAGGGAAGCCCCATCTGACGGTGGGGCTTCCCTTTTGTCTATTTTGTTATTTGATGCAGGTAGAGCAGGGGCTGTAGCCTGCGGCCACGGCCTCATCGTAGCTCGAGAACAAAATCTGGTTCTTCTCTGCCGGGAGGTTGGCGCAGCTGGGCAGATGGAACTTTTTGCTGTTCACGTTGCCGATGTAGGCCTGCTGGGCCGTGCTGGATGCTGCCGGGTCAGTGGGGTTCAGCTGGCTGTCCGGCACAAAGCGCTCGGTGCCCACGGTGAAGTTCTGGCCGTCGCTGCCGATGGTGATGGTGCCTTGCAGGTCGGTGCGGTAGACGTCCACCTTTGCGTCCCGCAGGATGCTTAACGTCTCCTCGTGGGGGTGGCCGTACTTGTTGCCTGTGCCGCAGGAGATGACGCCCATTTCCGGCAGAACAGCGTTCAGAAACAGGTAGCTGGTGCTGGTGCTGGAGCCGTGGTGCCCTACCTGCAGCACATCGGCTTTCAGGTTGGCACCGCTGTTTACAAGGTCAGTCTCGGCGGTATTTTCCATGTCGCCGGTCAGCAGAAAGCTGGTGACGCCGTAGTCGATGCGCAGCACCAGCGAGGTGTTGTTGGTCTCGCTGTACTGCGTTACCGGGCCCAGCAGGGTAACGGTGGCGCTGCCCAGCGGCCAGACGGTGCCCACGGAGGGCACTTCCAGCTGCAAGCCCTGCTGCTGGGTGTACTTGACAAAATCGTTGAAGCATTTGGTGCTGCCCTCGGTCACAGGGCTGTAAGCGTGCCCCGCCGGGAATTTTGCCATTACGGCGGCAAGCCCGCCTACATGGTCCTCGTGGGCGTGAGAGCAGAACACATATTGCAGCTGCTCGACCCCCTGACTCTGCAAGTAGGAGACTACCAGACTGCCGTCGTCCACATTGCCGCCGTCATAGAGCATGAACTGTCCGTCGCACTCCACCAGCACGCTCAGCGCCTGCCCCACGTCGATGAAGTGCATCTGGAAGGCGGCGTCCTGCCCGTCGGAAGGCGTCGTTCCGGTCTGAGAAGCTGCCGGGTTCGGCATGACATCGCCGCTGCCTCCCGGGACGATGGAAGAGGTATCACAGCCCACGAGGCCCAGCGCAAGAGCTGCGGCCAGCGCCAGCGCAGCGAGGCGGCTCATGAGCGTTTGAGCGGTCACTTTTTCTTTTTTGAAGTTTTCCACGATGTATTCTCTTTCTGTTGATTGCTTTTCGGTTTATGCGCAGGAGCCGAATGGGGCGCAAAACGTGCGCCGGGGCTGGGCTGCCGGCCCGCCGGGGCTGCGGAGCGGCTCTGCGGCTTGCCGCCCTTGCCTCTGGGCCGGACGGTGTAGGTGCCGTCGCCGTGGATGGTCACATCGGCGGCCTCGGCTCTGCGGGCCGAACGCTGGACCGCAATGCGGCCCTCAGCGGGAACCAGCAGGGGGATGAGGTCTTCGCGGTGGGTCATTTTCAGCGCCTTGATGACCTTTTCGGCGTTGCGGGGCTCATAATACTGGAGCAGGGCGCGCTGAAGCGCCTTGCCCTCAGCGGTCTTTTCCACAAACACCGGCTTCAAGGTGTAGGGGTCGAGGCCGGTGTAGAACATACAGGTGCTCACGGTGCCGGGCGTGGGATAAAAATCCTGCACCTGCTCGGGGCGCATATGGTTCTTGTAGAGGTATTCGGCCAGATAGACGGCATCCTTGAGGGTGCTGCCCGGGTGGCTGGACATGAGATACGGCACGAGGTACTGCTTTTTTCCTGCCTTCCTGCTCAACTCGTAGAACTTATCCTTGAACCTGTTGAAGGTCTCGATGGGCGGCTTGCCCATGTAGGCGAGGGTGTTGGGGGCGCAGTGCTCCGGCGCGACTTTCAGCTGGCCGGAAACGTGGTACTCCACCAGCTCCTTAAAGAACGTGTCATCGGGGTCGGCCATCAGGTAATCGAAGCGGATGCCGCTGCGGATGAACACCTTCTTGACGCCGGGCAGCTCCCGGACGCGGCGGAGGATTTTCAGGTAATCGCTGTGGTCCACGATCATGTGGGAACAGGTGGTGGGGGCGAGGCAGTGCTTGCCGCCGTTGCACATACCCCGCAGCATCTGCTCGCGGCAGGATGGGAAACGGAAGTTGGCGGTGGGGCCGCCGATGTCGTGGATGTAGCCCTTGAAATCCGGCTCGTGGGTCATCCGCTCTGCTTCGGCCACGATGCTGTCGGCGCTGCGGCTGGTAACGCGTCGGCCCTGATGCAGCTGGATGGCGCAGAAATTGCAGCCGCCGAAGCAGCCGCGGTTCTGGATGATGGAGAACTGCACCTCGCGGATGGCAGGCACACCGCCCATGGCCTCGTAGATGGGGTGGTAGCGGCGGGTGTAAGGCAGGGCGTAGACCTTATCCAGCTCCCAGCGGACGAGGGGCTTTGCGGGGATGTTCTGCACGAGGTACTTCTCGCTCTGCTTCTGGACGATGATATTGCCGCTGACGACGTCCTGATTGTCCATCTGGATGCGGCAGGCTTTCGCATAGGCCACCTTATCGGAGGCGACCTTTCTGAAGCCCGCGCACTCCACATACCGCTCGGGCAGGTGGTCGAAGTCGGTCAGGTAGCAGGTGCCGTCCACATCGGTGATGCTCTCCACCGGCTCCCCTGCCGCCAGACGGCGGGCAATTTCCACGGTCTGGTGTTCACCCATGCCGAAGCTGATGATGTCCGCGCCAGAGTCCTCGGCGATGCTGGGCAGCACGGTGTCCAGCCAGTAGTCGTAGTGGGCAAAGCGGCGGAGCGATGCTTCCAGACCGCCCAGAATGACGGGCAGGTCGGGGTATGCCTGCTTGGCAAGTCTGGTGTAGACGGTGGCGCTGCGGTCGGGCCGTGCGCCGCCCTTGCCGCCGGGCGAATACTCGTCCTCCGCGCGGGGGATCTTTGCGACGGAATAGTGACTCACCATGCTGTCCACATTGCCGCCGCCGATGAAGAAGCCGTACTTCGGCTTTCCGAACCGCTTGAAGTCCTCGCAGTCGGTGTAGCGGGGCTGGGCCAGCACGCCCACCTTGTAGCCCTCGGCTTCCAGCAGGCGGCTGATGATGGCGGTGCCAAAGCTGGGGTGGTCCACATAGGCGTCGCCGCCCACCACCACGAAGTCCAGCTGGTCCCATCCCCGGGCCTCCATGTCGGCCCGGCTGATGGGGAGAAATTCGGTGTAATGCTCCATAGTTATCCTTTTTCTTTCATTATGCCTGTCCTATACAGCAGGGCTCTATTGCTTCCGAAATCAAAAATTCTATTCATCCAGCGTGAGCCTGTCCGGTACGCCAGTGGCTTCCCTGGTAGGGGAGCTGGCAAAGCCGTCCGGCTTTGACTGAGAGGTTATTCATCCGGCTGATTCATCTGCATTTCCAGCCACTGCTGGCGGCTGATGAGGACAGCGCGTGGCTTTGCGCCCTCGTAGGGGCCGATGATGCCCTTTTCTTCCATCTCGTCCATGATGCGGGCGGCGCGGGCATAACCCAGCTTGCAGCGGCGCTGCAGCAGGCTGGTGGACGCCTGGCCGGCGTCGATGACCACCTCCACGGCCTGCTTGAGCATCGGGTCACTGCCGCCCTCCTCGTCGGAGTCGGCGGAACTGCTGCCCTTCTTGCCGTCCTGGATGGCGTGTTTTTCCATAGCCTCTATCATGGCTTCGTCGTACTGGACGGTGGCGCTCTTCTTGATGAAGTCCAGCACACGGCTGATCTCCTCATCCCGCACGAAGGTACCCTGGATACGGGTGGGCTTGGGTGCGCCCACGGGCATGAAGAGCATATCGCCCATGCCCAGCAGCTTTTCGGCACCGGCACCGTCGAGGATGGTGCGGCTGTCCACCTGACTGGACACGGCGAAGGCGATGCGGCTGGGGATGTTGGCCTTGATGAGGCCGGTGATGACGTCTACGCTGGGGCGCTGGGTCGCCACGATGAGGTGCATACCGGCGGCGCGGGCCTTCTGGGCGATGCGGCAGATGGAGTCTTCGACATCCTTGCCGACGACCATCATCAAATCGGCCAGCTCGTCGATGATGATGGCGATATAGGGCATCTTCTCGAGGTTTGGGTCCGTTGCAGCCAGCTTATTGAAGGACTTGATGTCGCGGACGTTGTTCTCCGCGAAGAGGTGGTAGCGGCGCTCCATCTCCTGCACTGCGCCGCCCAGTGCGCCGGCCGCCTTGCGGGGCTCGGTGACGACGGGCATCAGCAGGTGGGGGATGCCGTTGTACTCAGCCAGCTCGACGACCTTGGGGTCGATGAGCAGGAGCTTGACGTCCTCGGGGCTGGAGCGGAACAGCAGGCTCATGATGATGCTGTTGACACAGACCGATTTACCGCTGCCGGTGCTGCCCGCGATGAGCAGATGGGGCATCTTGCACAGGTCGGCCACCTGGGCCACGCCGGCGATGTCCTTGCCCAGCGCAATGCCCATCGGCGAGGTCATCCGCAAAAAACTCTGGCTCTCGAAGACGCTGCGGATGTAGACCGGCGTTTTCTTATGGTTCGGCACCTCGATGCCCACGGCAGGCTTGCCGGGAATGGGTGCCTCCATGCGGACATCGGCCACCGCCAGGTTCAGGGCGATGTCGTCCGCCAGCGAAGTGATGCGGCTTATCTTGACACCCGCCATGGGCTGGACTTCATACCGGGTAACCGACGGGCCGCGGGAAATATCCAGCACACGGGTGCGGACGCCGAAACTTTCCAGCGTGTCCACCAGCTTCTGGGCGTTGGCTTTCAGCTCGTCTTCCGCGCCGGAGTCGCTTTCCTCCGGGGCGCGCTCGAACAGCTCGATGGACGGGTACTGATACTGGAAGCTCTCCTCCGTCTCCGCCTCTTCGGCGGGGGCATTCGCGGCCTGCTCCTCGGAGACAGCAGGCTTTTCCATGGCGGCTGCCACCAGCGTGTTGAGGTCTTTTTCCTCCACCGGGTCGCTGGTGATGCTGATCCAGCCGTCCTCATCCGGCTCAGAGCGGAACGCCACAGCATTCTCGGCGCTGACCGGCTGCGGGGCCGGTTCCGGAGTCGGGGTCAAATCATAGAGCGGGATGCCGAAGGAGAGCGGCGGCTCAGGCGCGGGCTGCTGTTCCGGCTCTTCTGCCGGGGCAGCGGGCGTAACGGTGGGCGTCACCGTCGGCTCGGGCTGGGCCGTGAAGAAGTCCTCAGCGGCAGTATCCACAGCGTCCGGGACGATGGGAGTCACGGTGGCGCGGATGGGCGCACGGCGGAGCGGGTCCATGCCGAAGGTGCCGCCGGGGCCGAGGATGATGGGCTCGATGGGCTCACTGCCGCCCTCGGTGACGGTGGTATGGTCAGGGCCTAAATCAATATCAAAGGGCGCACGGGGCCGGGACTTTTCCACCTGTACGGGGGCAGGCTCGGGCTGAGGCGGGGTCTGCGCTTCCGGTGCAGGCGCAGGGGCAGGCTCCGCCTGTTCGCCGCCCTGCATCACCTGATGGCCCCAGTGGAAGACGCCAGCCAGCCAGCTGGGAGGCTGGATATGGAAGGCGGGCGCGGCGGGCTCTTCGCCGCCGTAGCAGTCCTCGCCTTCGCCCACTTCGTCTTCCAGCAGGTCGTCGTCATAGTCCTCATATTCCTCCGCCTCGGCCTCCTCGGCGGCGCGTTCTGCCAGACGCTCGGCCCGGCGGGCGGCATTCTGCTCGTGGACGGCAAGGCCCTTTTCGTGGACGCTGCCGCCCACGTTGCAGAGCCACTGCCAGCACTCGGCGGGCGTAACGTCAAAAATGTACAGGCTGGCGCAGGCCGCCAGCGCCGCCATGACCAGATTGGCGGCGGGTCTGCCGCAGAGCAGCAGGAGCGTCCCGCCCAGCACAGCGCCCAGCGCACCGCCCGAGAGCCATGCGCTCATACCATTTTGATAACAGGCGGCAGTCATCTGCGCGGCGGTCTGGTCGGTGGGGATGTCAGAAAAGACGATGACCGTGCCGCTGGCGAAGATGAGCCCCAGCACCAGCTTTGCGATATGGGGCAGCAGGTCTTCGCCCCGGGTGTAGAGGATGGCCAGATAGCACAGCGCTGCGCCCAGCACGAAACTTCCGCAGCCGAACACGCCGAACAGGACATCGTGCATCGTGCGCCAGGCCGAGCTGCCCGGCACGAAAGCCAGCGCCATGAGCACCAGCCCCGCAAACAGGGTGATGAGCCCCGCGGGCATCCGGTCCTGTGTCCGGTTCTTGCGGCGCGAGGCTGTGCTGCGCCCGGAGGTCTTGCGTTTTCTCTTTGCCATGTTTCCTAAAACCCGTTCCTTATTTTATATCATGAAGCAGGGCGCGCTCAGGGCGGCTCTGTCGGTGACGATGGAAGAATTTCGATACTACTCGATTCTTTCATTGTACCACGGGAAAAGTCAAATGGCAATTTATTTCCCCTCGATTTCTCGGTAGAGCCATGCCAGCGCATCCGACAGCCCGCCCAGCTCGTCGATGAGCTTTTCCCGCACGGCTTTTCGGCCATCCAGCACGGTACCCACGTCCATGACCAGCTCGCCCGTGCGCATCATCAGCTCAGTATAACGCTTCTCCGAGATGCCGCTGTGGGACGCCACGAAGCCGGTGATGCGCTCCTGCATCTGCTCGAACCAGCGCATAGTCTGCGGCACGCCCAGTATCATGCCGGAATGGCGGACGGGGTGGACCGTCATGGTGGCAGTAGGCACGATGAAGCTCCGCTGGGCGCTGACGGCCAGCGGGATGCCGATGGAGTGGCCGCCGCCCAGCACCACCGCCGCACTGGGCTTGGAGATGCTGGCGATGAGCTCCGCCAGCGCAAGCCCCGCCTCCACATCTCCGCCCACCGTATTGAGCAGGACCAGCAGGCCCTCGATGGCGGGGTCTTCCTGCACGGCCACCAGCTGGGGGATGACATGCTCATATTTTGTGGTCTTCTGGCCCTGGGGCGCTTCCACATGGCCCTCCACCTGCCCGATGACAGTCAGGCAGTGGATGGCGTGAGCTCCCCGGGTACGGTAAACGCTGCCCATATCCTCGATCTGCTCTTTTTCCAGCCGCTGCTGCTCCACGGGGATGTTCTTCTCTTCTTGTGACATTCTGCGTATCCTCCTTTTTGCTTCATTTCAGCTTGTCCGCCATTCCTGCCGGTTATACTTCGGCAAAGATTTCTTTTCTTTCTCAAAAAAATGTGCCAAATGGTTTGACATTCTGTCTTCGCGCTGTATACTTTATACTAGAGATAAGATTGTCAAATATGTATCATTATTGTACAAGAAAGTACAAATCTTTTGCTGGAGCACCCTGCCGCTGCGCACTTCTCCCCGGCAATGCTGCGGATAAAAAGAAAGGAGACCCCCCTATGAACACTCCCGGCAAAGCTTCTCTGCCCGTCATCAAGCGCCTGCCCAAATACTATCGCTACCTGCGCACCCTGAAGAACGACGGCATCACCAGCATCTCGTCCCGTGAGCTGGCCGCCCAGATGGGTACCACTGCCTCTCAGGTGCGGCAGGACTTCAACTGCATCGGCGACGTAAATGGCCGTCAGGGCATCGGCTACTCGGTGGAGAACCTGCTGAGCATCCTTGAGCATCTGCTCTTTGGCAACGGCGACCTCCTGCCCACCATCCTTATCGGCTGCGGCCGTCTGGGCAAGGCTGTGAGCCGCTTCATCACCACCGACACCAACGGCTACAAGCTCATCGCCGCCTTCGACAACGCCCCCGACGAGGTGGGCAAAGAGATCAACGGCATCCAGATCTTACACATTGATGAGCTGGAAGCTTTCTGCGCCGAGCACCACCCCGAGGTGGCTGTGCTCTGTCTGCCCCGCAGCGGCGCAGAGGAGATCAGCGGCCGTCTGGTGGCTCTGGGCATTCAGGGCTTCTGGAACTTCTCCCACTACGATCTGTCTGTCTCCTACCCCGACGTGGTGGTGGAGAACGTCCACCTCGGCGACAGCCTGATGAGCCTGGGCTACCGGCTGCGCAATCAGGACTGAGCACATACTATCGATAATACAGGCCCTCTCCGTCAGGCTTTGGCTGAGAGAGTCCTTTCATGAGGAGACTTTTTCGACATGGCAAAGCTTTATTTCCGTTACGGCGCAATGAACAGCGGCAAGAGCACCGCGCTGATGCAGGTGGCCCATAACTACGAGGAGCAGGGGATGCGGGTGCTCATCCTCAAGCCGAAGGTGGACACCAAGGGCAGCGGCGACCTCGTGAGCCGTCTGGGCGTCCGCCGCCCTGCCGACCTGCTGGTGCCGCCGGACATGGACCTGGTGGAGGCCGTCCGGGCCGCCAGCAGCGAGGGCCGGCCTCTGGCCTGTGTGCTCTGTGACGAGAGCCAGTTCCTCACCGCAGAGCAGGCCGAGCAGCTGTTCATGGTGACGGTAGAGCTGAACATCCCCGTCATCTGCTACGGCCTGCGCTCCGACTTCTCCCTCAAGGGCTTCCCCGGCTCCACCCGGCTTCTGGAGCTGGCCCACACCATCGAGGAGATGAAGACCATCTGCACCTGCGGCCGCAAGGCCACCTGCAACTGCCGCAAGGTCAACGGCCGCTTCGTCTTTGAGGGCGAACAGGTAGCCATCGACCTTGAGAACGACGTCCAGTACGTCAGCATGTGTCCCCAGTGCTATTTCCGGGAGCGCAGCGCCTTCTACGCCGCCCGCCGGTGACTCTTTTTCCTGATTTTATGCCGTCCGCACGCCGGACGGCATTTTTGTATCTTTTCTGCATCCGTGATATATCAGTCGGGGCCTGATTCGCGCGTTTTTTGCACTATTGATATATCAGCTCAGGGGCGGAACTCTCTGTTATCGTCGCTTTTGATGTATACAACGCTCTTTCAACAAATTCTGCCTCGGCTACAAAATTCTTGCAATTCAGGCCAATCTTCTCCTGTTGCATCCCAGTTTTCTATGCAAATCGTTGAAGTATACAAGTTGCACAGTTTTTCGGTCCAAGTTTATTCATTATGGCAATGACGTCAAAACCGGGCAAAAAATAAGCGCAATATTTGTACGTTTTCTGCCGCTATCACTACAATTTGCATCTTTCTTTTTTTTCTTGCCTTTGGTATTATATTTGTATACAACGGATGCTTTGCAGAGGCGTCCGTGCAAGAAGATGTTTTCTACATAGGAGGAGAACGAAAATGAGCAAGGCAATTTCTCGTCGTGACTTTCTGAAGGTCTCTGGCGCTGTGGGTGCTGCCGGCCTGCTGGCCGCCTGCGGCGGTTCCGGCAACGCTGGTTCTACCGCCACTTCCACTGCCGCTTCTTCCGCAGCAGCTTCTGTGGCCGGTCTGTCTTCTGACCCCGTCACCCTGACCATGAGCTGGTGGGGCGGCGAGTCCCGTCACAACGCTTACCAGGAGGCCATCAAGGCTTTCTCTGCTGAGCACAGCAACATCACCGTCAACCCCACCTTCGCTGCATGGTCCGGCTGGGAGGACACCATGTCCACCAAGTTCGCAGGCGGCGTCGCTGAGGATGTCTGCCAGATCAACTGGAACTGGCTGTACAACTACTCCAAGAACGGCCAGACCTTCATCGACCTGAACAGCGTCTCCGACTATCTGGACCTGACCCAGTGGGATGAGGCCAAGCTGGCTGCCTGCAACGTGGCAAACGCTCAGCAGTGCGTGCCGGTCTCCATGACCGGCCGTATCTTCTACTGGAACAAGACCACCTTCGACAAGGCCGGCATCGCCTTCCCCACCACTCTGGACGAGCTGATGGCTGCCGGCAAGACCTTCCAGGAGAAGCTGGGCGATGACTACTATCCCCTGCACCTGGGCGCATACGACCGTATGATCCTGATGGTCTTCTACCTCGAGTCCAAGTACGGCAAGGACTGGGCAGACCCCACCACCTCTACCCTGAACTACGACGCCGACCAGATCGCTGAGGGCATCGACTTCATCAAGAGCCTGGTCGAGGGCCACGTCATCATGAGCCTGCCCACTTACTACGGCTCCAACGGCGACAACGCCGCTCACCAGTCCACCGAGTGGATCACCGGCAAGCTGGCCGGCTGCTTCGAGTGGGACTCCTCCGCTACCAAGTACGCTGACGCTCTGGACGAGGAGAACAAGGCTGGCTTCACCGTTGGCGAGGAGATCAAGTTCGGCGATTACAACGGCGGCTTCTCCAAGGTCTCCATGGGTCTGGCCATCACCAAGACCTGCGAACATCCCGCAGAGGCAGCTACCCTCATCAACTTCCTGCTGAACGAGGAGAAGGGCGCTTCCATCATGGGTTCTGAGTGCGGCATCCCCGCCTCCAAGGCTGGTCTGGCTGCTGCTCAGGGCGCCGGCAAGATCAAGGAGCTGGTCGCTGAGGCAAACGGCAAGGTCATGGCCTTCGTTTCCAACCAGCTGGACCCCCTGTTCGAGTCCAACGACCTGAAGGCTACCGGCACCGGCATCTATCAGGAAGTGTTCGACACTCTGGATTACGACAATGCTTCCGGCGCTGACCTGGTCGATACCCTGCTGGACGGCATGGAGTCTGTCGGCTACACCGTCTAATTTCCGCCTCACGGACTTTTTGCGGCCCGCACACGCGCGGTGTTGACACGGGCCGCCCCGCATAAAGGAGTCTTGCAAGGGGCATCCCTTCCACCTACGGACGGATGCCCCTTTTTTGCAAGACGGTGATGACATTTTTTTGACAAAAATGTGTCCAAACTATTGTGCGGCGTACGAGACATATCCTTATAAAAGGAGGATCCCCGGATGAAAGAAAGCAAAGCGCCCTCTCTCGGGCGTACCCCGGCCCAGAAGTTTTTTGACAAATGGCAGGGCCTGTTCTACCTGATCCCCTGGATCATCGGCTTCGTCGTCTTCAAGGCCATTCCGTTCGGCCAGTCTCTGTACTACAGCTTTACGGATATGGACTTCTTCAACGGCATCCATCAGTATGGCATCATGAACTATGTGGACGCCTTTACCACTCCCAAGATCACCAAGGCGCTCATCACCACCTTCAAGTACAGCTTCATCACTGTGCCTCTGAAGCTGGTCTTCGCACTGTTCATCGCCTACATCCTGAACTTCAAGATCGCCTGCGTGAACGTGTTCCGCACCGTCTACTATATCCCCTCCATCCTCGGCGGCTCTGTTGCTATCGCCGTGTTGTGGAAGGCCGTGTTCCGTGATGACGGTCTGGTCAACACCCTCATCCGTATGCTGACCTTCGGCCACTTCCAGGGTCCTTCCTGGCTGAGCGACCCCAGCTACGCACTGTGGATCATCTGCTTCCTGCGTATCTGGCAGTTCGGCTCCGCCATGGTGCTGTTCCTGGCCGCTCTGAAGGGCGTGCCTGCAGACCTGTACGAAGCCGCTACCATTGATGGTGCCGGCAAGTGGCGTCAGTTCTTCTCCATCACCGTTCCGATGATCACCCCCATCATCTTCTACAACCTGGTCACTCAGATCTGCCAGGCTTTCCAGGAGTTCAATGGCCCGTTCATCATCACCAACGGCGGTCCCCGCGGTTCCACCACCCTCATCTCCATTCTGGTCTACAACTACGCATTCAAGTCCAACCAGATGGGCATGGCTTCCGCACTGGCATGGATCATGTTCGTCATCGTCTGCATCCTGACGATCATCGCCTTCACCAGCCAGAAGAAGTGGGTCTACTACTCGGATGAAAGGTAAGGTGTGACAGTATGGGAATGAAAGCTTCTAACGCCATTGCGACGTTTTTCAAGTACTTCGTCCTGATCCTGGTGGGCCTCATCATGATCTATCCCCTGCTGTGGATGATCAGCGCCACCTTTAAGGACAACAGCGAGATCTTTGCAGGCATCGGCCTGTGGATCAAGAACCCCACTCTGGAGGGCTACAAGAACGCGCTGAACAACTTCGGCGGTTCCATCAACATCCTGCAGGCCATGCTAAACACTTACAGCTACGTCCTGCCCAAGGTCATCTGCACCGTGGTCTCCTCCTGCATTGCAGCTTACGGCTTTGGCCGCTTCGACTTCCCGGGCCGGAAAATCCTGTTCAGCATCATGCTGGCCACCCTGTTCCTGCCTCAGGTCGTCCTGAACGTGCCTCAGTTCCTGCTGTACACCAAGTTCGGCTGGGTCAACAGCCCGTTCTATCTGGCTATCTGGGTCCACTGCGCATTCGCAACTGAGACCTACTTCGTCTACCAGCTGGTGCAGTTCATGCGCAACGTCCCCCGCGACCTGGACGAAGCTGCCGCCATCGACGGCTGCTCCTCCTTCCAGACCCTGTACAAGGTCATCGTCCCGATGCTGATGCCCGCTCTGGTGTCCTGCGCACTGTTCCAGTTCATGTGGAGCTGCAACGACTTCATGGGTCCCCTGCTTTACGTCCAGACCCCTGCAAAGTACCCCATGTCCCTGTTCGTCAAGCTGTCCATGGACGGTGATACGGGCTTTGCCTGGAACCGTATTCTGGCCCTGTCCCTGATCTCTATCCTGCCGCAGCTCATCGTGTTCTTCTGCGCACAGGATCAGTTCGTCGAAGGTATCTCCGCCGGTGCTGTCAAGGGCTAAGCTGAAGCCCCCGCCGCTCGGATAATCCCGACAAACATGAATGCCCCCTGTGCCTCTTCCCGTAGAGAGGACGCAGGGGGCATTTCTAATGTCAAAGGCTCTCTATTTTCTACTCTTCCGGTATTGCAGCGGCCCGACGCCCATCGTCTCCCGAAAAACGCGGCGGAAGTGGGCCGCAGAGGCGAAACCGGTCTGCTCGGCCACGCTGCCGATGCTCAGCTCTGTCGTTTCCAGAAGCTTCTGTGCCGCCTCGATGCGGCGGGCGTTGATGTAGTCCACGATGGACTGCCCCGTCACCCGCCGGAACAGCCGGCTCAGATAGTAGGGCGAGATGTAGAATCGCGCTGCCACCTCGGTGAGGGAAAGCTTCTGCTGGTAGTTTGCCGCAAGGTAGGCGCATATCTGCTCCACCGTCTCGTTGCGGGGGCGGGCGTCGGCGGCGCTCTGCGCCCGGTGCTCCTGCTCCACATAGTGGAGCGTCAGTGCCAGATACAGCCCGCCGGGATACTCCGGCTCGCCCATGGCGCCCCGCATCATCTCCAGCAGCGTCCGCAGACGGCTGGCCCACTGAACGCTACCGTAAAGGGCCATCTGGCTGCCCGGTGCAAAAAGGCGGAGGAAATCTTCGCCGGTGGCGTTCTTCATCTCGTGGAGCACTGCCAGCGGGAACTCGCACCCCAGCATTTCCGGCTGGGTGTGGCCTGCCTGCGATACCACCCACGCCCCCGGCCCCAGCAGCAGTGCGCAGCCGGGGCTGACCAGGAACGACATGTCCCCGCACTGGACCGTGCAGCTGCCGCCTGAAAACAGAACGATATGGCACATCTCGGCAGGCAGCTCGAGCCGCCCGCCGGACAGCTTGAGCGCTCCCGCCGTGATCTTCGCGTTGAGTTTTTCCCGTTCGACGCGCATCCGCCCTTCCCCCTTCTTGCTATGCCTGCCCCGCTGGGGCAGTGCTCTGATATTCTTATCTCCAGTGTACCATGCCCGCCCTCTGCGGGCAAGCCGCAAATCTACGCAAATAACTCAGGAGGCTGTAAAAATGAATCTGTCTCTCATCCGTTCCATGACCCGCAGCGCCGTCTTCGAGCTGGAAAACGGCAAGTGCTTCCGCCCGGAGCATCCCTTCGCCGTGGCTCTGAACGGCAAGACCATTTACGAAAGCTGCAACACCAACGTGTTCTCCCTCTTCTCTCTGACTCCGTCCACCACCTACACCGTGGAGGTAGACACCGAGGGTGAGCACCTGAAACTGGATTTCACCACCGAGGCCGAGAGCTTCTTTGTGGACGCATCCCGCTATGGCCTCGTCGCCGATGGCGAGACCGACAACACCGGCAGGCTGCAGGCTGCTCTTTCCACCTGCCCCAGGGGCGGCACGGTATATGTCCCCGCTGGCCGCTACCGCACCGCCAGCCTCTTCATGAAGAGCTGCACCACCCTCTACCTCGAGAAGGGCGCTGTGCTGCTGGGCGACAATGACCGCACCCACTATCCCATCCTGCCCGGCGTCATCCCCAGCGAGAACGAAGTGGACGAATACTACCTCACCGGCTGGGAGGGCAACCCGCTGAACAGCTTTGCGGGCCTGCTGAACATCACCCAGGTGCATGACGTCGTCGTCACCGGTGAAGGCACACTGGACTGCGACGCCCAGAACGGCGACTGGTGGGTCGATCCCAAGGTCAAGCGCATCGCATGGCGTCCCCGCGCCGTGGCGATGGTGGACAGCGAGAACGTCTGCCTCCACGGCATCACCGTGCAGAACAGCTACTCCTGGACCATCCACCCCATCTTCGTCAAACACCTCGACCTGCTGAACTTCAACATCAACAACCCCTACAACGCCCCCAACACCGACGGCATCGACCCCGAGAGCTGCGAGTACATCCGCATCATCGGCGTGAACATCCACGTCGGTGACGACTGCATCGCCATGAAGGCCAGCAAGGTCTTCCTCGGCATGAAGCTCAAGAAGAGCTGCGAGCACACCGTCATCCGCAACTGCCTGCTGGACAAGGGCCACGGCGGCATCGTCATCGGCAGCGAGATGAGCGGCGGCGTCAAGGACATGGTGGTCACCCAGTGCCTCATGGACCACACCGACCGCGGCCTCCGCGTCAAGACCCGCCGCGGCCGCGGCAACACCGCCGTCATCGACGGTCTGGTGTTCCGCAACGTGGAGATGCGGGGCGTCAAGGCTCCCTTCGTCATCAATATGTTCTACTTTTGCGACCCGGACGGCCACAGCCCCTATGTCCAGTGCCGCGAGGCTCTGCCCGTGGACGAGTACACCCCGAAGCTCGGCACCCTGACCATGGAAGACATCGTGGCCACCGACGCACAGTTTGCGGGCTGCTACTTTGACGGCCTGCCCGAGCAGCCCATCGAGGGCGTCTCCATGAAGAACGTCACCATCACCTTCGACCCCGACGCAAAGGAGGGTCAGGCTGCCATGGCCGACAACCGCCCGCTGGTCAAGAAGCTGGCCATCTACGCCGAGAACGTCAAGAACATCGAGCTGCACAACGTCAAGATCGAGGGCTACGAGGGCGAGCGCCTGCGCTTTGCCAACGTCGGCCATTTTGAGGAGGACTAAGCCATGACTCATGAAGAGATTTTGTCCATGCTGGGCGATTATGTGGACTACCTCATCGCCAATTCCAGCGCCGAGGCACCCATGTGGAACATCGAGAAGGTCCGCAGCGGCAAGCCCAACAAGTGGAACTACATCGACGGCTGCATGATCACCGCCTGCCTGAGCCTGTATAAGACTACCGGCGACGAAAAGTATCTGAAATTTTCCAAGGATTTCATCGACTGGTTCGTGCAGGAAGACGGCTCCATCAAGACCTACGACCCGAAGGAGTACAACCTCGACAACGTGAATCAGGGCAAGAACCTGTTCATCCTCTACGACATCTTCGGCGACGAGAAGTACCGCAAGGCCATCGACACCATCCGCAGCCAGCTGCTCACCCAGCCCCGCACCAAGGAGGGCAACTTCTGGCACAAGGACATTTATCCGTGGCAGGTCTGGCTGGACGGCACCTACATGGCCCAGCCCTTCTATATGGAGTACGAGACCCGCTACAACAAGATGCAGGGCTGCATCGACAGCTACAAGCAGTTCATGAACATCAAGAAGCATATGCGGGACGAGAAGACCGGCCTGTACTACCACGGCTACGACGAGAGCCGCCAGATGTACTGGGCCGACCCCGTCACCGGCTGCAGCCCCAACTTCTGGCTGCGGGCCATGGGCTGGTTCATGGTGGCGATGGTGGACGTGCTGGAGCGGATGGATGAGCAGCTGTACAACGAGTACCGCGGCATCATGGCGATGTTCAAGCAGACCATTGAGGACGTCCACAAGTTCCAGGACGAGGAGACCGGCATGTTCTGGCAGGTGATGGACCACCCCGGCGTCGAGGGCAACTACCTCGAGACCAGCGGCACGGCCCTCTTCGCCTACGCCGTGCTCAAGGGCGTGCGTCTCGGCTACCTGCCCAAGCGGATGGCCGCATGGGCAGAGAAAGCCTTCTACGGCACCTGTGACAAGTATCTGAGCAAGAACCCGGACGGCAGCCTGCAGCTGGACGGCATCTGCCTCGTGGCCGGCCTCGGCGGCAAGGACCACCGCGACGGCTCGCTGGCTTACTATTTCAGTGAGCCGGTGGTCTGCAACGACGCAAAGGGCGTCGGCCCGCTGGTGCTGGCCTATACCGAGATGATAGCACGGAAGTAAGAAAGACCGTATCGCGCAAGAAAGCGCCCTGGCTCCCTCACTGCACGAGGGAGCCGGGGCGCTTTTTGATGAAGTCCATTTTTTATTAGCCGCTTAACTTAACGGCATTGGCCGGATGGCTCGTTTTGCTTATTTGTTTTTTACCAGCAGCGCCTGATAGGGCTTCAGTTCCACATCCGCCAGCCAGACGGAAGCGCCCTCCGGGGTGTGATACTTGCCGCCCAGAGCGTCCAGACCGGCTCCTGCCGGGTACTCGGTAAAGTTGAACAGTCCCACCAGCGTTTCCTCGCCGCGCTTGCGCACCAGCGCCAGCACGCCGGGGTTGTGGCTGTCCCATGTGGTCACCCACGCATCCGGGGCAAAGCAGGGGTCTGCCCGCATTTGGCGCAGCTGCTCCATGCCCTGCCACAACTGGTTTTGCAGCGTGCCTTTTTGGGTGCGCTGCTTGGCGTCCTCCCAGTTGAATTTACTGCGGTGCAGGTTACGGCTGTCCTCCACACGGTCGGGGTCGTTTTTGTAGTCCCAGCCATTGAGCTGAGCGATCTCATCTCCGCAGTTCAGCATGGGGAAGCCCTGCAAGAATGCCATAGCAGTGTGCAGCAGCAGGTCGCGCTTCACGGCATAATCCAGCGCAATTTTATCGTTTTTCTCAAGTGCCTGTTCGATACCGCACAGGCTGGCGGTGGTGCCGCAGCTGCGG
>PVMO01021453.1_pt1 | contig 23500 bp, 26 predicted proteins | sample 1853421 | NCBI WGS metagenome assembly PVMO01 (sample SAMN08533511, study PRJNA380276) | Human gut metagenome, whole genome shotgun sequencing project.
TCGAGCAGAGTTTTACACCTAATTGGGGATAAAACAGCTCATGGCGGGCGGCGGCATCATCCTGCTGGGCACCACCCTGATCCCTCTGCTGAGCGGCTTGTTCTAAGGTAACGGCCTATGGATTTTCTCACCGACTGGCTCACGGACTGGCTCAAAGAGCTGTTGATTGGCGGGATCATGGGGAACCTGGAGGGACTCTTTGATTACGTCAATACCCAAGTCGGAGAGATCGCGGTACAGGTGGGGACTACCCCGGCGGCGTGGAACACCGGGGTATTTTCCCTCATCCGCCAGCTTTCCGAAACGGTGATTTTACCGATTGCCGGGCTGGTACTGACCTTTGTTGCCACCTATGAGCTCATTCAGATGCTTTTGGAAAAGAACAATATGCACGAGTTTGACGTGGCGAATATCTACAAATGGATGTTCAAAACGGCTTGTGCCATCTTCATTCTCTCAAATACCTTTGATATTGTGATGGCCGTCTTTGACGTGTCGCAGACGGTGATCGCCCAGGCGGGCGGTCTGATCCAGGGCTCCACGGACATCACGCCGGATATGATCACGGAACTGGAAACCACCCTGGAGGGGATGGACTTAGGGCCGCTTCTCGGCCTGTGGCTCCAGTCCTCGATTATCGGCGTTACCATGTGGGCGCTGGGCATCGTCATTTTCGTTCTGGTCTACGGGAGAATGCTGGAAATCTATTTGCTCACCAGTTTGGCCCCGATCCCTATGGCGACGATCTCCCACCGGGAGGTGGGACAAATGGGGCAGAACTATCTGCGCTCCCTCTTTGCCGTGGGCTTCCAGGGGATGCTCATTTTGGTGTGCGTTGCAATCTATGCGGTGTTGATCCAGGGAATTGCCACGGGCGGAGATCCCATCGGGGCAATCTGGGGCACCGTGGGCTATACGGTTTTGCTCTGCTTCATGTTGTTCAAAACCGGGACGATAGCGCGCAGCATCTTTAGCGCGCATTAAAGGAAGGGGTGTTATATGCCGAGAAGATATGGGCCCGACGGGACACGCCTGTGGTATGGGAAAGCGCCGGAGGACTTCAACCAGGCTGACGTTCACCGTTTTATGGCGGAAACGGAGGCCATTTTACAAAAGCGGGAATTGCTGGGCGGCAGGGATGACGCAAAGACGATTGCTCAGCAGTTAGCCGAGGGGCGGACGCAGGCCGCCCGCGAGAACGCCGCCCGGCCCGCCCCGGCAAAGGGCAAGGAGGCCAGGGATGACCGATAAGGGCACCTCTGGACAAAGTGTCCAGAAGTCCCCGGAACTCACGGAGGGGCTGTTCCTCATGGATGGCATCGAGGGCCTGCGCTCCCTGCCCCGCCATTCCGTGGATATGCTCTTAACCGATCCGCCCTATGGTACAACCCGGAACTTTTGGGATGTGCCCCTGCCGCTCCCGGAGCTGTGGGAGGCGGTGAAATGGGCGGTCAAGCCGGACGGCGCGATCCTGTTTTTCGCGCAGTGCCCCTATGACAAGGTGCTGGGGGCCTCCAACCTGTCCATGCTCCGCTATGAGTGGGTGTGGTACAAAAGCCGCTCTACGGGCTTTCTCAACGCCCGCCGCGCCCCGCTGAAAAAGACGGAGAACATCCTGGTATTCTATCAGAAGCTCCCTCTTTACAATCCGCAGTTTGAACAGGGCAAGCCCTACAAGCGGAGCCTGACGAACAACGGGGACAGCCCGAACTATGGGAAATTCGTCCGTACCACGGGCGGCTCGGAGGACGGCCTGCGCTTTCCGGGGAATGTGCTCACGTTTCCCACCGTCCAGCGCACCGTCCACCCTACGCAGAAGCCGGTGGCCCTGTGCGAGTATTTCATTAAGACCTATACCCGCCCCGGCGAGCTGGTGGCGGACATCTGCGCGGGCTCCGGCACAACGGCGGTGGCCGCTCTCAACACGGGCCGCCGCTTCCTCTGTTTTGAAACCGTCCCGGCCTACTATGCCGCCGCCAGTGAGCGCATCCGCGTGGCGGGCGCGGCGGTGGAGGCCGGGGAGAAAGGAGTGTAACTATCGGGAAATATTCTGTGATCTACGCCGATCCCCCCTGGCGGTATGCTCAAAAGAGCTTGCAGGGGGCGGCAGAAAAGCACTATCCCACAATGGGGATTGACGAGTTATGCACGCTCCCGGTGGCGGATCTGGCGGCCCCGGACAGCGTGCTTTTTTTGTGGGCTACGTTCCCGCAGCTCCCGGAGGCCCTGCGGCTCATCAATGCGTGGGGCTTCACTTACAAAAGCGTTGCTTTCGTCTGGTTGAAGAAAAACCGCAAGTCCGAGGGCTGGTTTTACGGCCTGGGCTTCTGGACGCGGGGCAACGCGGAGGTCTGCCTGCTGGCAACACGGGGACACCCGAAACGGCAGGCGGCAAACGTCCATCAGTTTATCATTTCCCCTATCCAGGAGCACAGCCGCAAGCCGGAGGAGGCCCGTGACAAGATCGTGGCCCTCATGGGCGATGTGCCCAGGGTGGAGCTGTTCGCCCGGCAGTCCCCGGCCGGCTGGGACGTGTGGGGGAACGAGGTGGAAAGCACCATCCCGGACTTCTGGACAAAGTGTCCAGAGGTGGCCGGGGACAGAAAGGAGTGATTGAAATTCCCTATGTAAATGTCCCCAACGACTTATCCAAAATCAAGACCAAACTTGCCTTTAACCTGACGAAACGCCAGCTTGTGTGCTTCGGGATCGCGGCGGCGGTGGGCATCCCGTCCTACCTGCTGGCCCGGAGCGCCATCGGCAACACCGGGGCCATGTTCCTGATGATGGGGGTGGCGCTCCCGGCGTTCCTGCTGGCGATGTATGAGAAAGACGGGCTCCCCTTTGAAAAGGTGGTGCGGAACGTCCTGCGGGCGAAGTTCCTGCGGCCTGGGGTGAGGCCCTACCAGACGGAAAATATCTATGCCCCGTTCACCCAGCGAGGCGCTGTGCGAAAGGAGGATGCGATTGCAGAAAGCAAAAAGCTCAAAGCGCGGCCCCGGAAAGGCCGCTAACCGGAAAGCTGTTTTGTCCGCCCAGCAGACCATCCCTTATCTGGTGATGCACCCGGACGGCGTGTGCCAGCTCCCCGGCGGGCTCTACACAAAGACAGTGGAATATGAGGACATCAACTATTCTGTGGCAAGCACCGAGGATCAGACGGCGATTTTTGGCGGGTGGAGTTCGTTCCTCAACTACTTCGACAGCTCCCTGCCGTTCCAGCTCTCCTTTATCAACCGCCGCTCCCGTTCCCGGAGCCGCTACAAGGTAAACATTCCCCCGGCCCAGGATGACTTTGACAGCATCCGGGCGGAGTTCACGGGGATGCTGAAAAATCAGATTGCCAAAAGCAACAACGGCATCGAGCGGTCAAAATATATCACCTTTGGCCTGCCTGCCGATGGGATCGCGGAGGCCCGCCCTCGCCTGGAACGGGTGGAGGCCGATGTGACAGGCAACCTCAAACGGCTGGGTGTTCCCTCTGTCCCGATGGACGGGCAGGCGCGGCTGGCCCTGCTCCACGGCCAGATGCACCCCGGCAACCGGGAGCCGTTCCGCTTCTCCTGGCAGGACATCCCCAAAACCGGGCTTGGCACAAAGGATTATATCGCGCCGGACAGCTTCGACTTCCGGCAGGCCCGGACGTTCCGCATCGGTCAATACTGGGGCGCGGCGTCCTACTTGCAGATTTTGGCGTCCGAGCTCTCTGACAAGCTCCTGGCGGAGATCCTGGAGCTGGATGCGGAAATGACCGTAACCATGCACATCCAGACTGTGGATCAGCTTAAAGCCATTAAGACCATCAAGGGCAAAATCTCCGACATCGGTAAAATGAAGGTGGAGGAACAGCGAAAGGCGGTGCGGGCCGGGTACGATCCCGACATCCTGCCCCCTGACCTCATTACATTCAGTAAGGACGCGGCGGAGCTCCTGGCTGACCTGCAGTCCCGCAACGAGCGGATGTTCCTGCTCACATTCACGGTGGTAAACCTTGCCCCCACCCGCCAGCGGCTGGAGAATGACGTGTTTACGGTGGGCGGTATCGCGCAGAAATACAACTGCGCTTTGAAGCGGCTGGACTGGCAACAGGAGCAGGGCTTTGTGTCCTCGCTGGCCCTGGGCTATAACGAGGTGGAGATCCAGCGGGGCATGACTACCAGCTCCACGGCGATTTTCATTCCTTTTATGACCAGGGAGCTGCGGATGGCCGGGCCGTCCCTCTACTACGGCATGAACGCTCTTTCCCACAACGTCATCATGGCGGATCGGAAAAAGCTGAAATCAGCCAACGGCCTGTATCTCGGCTCCACGGGCTCCGGCAAAAGTTTTGCCGCAAAACGCGAAATCATCAACGTGTTTCTCGCTATCCCCAAAGACCGGATTATCATTGTCGATCCGATGGGGGAATATGTCCCGCTGGTACGCAGGCTGGGAAACCAGGCACAAATTATCGAAATATCCCCGGACAGCCCAAATCACTTAAACCCGATGGATGTAGAACTTAACATGACCGCCGGAGAAAGCCCGCTTTCTATGAAAGCGGATTTTTTGTTGTCCCTGTGCGAGCTGGTGGTGGGCGGCAAGGACGGCTTGCAACCCATCGAAAAGACAGTGATTGACCGCTGTGTGCGGCTCATTTACCGGGACATGTCCCTGGGGATCAGGGACGGCAAGCCGCCTTTGCTCCAGGACTTGTACGAGGAGCTTCTCAAACAGCCGGAGCCGGAGGCCCGCCGGGTGGCGACAGCCCTGGAGCTCTACTGTACGGGCTCCCTTAACCTGTTTAATCACCAGACCAATGTAAAACTGACGGCGCATATTGTCTGCATCGTCCTCAAAGGGCTGGGCGAAAACCTCCGCAAGATCGCCATGCACGTTACCAACGACTTTGTAACGTCGGCGGTCAATGTGAACTTTCACAACGGCGTTTCTACCTGGTGCTACTTTGACGAGTTCCACATCCTGCTCCGGGACGCGCTCACCGCCAGCTACTTTGTGGCCGTGTGGAAGATGCTCCGCAAAAAGGGCTGCGTGCCCTCAGCTTTAACGCAGAACGTCAAAGACCTTTTGGCCAGCCGGGAGATCGAGGCCATTCTGGACAACACCGACTTTATGATCCTGCTGTCCCAGGCGCAAAGTGACCGGGCGATTTTGGCGAAACAGCTCGGCATTTCCGAGCATCAGCTCTCCTATATCACCCATTCCAATTCCGGCGAGGGCCTGCTGTTCTATGGCGATGTGACCATCCCCTTTGTGGATCGGTTCCCCCGTGGGGAGATCTATAACCTGCTGACCACGCGCCCGGAGGACTTGAAGAATGAAGCGAAAACCGAATAAACCCCAACAGGAGCCCAGGGAGCGCCCCGGCTCCTGGGAGGAGCCCGCCGATCCCGGCGGCGCTTCTTCCGGGGGCGCTGGGGGCGGCTCCCCTGGCGGTGCCGGGACAGAGGGCACTTCTGGACAAAGTGTCCACAAGTCAAAGTTCCGGCAGAAAAGCAAACAGGAACAGGCCGCCGCTTCTAAGCTCCGCATGGAGAAGCGCGGGGAAAAGCTGGAGGCGGCCAAAGACAAGCTGGCAAAACAGAAGCCCCCGAAAAAGCCCGGCCCCATCCGGCGGGTGGGCCGCGCCGCTGGCGGGGCCGCCCACGGCTTTGTGCATGGCAAGATTTACGAGAACGAGCAGGAAAACGTGGGCATCGAGGGGGCCCACCGCTCCGAGCTGGTGGGCGAGGCCGCCCTGCGGCATGGCTCCCGGTTTGTGAAACGGAAAGTCCGGGAACACCCGGCAAAGGCCGTCCAGCGGGCCGAGTCCAAATATGTCAAGGCCACGGCGGACTATTACTTCCGCATGGCCGCCCAGGAGCACCCGGAAATGTCCGGCAACCCGGTTTCCCGGATGTGGCGCAAGCACCGCTTGAAAAAGCAGTACCAGAAGCGGGCGCGGGAGGCGGTCAAGACCGGGGCGGCAGGCGCGGCGAAAAAGACAGCCGCCGCCACGGAAAAGGCCGGGGCAAAGGCGGTAGGCTTTGTGAAGCGGCATCCCGTGGGGGTGGTGCTGGCCCTGGCCTGTGTGCTCCTGCTCTTTATGATGCAGTCCTGTTCGTCCTCCCTGGTGACGCTTGGCAACGCCGGGGCTGGCGCAGTGGGCGCGACTACTTACCCATCCCAGGACGAGGAAATGCTGGCGGCGGAGGCGGCCTACTGCGGCATGGAGGCGGAGCTCCAGGACTACCTGGACAGCTACGAAAGCACCCATGACTATGACGAGTATCACTTCGACTTGGACAGCATTGAGCACGATCCCTATGTGCTGATCTCTATCCTGTCTGTGCTCCATGAGGGGGCATGGACGCTGGATCAGGTGCAGGGGACGCTGGAAACCCTCTTTGACCGCCAGTACATTCTCACCGAGGATGTGGTGGTTGAGGTGCGCTATCGGACGGAAAGCCGGACAGACAGCGAGGGCAACTCCTACGATGTGGAAGTCCCCTACAATTACTATATCTGTTATGTCACGCTGGAAAACCGCAACCTGTCCCATCTGCCCCTGGAAATGATGAACGAGGAACAGATGTCCCGGTACTCCCTCTATATGTCCACCCTGGGGAACCGGCCAGACCTGTTCCCGGAGTCGGCCTATGTGGGAAAATACGTTACCAACCCGCCCGCCGGATATGACGTGCCGGGGGAATATCTGGACGATGAAACCTTTGCGGCCATGCTCACCGAGGCGGAGAAATACCTGGGCTATCCCTATGTGTGGGGCGGGAGCTCCCCGGCCACGTCCTTTGACTGTTCCGGCTTCGTGTCCTGGGTAATCAATCACTCCGGCTGGAATGTGGGCCGCCTGGGGGCCCAGGGGCTCTATAACATCTGCACCCCTACCAGCAATCCAAAGCCCGGCGATCTGGTGTTCTTTGTCGGCACCTATGACACGGCGGGCGTGTCCCACTGTGGCATCTATGTGGGGGACGGGATGATGATCCACTGTGGCGATCCCATCCAATATGCAAATTTGAATACAAGTTACTGGCAATCTCATTTCTACGCCTACGGGCGTTTACCCTGACAAGGAGGTATCTATGGCGGTAAGCAAAAGCCAGAAAATCCAGGCCGAGATTGATAAGGTCAAGGCCAAAATCAGCGAACAGCAGGCCCGGCTCAAGGAGCTGGAAAAGAACAAGCAGGAGGCCGAAAACAGCGAGATCGTGGACATCGTGCGGGGCATGAGCATTTCCCTGGAGGAGCTCCCCCTGATGCTCCAGCGGCTCCGGGACGGCACTTCTGGACAAAGTGTCCAGAAGTCCGGGGACGGCGGAAAGGAGGAAAATTGAAGATGAAACGCTTTCGGGTGATAGCGGCGGCGCTGTGTGCCGCCGTTCTTTTATGCGGATTTAGCGTCCCGGCCTATGCCTACGCGGACGGAGGCGAGGGCGCGGACTATGGCGATCCCACCATGACCGAGGAAACCCAGGCCCTGGAGCCGGAGCCCACCATTGAACCGGGCGAGGGCTTTTCGGAGGAGGGCAACCTTGTTACCCGCGATCTGCTCTATGACGAGCACACCAACAAGCAGTTTATTACGGTGCAGACGGCGGGCGGAAACACCTTTTACATTGTCATTGACTACGACAAGCCCGTGGACGAGGAGGGCGAGCAGTATGAAACCTACTTCTTCAGCGTGGTAGACGAGGCCGATCTGCTGGCCGCAGCCGAGGCCGCCGGGGTGGAGCAGGCGGTCTGCTCCTGCTCTGAAAAATGTACGGCGGGTGCCGTGAATACGGAGTGCGCCGTCTGCTCGGTCAATATGAACAAGTGCGTGGGCGTTGAGCCGGAGCCGGAACCCACGGAAACCGAGGAACCCGCCCCGGAGGAGGCCGAGCCGGAAACGGGCGGCAACATGGGGATGCTCCTGGCGGTGCTGGCCGTGGCCTTAGTGGGCGGCGGCGCGGCGTTCTATTTCAAGGTACTGCGCCCGAAACAGCAGAAAGCCGCCGAACCCCAGGAGGACTATGGTGACGAGCTCACGGACTATGACGGGCCGGACGGCTACGGGGATGAGGACGATGACGGCCCGCCCTGGGACGAGGAGGACGATGACGGAGAGGAGGCTGACAAATGAGGTTTACCGACAGCCCCTTTGAAAAAATGATGAAGCAGAAGCCCCGGCCCCAGGCTCCGGCCCCGGCGAAACCGCCCAGGGGCTCCCGGTGCTCCGGGTGCCCCTACTGGCGGGGCATCGGCTGTGTGTCCTGCTACCGGGAGCTCATGCGGGCCCCGGCTGGCGGGAGGTGACGGCTTGGCCCGTGAACTGACACGCGAGGAAAAACGGGCGATCCGCGCCCTGGTAACAAAGTGGTGCGCCAACTATGACCGGGAGTGCGGGTGTCTGCCCCTGGACTGTGAGTGCTATATGCTGGGGAAATGCTGGACGGGCGCTTACTGCCGTTACTTCCGGGAGGCCGTCCTGCCCCTTGATCCAGCTCTGGAGGTGTCCATGATGACTGATGGCCCCAGGCCGGATTTTAAGCCCTGCCCCATCTGCGGCGGGGCCGTCCCCGCCGATAGGCGCATGGCCTACTGCTCCGAGTCCTGTGCCCGGATTGCTCTGCGGCGGCAAAAGCGGGACTATATGCGGAAAAAGCGGAGGTGATGTGTGGAAAATTAAGCCCTGGAAAACCCGCTTGGATCAAGGCTTTCCGGGGCCCTTTTGGGGGTGGGCCGTATCTTTCTATGGCCTGCCCTTGTTTTGTTCAAATGCTTTCCACATCTACCCCCGCCGCTTCTGGACACTTTGTCCAGAGGTGGCGGGGCATCTAAGGAGGTGTTATTCTGGAAGAAAATCAAGGCTATGTGATCCGCCGCACGATCCTGTTTGACAATCAATGCGGTTTTGCCCTGGGGGAAAATAGCAGGGCCCCTAATCCCTTTGTGACGTGGCGGTTCAATGAGCAGGACGGCCATAGGAATTACTTTTGGGGCCACTATATGAATGAGCCGGATATGGCGGAACGGGACTTACTCAATCGGGCCGAGGACTACCAGCGGCGTTACCATGTGCAGGAAGTGGAGCAGGCCCCGGACAAGGAAACCTATCTGTACTACTCCACCCAGCGGCCTATCGACATCGGCACATACCCGAACAGCTACTTTAACCGCCCTGTCCACATGGATTTATACTTTACCCGCCAGCAAGTGACGGGGGAGGCGTTCCAGGCGTGGGGAGCCATCACCTATGCCCATCCCCTGACGGAACGGGAAATGCAGGACTATGAGCTCCGGCCCTCCCGCAATAACCTGGATATTCGGCGGCAGATGGATGCCCAGGCCCAGGTAGTGGGAAAATGGGAGGACGCTCACCGCGTCCCGGATCAAAAGCGGCTGACGTGGTTTTATCCTGACTTCGGCAGTTATGTGGTGAAAGAATACATCACCCCGGAGCAACTGGCCAGCTTTGCCTGTGGAGTGGAACGCCAGGAGGCGGCGCGGGCTCATAAGGAGGCCAAACGCCAGCCCCCGATTGCGGAACAACTGAAAGCGGCGCAAAAGGAGGCCCAGGAACACCGGGCCCCGGACGGCCCCAAAAAGAAAACCCCTGACCGGGGCGACAGATAGGAGGACTGTTATGGAAAAGAAGCGTGAACAGGATTTTGCCAACCAGGAGGCCCTGCGGCTCTCCGGGGTATTCAATACGCCGATCCCCGCCCAGCCCCCGGAACGGGAAAAGGCGCTGGACAAGGTAAAGGAGCCGCCCCGCGTCTGCCGGAGCCTGGAACGGGAGGAGCGGTGACAAAGAAACGCCGCCGCCCCATCCATCTCCATGTAATGGTGTCTGAGGAAGAGCAGGCGCTGATCCGGGAACGCATGGCCGAGGCGGGCATCCGCAACATGGGGGCCTATATGCGGAAAATGGCCCTCAATGGGTATGTGCTTCATGTTGACCTGTCACCCGTCCAGGAGCTGGTGTCGCTCCAGCGGCGGTGCTCCAACAATCTAAACCAGGTGGCGATCCAGGCGAATACCTACGGCGGCATTTACCCGGAGGAGATCAAAGCTCTGCAACGGGACTATGAAAAGCTGTGGCGGCCCCTTTCCGATCTGCTGGAAAAGCTCTCTGTCATCGTGCGGCTCTGACCTGACGAGGGAGTTGCATAAGGCCACCTTATTTCTGTCCGCATTGGTTAGAAATAGGGTGGCCTCAATAATTTGATAAAATATACGGCTTATTGTTTGTCGTCTGTGTGCAAATCATAGGCTAATACATTCATTACAAAACGTTTACCTTTAAAGTGAGCCGAAATATTTGTAATTATAAGCATGAAAATTAAATATAAAACAGACTCTTTATTCCAATAAAAAACAGGCAAAAAGCTGCAAGAAATTGCATAACAGATAAAAATAATGATTGTAGATATATAGAGATCCCTACATAGAAGATAATCTCTATTAGACATAAATATCATGGGTACATCGCGATAACGATTGTATATCCTATACCATTTGTCATTTTCATAGCGATATTTTTCCCTCTTATCGGTTGGCATACCATCATAAATCTCTTTATATTTTTCAAGCAAATGGTCTGTCGAAAAACGCAAATCTGTATTTTTTCTCTTGAGAGTGCTGAATATAGTTTCGCCGGGTAAATGCCCTGCTAAATATAGTAATCTCATTTTTGTACCATTACTAAATAGTGCGTCGGCCAAAAAAGCAAAAATATAAATAGTAGAAGATAATAAAGATGTATCAACTAATTTTGCCAATATATCAGGCCACGGCATTTGATAATTAAGGGTATCAGCTAAAGAGGATAACAAAATTAGAACAAAAATATTAGCAACAATGTACATCTTTTGTTCTTTTTCTCGATAATCTTTAATATTATTCATTGTTTTTTGACTCTATTCTTTAATTTAACGGTTACTTGTTATGTGTATCAAACGATCCAATATAATATTCATTGACTCGATTGGCGCGGCCCTCATTTGTCAAATAGTTTACTGAATAATTGATATTTGACACGAATACATGTACTTTTCCGGTATTACATTCAAAAACTATGTTATGTGCAGAATTTTGAGTAATCGTATTATATCCTTTATAGTAATCTAACATTGTAGAGTCGGCCTCACCAATAACAATAATCTTTGGGTCGATAGCAGATAACCAATTTGATGGTAGCTTTCCGCTGCTTCTACCATGATGAGGTGCAAACACGATGTCTGCCTTAGGCAAAGAAATTTCATCACTAATTGTATTCATAAACTCGGATTCTAAATCTCCAAACCATAAGGCAACAACACCATTTTCAAGTGAATATTTTATAATGGGAGAAATATTATTCGCGTTTCCGCCATCTTTCGCAATTTTTAGCTGTTCTTTGAATTGTGTATTTTCTGTATCTGGCCATAAAATATTTATTCCAGAACATCTTCTTTCTTCGCTATTTTGATTCATCCACTTTCGGCTGCACCCTTTATAAATATAAAAAGCCTTTTTTGTATCATCTCTCAAACTGCAATAATGTTTGAAGGATTCTGAGTCATCTGTTTTCGTAGCTTCATTTTTAACACAGTAAAAATTGTAAATATGGAATCTTTCATCAAAATACTCAATCCCATGAAAATGATCTTCATCAGGGTGAGTAGAAATAAACCGCATTATCCCTTTACTTCCACCAATCTTACATATTTCGTCCATGATTTCTTCTTTTTGTTCGCTGTCCAAATTACAATCAATAATACTAAAATTATCTGACCCATGCTCAATATAGAACATATCCCCATTTCCAACAGAAAATGATTTAATGATACTCATATTTTCACCTTTCCTTGAAACATTCTTTCAGTTTTCAAATATTATGGTATAACCCCTGTTTGATACAGTAGAAAATTGTCATTTTTAGTGTATCACATCGCTTTCTCACATACAAGACTTTAAAAACTCTTATCGACAAGCTGAATTTTATAGCAATCCAAACTTCTGGACAAAGTGTCCAGAGGTGCTGGGAAAGGAGGTGTGGCTATCGCTACAACTTACATCCGGCCCTACAAGGTAGCGGCGGGAAAAACTGCTATTCAGACAATGGAGGATCGGTTTGCCTACGGGCTCAATCCGAAAAAGATAGGAGCTGTGTCTGCCTACCTCTGCGATCCGGCATCGGCCCCCGCTGAGTTTCTCCTGACAAAAAGCCAGTACCAGGCGGAAACGGGCCGGGCCGTGGAGCGCGGAGCCCTGTTCTTTCAGATCCGGCAGGCGTTCCCGCCCGGTGAGGTTACGCCGGAGGAAGCCAACAAAATCGGCTATGAAACGGCCATGCGCTGGACAAAGGGAAAGTACCAGTTTTTCGTCTGTACCCACATCGACAAGGGCCACATTCACAATCACATTTATTACAACTCCACGGCCTTTGACCGCTCCCGGAAGTTTCACAACTTCATCGGCTCCAGCTTTGCGGTACGGCGGCTCTCTGACCGGGTGTGCATTGAGCATGAGCTGTCTGTTATCCAAAATCCGAAACAGCACAGCAAGGGCCGCTTTCTCCATTATGGCCAGTGGATTGGCGAAAAGCCGCCCTCTGCACAACAGCGGGTGCGGCTGGCCATCGTGGAGGCCCTGGGGAAAAAGCCCGCCGACTTTCCGGCGTTCCTGTGGCTCATGGAGGAGTCCGGCTTTGCGGTGAAGCATGGGCGGGGCGGTGTGATCTCGTTCCTGGCCCCTGGGCAGGATAAGTACACCCGCCTGCGGGCTTCTGTCCTGGGCTCTGGCTTTGATCCCGATGACATCCGGGCGGTGATTGCCGGGGAGCGTCCGATCCCGGAGCTCCCGAAGGATAATCCGGCTCCGCCCCGGCGCGTCAATCTGATCATCGACATTCAAGAGCGCATGGCCCAGGGCAAAGGCCCGGCCTATGAACGGTGGGCCAAAGTTTACAACCTCAAACAGATGGCCGCCGCGCTCCAGTATCTCCGGGAGCATGATCTGATGGATTATGATGCGCTGGCCGCCAGCACCGAGGCGGCAGTAGATCGCGCCCACAAGCTGGCCGGGGAGCTGCGTGACACGGAGGCGGCCCTCTCTAAAACTTCTGAGCTTATGGGCGCGGTGGTACAGTATGCAAAGACGCGGCCTGTGTTTGATGGTTACAAGGCGGCCCGGTACAGCAGAAAATATCTGGCCCAGCACGAGGCTGAGCTGGCTGACTACCGGGCGGCAAAAGCTACCATGAATGACCTCTTAGACGGGGCAAAGCTCCCGAAAATGGACACGCTGAAAAAGGAGCGCCGGGAGCTCTCCGAAAAGAAAAAAGCCCTCTATGCCGAGTACCGCAAGGCCCAGGCGGATATGCGGCAGGCCGTTGCGGTCAAGGCCAATATCGATCACCTGCTCGGCCATACGGACGGACGGGAACATAAGGCCCAGGAGCGATAGCTCCGGGACGCAGACAACAGGCGCTTGCGCCTGGACTTCTGGACACTTTGTCCAGAAGTCCAGCGGGTTTGGGGAGCTCCCCAACAAGCATTTTTGCGGGGCTCTCGGCCCTGCAAAAATTTCGAGTGTGGGCACACTCGAATTGCTTGCCGTTTTGTGCAACCCCCGAAAATGGCGCGAAAAAACGGAGGTACACGCTTTTCTTACGCATCCTCCGTTTCCTTAGCCGCTTTCATCGCTTGGATTGTGGCTTCTACAATTTTCAATTCTTTTTCGTCCAGGGCGTTGAGCATGCCATCAATCCGCTTTCTGCACTCGCTCCCTTTATTCTTGGACGGATAGAAGTATTGATCTACCGATATATCAAACATTGTCACCATCTGATAAAAGGTATTGAGGCTGGGGTGCTGGCCGTCATTCTCGTTATACATGATGGTGCGCGGAGCCCGGTCAACAATATAGGCCAGTTGCTCCTGCGTCATCCCGCTGGCCTCCCTTGCCCGCTTGATGGCGAGCCCTATATCGTGAAAATCAAATCGTCGGTTATCTCTCTCAATCTTCATAATATCACCTAATGTAATTTTACATTTCATGTGTTATTATTTGAACGATTGTGTATTTCATACTACTGACTATTTAATTTCATACCAAACGACAGAAACAACTTTTACACACTTGACTTTCACGTAACGTCATAGTGTATTATAGAGAAAACAGGAAAGGTGATTAAAATGAAAGTAAAGTATATTCGTTCTGACAGCGTTTATCAAAAAATCGCAAATGCGTCCATTGAAAAGAAAAATGACATCTATCGTTATGAGTTAATGATGCCTTTCAAGAAAAAATGGGACTGTTATAGTGTCCCAATGAAAGCATCAACGCCTAATGGATATGATGTAATAATGGCAAGCAGTATGCTTGGTCATATTGCTCCAAATAAAGTAGACAAATCCCAGCAGAAAAATATTGAGCAAATTTCTTCTGATTTACTGTGGACTGCTTGTCAACAATCTATTCAGAAATCTTTGGATTGCTTTGCAAATAGTGGTATTGAAGTACCAGTACAGGAATATCTTTTTACAATTTTGTTAGCAGATCCCGAAAGTCCCTATATTTCACTAAATGAAGGGTATTGTGGCGATGGAGGTATTCCCGGCTATATTTTTGCATGGCTTGTTCCCAATCAATATACTTTGGAGCGGTTGCCAGTTGCTCTTGCACATGAAGTCAATCATAATATTCGATTTCAATTTATTCGATGGAGAAATGACATTACACTGGCCGAAATGATGGTTAGCGAAGGACTTGCTGAAAATTTTGCAACTTATTTATATGGCGAAGATAAAGCGGGGCCGTGGGTAACTAAAACTGATATAAAAACCTTAAACGAATATATCAAACCGATTATTTATGATGGGTTAAATGTACAGGGCCTTGAAAATCTTAATGCCTATTTGTATGGAGATGAAATGGCAAAACTGCAAAGCTATCCGGCTGTCGGTTTGCCTTATTGTGCAGGATATGCTTGTGGGTATCATTTAGTAAAGCATTATTTGAAAAAGACAGGCAAAAGCATTGTTGAAGCAACCTTATTGCCCGCAAGCGAGATTTTGGAAGTTGCGGAGGATTTTTGGAATGAATAATAAGCCTATGACTGTCCATGAAGTCGCCACATTATCCGGGATAACAATACGAACGCTCCACTATTATGACGAAATAGGCTTGCTAAAACCTACTATGCTTACGGATGCGAAGTATCGCTTATATACAGAAGATGATTTAAGTCGATTGCAGGAAATATTGTTTTTTCGTGAAGTGGGATTTGCTCTAAAAGAAATAAAAGAGTTACTTAACTCTCCATACTACAATCGATCTGAAGTGCTAAAAAAGCAACTTGCAATTTTAGAAGCACAAAGAGAGCGGATAGATGCTTTAGTCAAACTGGTAAAAGCAGAAATCAGTGGAGAGCCAGCCAATTCCTTTTCTGCATTTTCACATTCAAAAATAGTTGAATTACAGGAGAGCTTCAGAGCAGAAATTCTTGAAAAATGGGGAGAAACTCATAGTTTTAAAGAGTTTGAAGCTGCGTTTTCTACAAAAAGTAAAAAAATCCAAAATGAAGAAATGGAGAGGTTCCTTTCGATGGCGCAAACGATATTCGAAAAACTTGCGCTATATGAAACGCAATCTCCCGCTTGCAAAGAGGTTCAGCAAATTGTGCAAGCATGGCGAGATTACATTTCAGAACACTTTTATAGTTGTAACAAAGAAATGCTTTCATATTTAGGCCAACTCTATATTTCTGATGAACGGTTTTCCTCATATATAAATAGATTTGGCTGTGGAAATTTGGCTAATTTTTTTAATGAAGCAATTAAAATATATTGCTCATTATCAGAAGGATAGAAATTAGGGACAAATCAATTTCGTTGTTACTCTTGCAAAAAAGGATATTCTTAGAATAGAACAAATGAGCCCCGAAACAACGGCATATAAAAAAACCGTTGTTTCGGCGGCTGGATATTCACGCGCCAAAACAAAATACAGTAGCCTTACGGCGGTTTTGAAATAACAATTTCAAGCCGCCGTTTTCTTTTCAAAAAATGAGATTGCGGGGGGTGTGTTAAAGTCGCCCTTTTTTAAGGATACGGCGGTGTCCGGGAGGTATCGCCGTGTCCTTTTTCCTTTTCCATCCCCCTAACCTGTCAAAAAAAGCCCACCCGCACAGCAGGATCAGTCCGGCGGTGGATGTGCAGTTTGTCAGTACATAAATGAATATATAATTTCGTGCGCTTGCGTGGCTTTGTGTCGCGCAGGCGCTTTTTGTTTGTCCGACTTCTGGACACTTTGTCCAGAGGTGCGGGGCGGCTCCCCTGGGTGCCGCTCTCCGCCAGCCCCCGTTTCGGTCACTCGTTCACCCAACACCGAAACGGAGGTTTATAATGACTACCATCAATCTGAAAGATTTTTATTATTGGTACACGCAGGATCAGTTTATCGAAGTCACCGAGGAAGTGGCCGAGGCGCTCCGGGCCAGCGTCCGCTATGAAGCGGCCTACCAGCGGCGGCTCACCCGGCACAAAGCGCAGTATTCCTTGGACTGTGAGGACGGGATCGAATACTCGGCCTGCCTGCATGAGCCCACGCCCCAGGAGCTTCTGGAACGCATGGAGCTGTTTATCCGGCTCTGGAACGCCCTCAACTCCCTGCCGGAGATCCAGGGCCGACGGATCGACGCTCATATCATTCTTGGCATAAGCATCAAAGAAATTGCCGAGGCCGATGGTGTGCATGAGGAGTCCGTCCGGCAGTCCATCAAGCGCGGTCTGGAACGCATGAAAAAAACTTTTTGATTTTTGCTGTTTCCCCACTTGGAATTGATGCAAAAATGTCTTGGTTATTAGAGAGGGAAATATAAACCTCTCCGCAACGGAACGGCGGCGGCCCTGAGCATAGCGCGGGGAGCCGGGCGGCGGGTGCGCGGTGACTTCTCTCCACGGAGAACGAGCGATAAACACCAGCGCCGCAGGTGGGCCGGGCCAACCCACGGCCACGATCCGCCATTGGACAGGCTGGCCGCCTGTCCCTCCGGGCCGCCGTTTCTCCGTTGCGTGGGGATGCCGCGCTGAGTATGGTTGTCTTTGGACAGGTCAAGGAAACGAGCGCGGCACTCCCTAAATTATCAAGAAAGAGGGGAACGCTCTATGAATTACGATCCCGAACTGGCGGCCCTGCTCTCCCAGCCGTGGAGTAACAATGCCTGTCGCGGCTATGTGATCTACGCGATGGAGAACTGCGGTTTTTCGCCCCAGGACATCCGGCGTGTGGTGGCTGAGCTCTATGAGGTCTTTGACATCCATGGACTGGAAGAGGCCCAGCAGCACTACGAGCGGAGTCCCTATTGACTTCTGGACACTTTGTCCAGAGGTACATACCCGGCCAAAGGCCAGCACTTTCACGGTGCTGGCCTTTGCCACGTTTCAAAACATTCTTTGATTGTATGGGAGGGATTTTATGCAGGCACAGGTCAAATACGAAAGTGAAGTCAAAACTGCTGTTCTCGGAGATCGCACGATCACCGTCAAAAATCTCACCCCCGTTCTTTCCCCGCAGGAACAGGATAAGCGCAACCGCGAGGTCGAGCGGCGGCTGTTTGATGTGTTCCGCAAATATGCCGGGCGGGGGTAGGCTAGAGTCATCCTTGTGGTAAGGGGGCGGCAGAGGTACAATATAATTGTAGGTTGGCTCCCGTTTAACGGAAGGGAGCTAATTATGGATAGTAGAATAGATGCAATTTATGGGCGGCAGTCGATTGACAAAAAGGACAGTATCAGCATTGAAAGTCAATTTGAGTTTTGCCGCTATGAGCTTAAAGGCGGTGAGGGTAAGGAATACAAAGACAAGGGCTACTCTGGCAAGAACATTGAGCGCCCCGACTTCCAGCGGCTTCTGCAGGACATCAAGCTGGGCTTGATTAAGCGGGTGATCGTCTACAAACTGGATCGGATTAGCCGTTCCATCGTGGACTTCGCAAAGCTCATGGAGCTGTTCAAGCAGTACGATGTGGAGTTTGTGTCCTGCACAGAAAAGTTTGACACCTCCACACCGATGGGCCGGGCGATGCTCAATATCTGCATTGTCTTTGCCCAGCTTGAACGCGAAAGCATCCAGATGCGTGTGCAGGATGCTTTCTATTCCCGGTGTACCAAAGGCTACTATATGCGGGGCCGGACGCCATACGGTTTTGATACTGAGCCCATCGTCATGGACGGGATTAAGACAAAGAAGCTGGTGGAAAATGCGGAAATGGATTTTGCCGAGCTAATGTATCAAATGTATGCGGAGCCGGGCAATTCCTACGGCGATATAACCCGGTACTTTGTGAAGAACTCCATCATGGTCTACGGCAAGGCTTTACAACGGGCTTTTATCTCCAAACTGCTGAGAAATCCCGTCTACGTCCAGGCCGATATGGACATCTACGAATACTTCAAGGCCCAGGGCGTAAAAATCGAAAGTCCCCCGGAAATGTTCACAGGGGACAATAGCTGTTATCTCTATCAGGGGCGCGAGGGCGAGGAGCCGATCCTTGTGATTGCTCCCCACCAGGGGCGCATCCCCTCTCAGCTCTGGCTGACTGTTCAGCGCAAGCTCTCACAAAACACCACATTCCAGAATGGCCGGAAATGCCATAACACATGGCTGGCCGGGAAAATCAAGTGTGGGCGCTGTGGTTATGCGCTAACTGCCTTGAGAGCTCAAAACGGCGTTGTTTACCTACGATGCAAACAGCGGGCGGACAATGGGAGCTGCGAGGGTGCCGGTACGCTGACCGCGCAAAACATGGAGGCTTTTGTCTACGGCGAGATGGTTAAGAAGATGCGGAAATTCCACACGCTGAAAGGCGGTAAGGAACAAAGCTACAATCCGAAGCTGACCGCCGCCCGTGTTGCCCTGGCAAAGACGGAAAGTGAGATCGAGAAACTTCTGGACACTTTGTCCGGCGCTAATCCGCTTCTCCTGCAGTACGCAAACACCCGCATTGAGGAACTGGATGCGGAACGGCAGAAACAGCTCCGGCTGGTCGCAGACCTCGCCGCTAATTCTGTTTCCGCTTCACAGATTGATAGCATTACGGGCTATCTCGATGACTGGGAGTCCGTGAGCTTTGACGATAAGCGCAAGGTGGTTGATATACTCATATCACAGATTGACGCTACCAGTGAGAGTGTTACAATCCACTGGAAAATCTAAAACCTTTTCACTTGGCATTATGCCCTTGTAAAAAATAGTTTATATTTGTAGGCATCTAGGCACCATCCTTTCTACAATTTTGATAGCAGCACAATCTCACAATATAGAGTAACTATTAGCTGTTAATAGTATAGCACGTGTCAAAATAATTGCCTAGTATTTCCACATAACATCAGGCAGTAAAACTGAAACCATCTTATTCTTTTTTGTTATGTCACTTGGTATTGAGACTAATCGTGGTGGCAGTAAATATCCTATTCGCTCTTGTTGAAAAAAGCGATCTAATAATACTAGAAAAAAACAAATAATCCGAACCCGTCTCCTATCGGAAATAAGTTCGGATTATATTGGTTTGGTGCCGGTAGTGGGACTCGAACCCACACGATGTTGCCATCAACGGATTTTGAATCCGTCACGTCTACCAATTCCATCATACCGGCAACGGGACTGCAAAATATTATACACGACATTGAAGCGGTTGGCAAGTCTTTTCGATGGAGGAAAATCAGAAAATAATCGGTTAATTAACATACCATTTCCGGTAGAGATGTGCTATGATAATCTTGATTTTATAACTTATCCCATGGAGGGGTTCCGACGATGAAAAAATGCAGGCTGCTTTTGGCGGCGGGGTTGCTGATGTTTCTGACCGGCTGTTTTTCCCAGTCGGTGGAGGAATTCTACGCGCCTCCCAAGGCGCCCGACGATTATCTGAAGCTGGACAATGAGATCAACAAGGTGCTCACGCAAGGGGGCGAGTACGCCGCGCCCCTCAGCGGGGAGCTGACCCAGAAGGTGCAGCTTCAGGATTTGGACGGGGATGGCGTACAGGAGGCTATTGCCTTTTTCCGGGTGAGTGCGGACGAGCGGCCGCTGAAGATCTACATCTACCGCCAAGTGGGGGAGAACTACGAGGTGGCGGCCGTGATTGAGGGCTCAGGAAATGCGATTGACTCCATCTACTATGAGAACCTTGACGACAGCCCCTCCAAGGAGCTCATCGTGGACTGGGAGACAGCGGGGCAGAGGCACTCCCTGGCGGCTTACTCCATCGACCGTTATGAGGTGCTTGAGTTGATGCGCACCGACCACGCCGGCTTCCAGATTTATGACGTTGACGGGGATGGGCAGAAGGAAATCCTCGTGCTCCAGATGGCGGCAGGGGAAGTGGGCCAGGCAGAGAGCTTTGTCAACAGCGCGCCGGGCAGCCGAGTGGAGGTCTATAACTTCCGGGATGGTATCCTGGAGCTGGACGCCTCCGCACCACTGTCCAACGGGGTGGAGAAGCTGGTCAGCATGAAGACGGGCTATCTCCAGAACATGGCGCCGGCGCTGTTTGTCACCTCCACCTACGCTGAAAACGGGCAGATCACCGACATTTTCGCCTGGAAAAACGGGGGGCTGGAGAATGTGACCCTGGAGCCGGACACCGGCGAGAGCGACAGCACCATCCGGTGGTCCACCGAGGTGGAGAGCACGAAGGTATCCTATACCGACATCAACCATGACGGCATACTGGAGCTGCCATCCGCCTATGCGCTCCCCGATCCCAACAATGTGGGGACGGCCCCCAACTTCTGGGCCATCCGCTGGTGGCAGTACGACATCAACGGGGTTTCTCATCTGGTATATACCACCTACCACAACAGCCGGGACGGCTGGTACTTTGTTCTGCCCGAGGCGTGGTCGGGGAAGGTGACGCTCTCCCGCAGCGACTTGGCGGGCGGCGGCGAGCGGGCCGTAATCTTTTCTTACTGGGAGGGAAGCGCGGACACAGCGCCGGTGCCGTTCCTGGTCATCTACAAGCTGACCGGCGACAACCGCGTAATGCGGGCCAACATGGCCGACCGCTTTCTCCTGCCCAACACCGGGGAGGAGAAGGAGACCATTTATGCCGCGCGCCTGATCGAGAGTGGTTGGGACTGCGGCTTGGACGAGGAGGGCGTAAAGGCCAATTTCGCCCTGATTACCAGCGATTAGCGCCCACGGCGGACGCCTGTGTGCGAAAGGAGGAAACGGGATGAAAAAGGTACTGGTGCTGGAGGATGAGGCGAACATCCGCAGCTTTGTGGTCATTAACCTTAAGCGGGCCGGCTATGAGGCCATCGAGGCCGAGACCGGGGAGGAGGCGCTGGCCCAGCTCAAGCGCAACCCGGACATCAAGGTGGCGCTGCTGGACATCATGCTGCCCGACATGGACGGATTTGAGGTCTGCCGCCGTATCCGGGCGGGAGACAACAACATCGGCATTATCATGCTCACCGCCCGCACGCAGGAGATGGACAAGGTGACCGGGCTGATGACCGGGGCGGACGACTATGTGACCAAGCCCTTCTCTCCGGCGGAGCTCACCGCCCGCATCGACGCCCTCTACCGCCGTACCGGCGGAGGGGACCCGGTGGATACCGGCGAGATCAGCCAGCCGCCTTTCCTGCTGAACACCCGCAACCGTACCCTGGAGAAAAACGGACAGCGGGTCAAGCTTACACAGGTGGAGTACTCCATCATAAAGCTGTTTATGGACAACCCGGGAAAAGCCCTCTCCCGGGAGGAAATTCTCGACTCGGTGTGGGGACGGGACTACTTCGGCGAGCTGAAGATCGTGGACGTAAACATCCGACGCCTGCGCATTAAAATCGAAGACGACCCCACAAATCCTGCTTATATCACCACCGTGTGGGGATACGGGTATAAGTGGGGCTTTTAGCCAGAGGCGGACGGGGCGTCTTCGATGGGCCCCGCCCTGGGGCGGGGCGGCGCGGAGCGCCGTACAAGCGTTTTTGCCGGAGGCAAAAGCCTTGGCCCGGGGCAATTCACTTGCCCCGGGCAGAGGGAAAAGAGGGGTCCCCGCAAAGCTCTGCTTTGCGGGGCATGACGATCCCACAAATCCTGCTTATATCACCACCGTGTGGGGCTATGGATATAAGTGGGGCTTTTAATGCCGGCCGGGCGGCCGGGACCTAGAACCAAACCCAGGTGGTGACAACAAGATCCATGAAGAAAATCACAGGTATCCGAAAGCGGTGGATGGTGAACTCCATCAGTGTGGTGCTGTTTATCGTGCTGCTGGCGGTGGCGGCCTTCTCCGCCGCGATGGGGAGCTACTACTATTCCACCCTGAGTGAGTCTCTCAAGCAGAAGGCGGAAAACGCCATCAGCAGCTTTGACTACTACCGCACAGAAGCCGAGTATTACGACAATGCCCGGGCGGTGGTGGCCGGGGAACCCAACAGCGACAAGCTGGAGGTGGAGTATCTGGATGCCGACGGCCAGATCCGCTTTTCCAGCTCCGACCTGACGGCCTTTCGCTCCCCCGGAACGCCGGACATTGCCGAGGCCATCAGCATGAAGCGCACTAAGGTATGGATCGGCGCCGACCCCAGCACCGGCGAGCACATCATGGCCGCCTCCAGCCCCCTGATGATCGACGGGGAGGTGGTTGGGGTCATGCGGTATGTCACCTCCCTGAATAAGGTGGACAAGCAGATTATCATCATCGTGGCCATCGCCTTGGGCATCGGTCTGGGTATCCTGGGCATGGTGTACTTCTCCAACCTCTACTTCATCCGCTCCATCGTAGACCCGGTGGCGGGCATCACGGAAACCGCCAAGCGCATCGCCGCGGGCTCCTACGGCGTACAGATTGAGAAACGCTATGACGACGAAATCGGCGCCCTCACCGACACCATCAACGACATGTCGCTGAAGATCAACCAGAGCGAAAAGATGAAAAACGAGTTTATATCGTCAGTGTCCCATGAACTGCGTACTCCCCTGACCGCGATCAATGGCTGGGCGGAAACCATCATGAACGGCGAGGTGCGGGACGCGGGAGATGTGAAGAAGGGGATGGGGATCATCGTCTCCGAGGCGCGGCGGCTGACCAACATGGTGGAGGAGCTGCTGGAGTTCTCCCGCATCCAGGACGGCCGCTTCACCCTGTCAGTGGAGCCCATGGACATCAAGGCGGAACTGGAGGATGCGGTCTACACCTACCGGGAGTTCTTCCGGCGGGAGGGCATTGAACTCAACCACTTCGACTGCGACGAGGAGTTTCCGCCCATCGCGGGGGACCCGGAGCGGCTGCGGCAGGTGTTCTGCAACCTGTTGGACAACGCCGCCAAGCACGGCGGCTCGGGCAAGCGCATTGATACCGCTATCGCCCGGGACGAGGACCAGGTGGTTATCACCATCCGGGACTACGGCCCCGGTATCCCGGCTGAGGAGCTGCCCCACGTGAAGTACAAGTTCTATAAGGGGTCCTCCAAGGCGAGGGGTTCCGGCATTGGACTGGCGGTGTGCGACGAGATTATTA
>PVMO01020009.1_pt1 | contig 23426 bp, 18 predicted proteins | sample 1853421 | NCBI WGS metagenome assembly PVMO01 (sample SAMN08533511, study PRJNA380276) | Human gut metagenome, whole genome shotgun sequencing project.
CGCGAGCGCCCATCGCTGTCTTCACTATGCCTATGCGCGGCTATGCTTTCGTAACTTTCCATTTACTTCAGTACCACTTTATCCAGATGCCAGATCTCATCCACATACTGCTGGATGGTTCTGTCGGAGGTGAACTTGCCAGAGCATGCCACATTGAGGATAGCGCTCTTAGCCCAGTTGTCTTCGTCGCGGTAAGCGGCTTCTACTCTCTTCTGTGCCTCTGCGTAGGACTTGAAGTCCTTGAGGATGAAGTAGGTGTCTGCCTTGGCGGTGCACTGGGTATTCAGCAGAGAGTTGTACAGCGGGCGGAACAGCTCGGGATCTCCCGGTGCAAAGGTTCCGTTGATCAGCTGCATCAGTACCTTGCGGACATCCTGATCGTTGTTGAAGATCTCCATGGGGTCATATCCTCCATGGTTCTCATAATTGATAACTTCCTGTGCGGACAGACCGAAGATGAAGGCATTCTCTTCGCCCACTTCTTCTACGATCTCCACATTGGCACCGTCCATGGTTCCCAGAGTCAGGGCACCGTTCAGCATGAACTTCATGTTACCGGTACCGGACGCTTCCTTACTTGCGGTAGAAATCTGCTCGGAGACATCTGCTGCCGCAAAGATGATCTCTGCGTTGGATACGTTGTAGTTCTCGATAAATACAACCTTGATCTTGCCATTGATAGCGGGATCGTTGTTCACCACATCCGCTACGGAGTTGATCAGCTTGATGGTCAGCTTTGCGTTACGGTAACCGGCTGCTGCCTTCGCGCCGAAGATAAAGGTTCTGGGGTAGAAATCCAGTTCCGGATGCTCCTTCAGTTCGTTATACAGGTGCATTACATGCAGAATATTGAGCAGCTGTCTCTTGTACTCATGCAGACGCTTTACCTGTACATCGAAGATGGATCTGGGATCTACTTCGATACCATTGTGCTCTAAAATGTATTTTGCCAGACGTACTTTATTCTGGTACTTAATGTTCATGAATTCCTGCTGTGCCTTTTTGTCATCCGCATATACCTTCAGGCGGGAGATCTGCGGCAGATCGGTGATCCAGTCGTCACCTACGTGAGCCGTTACCCAGTCAGCTAACAGCGGGTTCGCATGCAGCAGGAAACGTCTCTGGGTGATACCGTTGGTCTTATTGTTGAAGCGCTCCGGGAACATCTCGTAGAAGTCCTTCAGTTCCTGCTTCTCCAGGATCTCGGTATGCAGTCTTGCCACGCCGTTGACTGAGTAACCGGAAACGATAGCCATATTTGCCATCTTCACCTGTCCATCATAGATGATGGCCATCTTGCGGATCTTCTCCTGTACATCCACGCCGGGTACATTGCTGTACTTCTGCTGGATATCCAGAACGAATCTGCGGTTGATCTCCTCTACGATCTGGTAGATTCTGGGAAGCAGTCTGGAGAACAGTTCGATGGGCCATTTCTCCAATGCTTCCGCCATAATGGTATGGTTGGTGTAAGCGCAGGTCTTGGTGGTGATCTCCCATGCTTCTTCCCAGGTCAGATAATAATCATCCATCAGCACACGCATCAGCTCTGCGATTGCTACAGTAGGATGGGTATCGTTCAGCTGGAACGTAACCTTCTCATAGAATTTATGGATATCGTCATGCTTTCTCATGTACTTCTCTACAGCTTCCTGTACGGATGCAGAGATGAAGAAATACTGCTGCTTCAGACGCAGCTCCTTACCTGCATAGTGATTGTCGTTGGGATACAGAACCTCTACGATATTACGTGCCAGGTTCTCCTGCTCTACCGCCTTCTGGTAATCGCCCTTATCAAAGGAATCCAGCTGGAAGCACTCTACAGGCTCCGCATCCCAGATACGCAGGGTGTTTACAATGCCATTGCCATAACCCACGATGGGGAAATCAAACGGAATTGCCTTAACAGACTGATAACCTTCCTGGGTAAATACATTTCTGCCATTCTCATCGGTGTGTACGCTGACATAACCGCCGAACTTTACGATCTTGGCGTATTCGGGTCTGCGCAATTCAAAAGGATTGCCGTTCATCAGCCAGTTATCGGGAACCTCTACCTGATAACCGTCGCGGATTTCCTGCTTGAACATGCCATAACGATAACGGATACCGCAGCCGTATGCGGGATATCCCAGCGTTGCCAGGGAATCCAGGAAACATGCTGCCAGACGTCCCAGACCACCGTTACCCAGTGCTGCATCCGGCTCCTGGTCTTCGATCAGGTTCAGATCCAGTCCCAGTTCTTCCAAAGCTTCTGCTACGGGCTTATATGCCTTTAAGTTGATGAGGTTATTACCCAGTGCTCTTCCCATCAGGAACTCCATGGACATGTAGTAGACCATCTTGGGATCTTCCTTCTCATATGCCTTCTGAGTCTCCATCCAGTTCTCTACGATACGATCCTTGATCGCATAAGATACTGCCTGGAAGATCTGCTGTGCATCTGCTTCTTCCAGATTCTTACGATACAGGGTGCGCACATTATATTCCACACTTCTCTTGAAGAGCTCCTTGTCGAACTCTTTTGCCTTTACCGGCTTCTCGCTGGCTGCTACTGATTTTTTCACCTGTGTTCTCCTCTCTATTGCCTCTCCGGTACTGTACTCTTCTCAAGATATTCCGCACCGGATAGCGTTATGATTTCATCCATATTCTTAACCAAATACAGGTAATATTATAACAAACTTCCATGCGCATTCCAACTGTTTTCGCCGGTTTTCGTAAGTTTCGTAAATGTTTTTCCGAAACAGAAAAGATTCCGCGGTTCTCCCCGTTGGGAAAACCACAGAATCTCTTTATTCCGGCATTTTATTGCAAAACTTTTATACTCTCTCCACAGCGATCACTGCGTTCTCGCCATTGATGTTCCATTCCTTGGATACGGCATATTCCGCACCGCTTGTCAGTTCGTCTGCCAGAACCTTTCCGCTGATGGCGTCTTTGTTCTTCCGGGCGATCTCGGACAGCCTGTCGTTGCCGTTGATGGATACGCGGATGTGATCAGTCACTTCGAAGCCGCTCTCCTTACGCATGGTCTGGATCTTGCTGATGATCTCGTATACGAAGCCTTCCTCTACCAGTTCCGGTGTCAGGTTGGTATCCAGCACAACGGTCATCTTATTGTCCTCCTGAGATACATAGCCTTCCTTCTGTGCCATGTCGATCAGCAGATCGTCCTTGGTCAGTTCCACAGCCACACCGTCTACATCGAACTTTAATGCGCCGTCTGCATTCAGTTCATCCATGGCTGCGTTGCCGTCCAGTGCAGCCAGGTGCTTCTGGATGCCGCCTAACTGTTTGCCATATTTAGGTCCTACGGTACGCAGCTGAGGCTTGAAGGTATAGGAAGTAAAGTCACGTACGTCATCGGTGAATACCACTTCCTTGACGTTTAACTCATCCTCAATGATCTCCTGGTAGAACTCACTTAAAGTGAAATCTGCCTTGATATACATTCTGCTGATGGGCTGACGGTTCTTGATGGCAGCCTCGTTACGGCACGCACGTCCCATAACGACAGCATCCAGTACATCCTCCATATCCTCTTCCAGCTTCTTGTCGATGTGATCCTTGTTGACTACAGGGAAGTCACACAGATGGATACTCTCGGGAGCGGATGCATCATTGCTTCTTACCAGATTCTGGTAAATATCCTCGGTCATGAAGGGGATCATGGGCGCTGCTGCCTTACAGATGGTCACCAGTGCGGTGTACAGCGTCATGTAAGCATTGATCTTATCCTGCTCCATGCCCTTTGCCCAGAAACGCTCACGGCTGCGTCTTACATACCAGTTACTCATCTCATCGACGAAGTCCTGCAAAGCCTTGGCAGCCTCGGGGATACGGTACTGGTCCAGATTGCTGTCTACCTCAGCTACGGTAGAATTCAGCTTGGACAGCAGCCACTTATCCATTACGGGCAGTTTGTCATATTCCAGTGTATATTTGGAAGCGTCAAAATTGTCAATATTCGCATACAGTACGAAGAATGCGTAGGTATTCCACAGGGTACCCATGAATTTACGCTGTCCTTCCTGTACGGCTTTGCCGGAGAATCTCTTCGGCAGCCAGGGTGCGGAACTGGTGTAGAAATACCAACGGATGGCATCTGCACCGTAGGTCTCCAGTGCGTTGAAAGGATCTACCGCATTGCCCTTACTCTTACTCATCTTCTGACCGTTCTCATCCTGTACATGGCCCATAACGATAACGTTCTTGTAAGGAGCCTTGTTGAAGAGCAGGGTGGATTCCGCTAGCAGAGAGTAGAACCATCCACGGGTCTGGTCCACTGCCTCGGAGATAAAGTTGGCAGGGAACTGCTGCTCGAACAGATCCTTGTTTTCAAACGGATAATGATGCTGCGCAAAAGGCATTGCTCCGGAGTCGAACCAGCAGTCGATCACCTCGGGAACACGCTTCATCTGCTTGCCGCACTCGGGGCAGGTGATAGTAATCTCGTCAATGTAAGGACGATGGAATTCTACAGTCTTCGCCTTCTCATTGCCGCTCATCTTGTACAGCTCTTCACGGCTGCCGATGGAATGCTGGTGTCCGCATTCGCACTCCCAGATATTTAACGGAGTACCCCAGTAACGGTTACGGGATACGCCCCAGTCCTGAATATTCTCCAGCCAGTTGCCGAAACGTCCCTCACCGATGGAAGCGGGGATCCAGTTGATGGTCTTATTATTACGTACCAGATCATCCTTCACAGCGGTCATCTTGATGAACCAGGACTCTCTTGCATAGTAGATCAGCGGAGTATCACATCTCCAGCAGAAAGGATAATCATGCTCGAACTTCGGTGCATCGAACAGCTTGCCCTCTGCGTCCAGATCCTTTAATACCAGAGGATCTGCATCCTTTACAAATTTACCGGCATAAGGAGTCTCTGCGGTCAGGTCACCCTTGCCGTCTACGAACTGTACGAAAGGCAGTTCATAGTTGCGTCCGATACGGCTGTCGTCTTCACCGAAAGCAGGAGCGATATGAACGATACCGGTACCATCGGTCATGGTTACATAATCATCGCAGGTCACGAAATGTGCCTTTTTCTTCTGCTTCTCAGCGGCATCTCCCGCACACTTGTACAGAGGCTCATACTCCTTGTACTCCAGATCCTTACCAACATAAGTCTCCAGTACTTCGTAAGCTGCTTTACCTTCTTCTGCCAGGCTGCCCAGTACCTTGTCTGCCAATGCCTTTGCAATATAATAGGTATAACCGTCAGCAGCCTTCACCTTCAGGTAGGTCTCCTCCGGATTCACGCACAGTGCAACGTTGGAAGGAAGGGTCCAGGGAGTGGTGGTCCATGCCAGGAAATATGCATCCTCGCCCTTTACCTTGAAACGTACGATAGCGGAGCGCTCTTTGACTGCCTTATAGCCCTGTGCCACTTCGTGACTGGACAGCGGGGTTCCGCAGCGAGGGCAGTAGGGAACAATCTTGAAGCCCTTGTACAACAGACCCTTGTCCCAGATGGTCTTCAGTGCCCACCACTCGGACTCGATGAAATTGTCATCATAGGTAACATAAGGGTTATCCATGTCCGCCCAGAAACCAACGGTACGGGAGAAATCTTCCCACATTCCCTTATATTTCCAGACGCTCTCTTTACATTTGTCAATGAAAGGTGCCAGACCGTATTCCTCGATCTGCTCCTTACCGTCCAGACCCAGCATCTTCTCGACTTCCAGTTCTACGGGAAGTCCGTGAGTATCCCAGCCGGCCTTACGGGGAACCATATATCCCTTCATGGTACGGTATCTGGGGATCATATCCTTGATGGTACGGGTCTCTACATGACCGATGTGGGGCTTACCGTTGGCGGTAGGCGGTCCGTCGTAGAAGGTATAAGTCTCGCCTTCCTTACGATGCTCCATACTTTTTTTGAAAATGTCGTTGTCTTCCCAGAATTTCTCGACTGCTTTCTCGCGGTCTACAAAATTCAGGCTTGTGGGTACCTGCTTGTACATACTGTGCTTCCTTTCTTTTCTTATTACAGCATCATACTATTCAGCGCCTCATTCACAAAATCGCATCTTCGATGCTTTCCTGAATAGTATCAAAAATAGCTCCGTCCCGTAACAGGACGAAGCTCATGCATTCGTTAACCACCTCTTACAACATACTTCCCATATGATTCCACATGTGTAATCTCACAGGAGTGATATGCTTCCCGGTAACGGCGGGATTCCGTTCAGAACTACTGACCTGGGCTTTTGTTCTGACAGCTCAGAAGTGATTTTCACAATTCCCTTACTCGCACCGGTCTCTCACCATCACCGGTTCGCTTTGCCTTTCTGCGGAAAAGTTACTCTCTTCGTCAATGCATTTTTGATATACCGCTATTATATATCTCATTTTTTTGCGTTGTCAAGCCGGATGTTGAGATTTGCTTATAAAGCTTTTATTTCTTGCTTTTCCAACATTTATTTCATATAATTATATTAATACTGATATGTGTACCGATCTTACCGGAAGGGGCAGGGAATTCTATGGAAAAAACGCAAAATACGCCCAAAAAAAGCGGCGGTAAAATATCATATACTCTGCAGGCGATCGGACTGCTTCCTTTACTGGCGCTGGGAATTGCGATGTTGTTTTTCACTTCCCAATGGTTCACAAAAACTATGTATCAGGAAGTGGAACGTGAATTGTATGATGCCACGAAAAGTGCCACTACACTTCTGAACGCTGCCTATCCCGGCGATTACCACCTGGAGGGAGATGTTGCTTATCTTCTGTATAAAGGAGAGACGGATATCACCAGGGACTATTCTCTTCTGGATCAGTTCAAAGAGGATACCGGACTGGACATCACCCTGTTCTATCAGGATACCCGCATTCTGACGACCCTGTATAATGCCCAGGGTGAACGCATCGTCGGTTCCGGTGCTCCCGATATTGTGATCCGGGATGTTTTGAACACCGGCGAAAACCATTTCTACACTCATACCCTCATTAACGGCAAAGCTTATTTTTCCTACTATATACCTCTGCGCAATCAGGACGGCAGCGTCGTCGGAATGCTTTTTGTGGGCAGACCCAGTGAAACAGTCTCCCTATCCATTCAGAATTACGTCTATCCGCTGACGTGGCTGATCATCGGTTTTGTGGCTCTCGTATCTGTCTGCATCTATTTTTACACCAGAAGATTCGTGGCTGTATTACTCCATATCCATAGTTTCCTGTCGGAAGTAGCCTCCGGGAATCTGAACGCCACACTGGATCATTCCGTAACAAAGCGCAGTGATGAGTTAGGTGATATCGGTCGCTGTGCCCTGTCCATGCAGCGTTCTCTTCGTACCATGATCGAGCAGGATGCCCTGACCGAGCTGTACAACCGCCGCAGCGGAGACAAAAAGCTGCGGCAGATCTTCGAGGAAGCCAGATCCTCCCGCCATTCTTTTGCGCTCGCCATCGGAGATATTGACTTTTTCAAAAAGGTTAACGATACCTACGGTCATGAATGCGGGGATGCCGTGCTGAAAAATGTTTCTGCCCTGCTAAAGCAGCATATGTGGCGCCGTGGCTTTGCCGCGCGTTGGGGTGGTGAGGAATTTCTACTGGTATTTGAAAATGTAGATCTTACAGAAGCCCGGAAGCAGCTGGAGCTTCTCATGGACAAAATCCACGAACTGGATACACTCTACGAAGGGCAGCACGTAAAAGTAAATATGACCTTCGGTCTGATCTGTGACCCCGACAAAGATATTCATGCATTATTAAAAGAAGCTGATGAGAAATTATATATCGGTAAAACAAACGGTCGTAACCAGGTGGTATCTTAACCCGGTTACGACCGTTTGTTATTTGTTTCTGATCTTGTTATCTTTAACCTTGCAGGCATTCCGGATTCAACAGGAAATCATAAATATTGATTGTCAGAATACCATATTCATCATAATATGGCTGCACAATATCTTTTGTAATGACAATTTTCTTAAAAGAGTCATCAATCTTCCGGAACGGTCGGATTTCCTGCGTCCGCTTTGCTTCATCCGGAAGAGAATATGCCGATTGAATGTAATATCTGGCAGAACCAAGATTGCAGACAAAATCCACTTCCAGCTGCCTGCGGTTTACCTTTCCTTCCAAATCTTTTTCTGCGATAGGGACAACACCTACATCCACACTATATCCCCGCATCCGGAGTTCGTTATAGATTACATTTTCCATGGAATGTGTCTGCTCCAACTGCCGGAAATGAATTCTGGCATTCCGAAGCCCCAAATCAGAGAAATAATATTTCTTAGGAGTCTCTATATATGACTTTCCCTTAATATCATAACGCTGTGCTGACTCTATCAAAAAAGAATCTTCAAAGTAATCCAAATATTTCTTTATGGTTGCAGAAGTAATTTTAGATTTCTTCACGGTTTTAAAAGTGTTCTTTAGTTTTTCCGGATTGGTCAACGAACCGATCGCAGAGGAAAGAATATTTAGCAGATCTTCCAATTCCCCAATATTCTTTATACGATTCCGTTTCGTAATATCACGGATATAAATTTCATTAAATAAATTCTGCAGCGCTGTTGCTTTATCCCCGGCACCATCCCGCAGAACCACTAATGGAATTCCACCGTAAAGCATATATTCAGATAACCCGGTATATTTATCTCCGTTATAAACAGACATAAATTCAGCAAAGCTGAGAGGGTACATATGAATTTCATCACCCCTGCCTGCAAATTCCGTAGCAATATCCTTTGACAACAGTTTTGCGTTACTTCCCGTCACAAACACATCAATATTCTCTTTGCGAAGATATCCATTCAAAACAGCCTCAAAACAATCCAGCATCTGAATTTCATCCAACAGCAGATAATATATTCCCTCTCCTGTAGTTTTCGACCGAATATATGCCATAAATTTCTCCGGATCCACACCCCGCTTTTCCTTTTCGATCTGAATAAGACTTTCACCGATCAGGTAAAGATCATCCGCAGAATCAAAGGCAAACCGTATGATATGGTCTGCTTCCACACCGGAATCTAACAAATGATGATAGAAAATGTTATTCAGCAGATAAGACTTACCACATCTTCGAATACCGGTAATCACCTTGATTAATCCATTGCTCTTTCTTTTTATTAACTTTTCCAAATAGAAATCTCTGCGAATATCCATATATTTTCTCCCTGGAATAGATTTTTGCAACTGGTTGCACTTTTCTATTCTATTATATGGATAATTTAACTGAAAATCAATATACTTGCTTCATTTTTGGAAAAGATTTTTGCAACTGGTTGCATTTTTCTATTCCAAATTGTAAATAAACAAAGTAATTATTTATTGTTCCATCTGTCTGCCCAGGAAGCCCGCTGCGGACTGCGCTAATTTCTGCTCCACTTCTCCCATTTTGCTCTTCCCGTCATTTTCCAACAGGATCACACTTCCGATGATGTCCCCTTCGCAGATGATCGGCGTGATCAGCTGCCAGGCATAGTCCACGGCAATGTCTTCCGCAATGTTGACATAGTTGCGGTCTCCTTTTGCGGCAATCACAGTCTCTCTGTTATTGACCTTCTCTTCCAGTTGACGGCTCACGGATTTATTTAACAGCTGCTTACAGCCTCCTGAGACGGCGATGAACTGGTCTCTGTCCGCGATCAGTGTGGCATGTCCCGACACCTGTGCCAGGCTCTCCGCATACTGTTTGGCAAATGTGGTCATCTCTCCGATGGGGGAATATTTTTTCAGGATGACCTGCCCCTCTCTGTCGGTGAAGATCTCCAGCGGATCACTCTCTCTGATGTGTAACGTGCGGCGGATCTCCTTCGGGATCACGATGCGTCCCAGGTCATCTATTCTTCTTACAATTCCAGTTGCTTTCATCATTTTTTCCTCCATGACATATTGCGTAAGATAAATCATCATCTCGCATTACTAATCATTAACGTTGCAGTTAGTATGCGAAATGCAGGAAAAAATATACTTTAAATTGCCAGATGCACCGTCATTCAGCAGTGCCATTGCTGGCTTATATTTATAGCAGTTCTGTATTTTCCCTCAGAATTATTGTTTTATATTAAAATTAAAATGCATCCATTCAATTTTTACTCTTGCATGATCGAATTTTTCCATTCTCAATCAGACTGTTTCGTACTGTATTTTCCTTATTTCTATGTTACACTTATTCTGTTTACGACAATTTTTTATGGGAGAGTTTAAACTATGAATCACAAAAATAATAACAGAAGTTCCTTTTCCGGCAAGATCGGCTTCGTCCTGTCGGCTGCCGGAGCATCCGTAGGCTTAGGCAATATCTGGCGTTTCCCGTATCTGGCAGCCAAATACGGCGGCGGTATCTTCCTGTTGATCTATATTATCCTGGCGCTGACCTTCGGTTATACCATGATCGTGGCGGAGACTTCACTGGGACGCATGACAGGTAAAAGCCCTGTGGGTGCCTTTCATACCTTCGGGAAGTCCAAATGGCTGTCCTTCGGCGGATGGATCAACGCTATTATTCCTATTCTGATCGTTCCTTATTATTCCGTCATCGGCGGATGGGTGATCAAGTATCTGGTGGAATATGCCAAGGGTCACGGACATGATCTGGCGGCGGACGGTTATTTTTCCACGTTTATTTCCAATGGTGTCTCTACAGAGCTGTGCTTTATCGTATTCACTCTGTGTACTCTGGGAATCATCTACGCTGGTGTCCGCAACGGTATCGAGCGCGTATCCCGCATTATGATGCCGATCCTGGTAGTGCTCTCCGTGGTCATCACAGTCTATTCTGTTACCAGACCGGGAGCACTGAGCGGCGTGAAGTATTTCCTGATCCCGAATCCTGCGAATTTTTCCTGGATGACCGTCGTAGCTGCCATGGGGCAGATGTTCTACTCTCTGTCCATTGCCATGGGTATTCTCATCACCTTCGGCTCTTATATGAAAAAAGATGTCTCCATTGAAGGTTCCACAAAAAATGTGGAGATCTTTGATACTGCCATCGCGATCATGGCAGGTCTCATGATCATTCCCGCCGTGTTCGCATTTTCCGGCGGAGATCCCGATACCTTACAGGCTGGTCCTTCCCTGATGTTCATCACACTTCCCAAGGTCTTCGATAGCATGGGAATGGGCACCTTCGTAGGTATTATGTTCTTCGTACTGGTACTGTTCGCAGCCATGACCAGCTCCATTGCACTTACCGAAAGTGCTGTGTCTACTTTCGAGGACGAGCTTGGCTGGGGTCGTAAAAAATCTACCCTGATCATGGGTGTGATCATGCTGGCACTGGGAACGTTATCCTCACTGGGTTACGGACCGCTTGGTGCTGTGAAGATCATCGGCATGCAGTTCCTTGATTTCTTCGATTTCCTGACCAACTCCGTGATGATGCCTATTGCTGCCATCACCATCTGTCTACTGGTGTCCCGCATCATCGGAGTAAAGGCTGTGGAAGAAGAAGTCATGCACGGAGAAGCCGCTTTCCGCCGCAAAAAGATATTCAATTTCATGATCAAGTATCTCTGCCCGGTATTTGCTGCGATTATTTTATTAAGCTCTGTGGCAAATGCATTTGGACTTATTTCTATGTAAGATGCCAGGGTCATAAACAAGAACCCCACGCTGTGCTCGCACAAACGTGGGGTTCTTGTTTCATGACCCGCTCCGATATTCGCATAAAAGGGAAGCGTCAGCTTCACGATATGCGAATACCGGGCAGGATTGTGAGAGTGCGCAGCACGGAGCAATCCGTCAGGCATCTTACATCTTACTATATGTTAATAATTCGTCCCGTTTCCGCATTTACTCTATGTGAAATTGAGATTACCGTTCTTCCTTCCGAGGCACGCTTCAGTGCCTGCAGCACCTCTTCCTCGGTCTGGGCATCCAGATTTGCCGTAATCTCATCCAACAGAAGGAGCTTCGGCTTCGCCACCGCAGCTCTGGCAATAGATAACAGCTGCCACTGTCCCTGGGAGAAGATCTCCTGGGTACAGGGAGTGTCATAGCCTTTTTCCAATTGTTCTATCGTCGCATCCAGTCCCGCAATTCTTGCAGCCCCCCGTACCTCTTCCATGGTAAAAGAATCGTCAAACAGCGTGATCTGATCCTTCACGGTACCGGGTACTCTATGAAAAGCCTGCTCCACATAGCCGTACAGGCTGCGCTTTTCATGTTCCGGAATCTGAAAAGCATCTCTTCCCTGAATCAGCACTTTCCCCTCTCCCGGCTGATAGAGTCCCAACAACAGTTTGAAGACCGTACTCTTCCCTGCTCCGGTTCTTCCAGACAGTGTCACCTGTTCTCCGGGATATACTTGAAAATTTAAAGCCTGCAAAATCTTACGGTCATCATCCTCATAGCTAAAGGTCACATTTTGCAGTTCCACAAAAGGTTTTTCCGGTCTATTCTGTGGTTCTGCCGGTTTTTCCCCGGAATTTCTCTCCGGCAATTCCTCCAGCGCATAGAATTCATTGATCCGGTGCACACCCGCAATGGCGGACTGTATGGTCTGGATCTCCATTCCCAGACTCTCCACAGGGGTAAAAATCTGTGAGATATAGTTAATTACCGCTACCGCTGTACCTGCAGACATACCGAACAATGTCAGCACCTTTGCATTACCGGAGGCAGAAAACAGCATCACAACCGCCACCACGATAGCATTCAGGATCAGGATCACCGGGGAATAAATGGCATCATAAAAATTCGTGCGATCTACCGCGCGGTAGCTCTCCGCAATATATTCATCATAGCGCTGCTCCATGTAGCGCTCTTTTCCCAGCGTATGAATGGTACGGATATTGTGCAGCGTCTCCGGCACATGTCCGGATGCTCTGCCCACGGCGCAACGGTTCTCGATCTGGGCTTTCAGCATATTTTTCTGCACCGTCCGGGTGAACCAATACAGAAATGGAAGCAGAACCAAAAGTACGATCGCCAGTCCTCTGTTTTTTAACCAGATCACCACCAGGATACTTATAATCTTACAGGCATCGGCGAACATACTGATGATTCCGGAGGTGAACAGGTTCTCCACCGTATCCACATCTCCCACGAACCGGGATACGATCGTACCGGGCTCCTGTTTCGTCAGTTCCCCTGCCGTCAGGTTCGTGTATTTCTCCATCATGCTGCTCCGCAGTGCATGAGTGATCTTCTGACCGAAGACCGTCAGCAGACCTTCCCGAAGGCTTTCGGTCAGACCGGTGAGCACCGTAAAAGCAAAATATAGTATCACCAATGCAACCGGAACTGTGTTTCCTGCGGTGATCGTATCCACAATACTTCCGAGGATCCAGGGCGGCAAAAGCGCGGTTACAATGGCACCTGCGACTGCCAGCACGATTCCCAGTGACAACCCTGCATAGTCTGTCACAGTCTGCCGGATCACGCTGCGGACATTTTTCACATTCTGTCTCTTATTTTCCTGCATGATCCGGACCTCCCTCCTGCGTACTGTGTGCATCAGCGCCATCCGCCTGTGCTTCATACAGTCTCGCATACTCCGGGAACTTTTCAAGGATCTGTTCGTGGGTTCCCGCGGTCACTTTTCCATCCTCCATCCACAGCACCTGATCCATTTCGGGGAACAGATAGAGTCTGTGGGACAGCAGGATCACGATACTGTCTGCTGTAAACTTCCGCAGATTGGCAAAAACCTCTTCCTCCGTCTTGCGGTCCAGCGCAGAAAACGGATCGTCCAGAATCAGGACCGGACGCTTATGGCACAGAGTTCTCGCCAATGCCAGCCGCTGTGCCTGACCACCGGAGAGCCGGACGCCACCATTTCCTACTATGGTGTCCATACCCTCTTCCATCTCTGCTACCTCACCGTCGAAGCAGACTGCCTTCAGATACTTCTCCGGATCGTCATCATCGCCCAGCAGTATATTGTTACGGACACTGTCATTGAACAGCTCCGGATCATGTCCCAAGTATCCTATCATGCCGGTGCGCTCCGCTTTGGTCATTTCGGATAATTCTTTGCCGTGGAAACAGATCCTTCCTTCGTAAGGGTATTCAAAGAGGAAGGTCTTACCCAATGTGGATTTACCACACGCCACTGCGCCGGTGACACCAATGATCTGTCCCGGAGTGGCTGACAGATTGAAGTCCTCATAGATCTTCTCTCCGCCGGGATAAGCGAAGCTTACATCCGATACTTCCAGCGTTCCCGGCTCCTGTACCAGGCTGTCGTCCTCATAAGTGGTTTCCTTCATCAGTGGTTTGATACGCTTCCAGGAGACCTGGGCTTTATGTACCGCATTGAATAGCTTCGCTGCATGAGAAGATTTCACGGCTAACTTCAAAAAGCAGGATAAAAACGTGGTAAACGCTGCCACATCCCATGATTTCCAGCCGGTGCCCAGCACATTTCTACTGCCGAAATACAGGATAAACAGTACGCCGATCATGGAGATGATCCGGTACAGCGGCGGAAATGCGGTACTCCAGATATTAGCCTTCACAGCAGATTTTTCATAAGCGGCAAGATTCTCTTCATAGGCCTGCTCCCGCTCTTTCTCTCTGCCATAGACACGGTAAGTAACAGCGTTAGTTGCTCTGTCCAGTGTTGCGTCGCTTAAATCTCCGGACTGCTCCTTATAAGCTGCTCCGGTGCGTTGCACGTTACGCTTCATCTTCTCCGCCAGCACATATGACGCCGGTAAAAACAACATACCTAAGATTGCCAGCCGCCAGTCATAGAATAACAACATTCCCACATATGCCGCCAGTGCCACACCGGTATCGAAGATCTCTGTGGTAAATTTCCTCATCCCCTCCGCGCAGTCATCCACATCCAGGATTGCCTTGGTCATGACATTTCCAGCACCCTCTTCTTCCAGTTCGGCACGGCTTCTGTGCACCAGGCTGTGGTAAAGGGTCTCTTTCATGTCACGATTCACATTATTAGCAAATCGTCTGACATAAAAACGTTTAATATAACGGGAGATCTGCACGATGGCAATAGACATCACATACGCGGTCACCAGCACCAGCATATCCCGGTATCCGGCCTTCCCGCCCAGAATGTCCACCAGGCATCCCGTCATCCGCCCCTCGAACCACGGTCCTGCCAGCAGTCCGAGGTTATAGATCAGTCCGGAGAACGTGACTGCCAGCAGCACCGGCCACTGGGTTTTGAAATAATACAGGATCTGATCCTTTTTCACTGCCTCAGATATCTGTTTCATCCTCTCCTGCTCCTTCTTCCACACATTTTGCCACATTGACAAATCCTGCCCTTCTTGCATCATCCATAAATTCTGCCTCTTTCCGCAGCACTACATAAAAAGATGTACTATCCTCTGATTTAGATGATACCAGGGTCAAAAGGTCTAAGCCCACATGAGCTTGCTCATAAGTGGGTGAAAGACCTTATGACCCGCCCCGATATGAGCATAAAAGTGGGATGATAATCCCACGATATGCGAATATTGGGTAGGGTGCTATGTGCCAGTGGCACATGTCTAGCACGGACCGAAGCGGAGCGGAGACGTGGGAGTGCGTAGCACGAAGCAATCCGTAGGTATCAAAGTCGGGGGCTTTTGACTCCGACATCATTTAGATAATAGTACATCTTTTTTATCTGTCAATGTATTGGCTCTCTTGCGTTCATTATCTCAGGCCTTCAGAATCTCCGACAGATTCCTCTGGATCCCGGCTGCCACATCCGGTTTATTCATGGAATAGACATGGATATGTTTCACGCCGTTGGCCAGCAGATCGATGATCTGATCGGTGGCATAGGCGATACCCGCCTGTTTCATGGCTTCCGGATTATCTCCAAAACGGTCTACGATATTTTTAAAACGTTCCGGAACGTTACAGCCGGACAGTTTTACGGCATTTCTCACCTGTACGCCGCGGGTAATTGGCATGATACCGGGAACAATAGGCACGGTAATACCCTCTTCTCTCACGCGATACATGAAATTGAAGAAAATGTTGTTGTCGAAGAACATCTGGGTCGTCAGGTATTCGCAACCGGCATCCACCTTTGCCTTTAACCCCTGAATATCCGCATTCTTATTCGCAGAATCGGGATGCACCTCCGGATAGCAGGCACCACCCACGCAGAAATCTCCGTTCTCTTTGATAAAGCGTACCAGATCTGATGCATGGGTAAAATCTGTAAATACCTCCCCATCAAAGTCCTTCGGAATATCGCCTCGAAGTGCAAGAATGTTTTCTATACCGGCAGTCTTCATTTCATCCAGTGCTGCACGGATACTGCCTTGTTCTGCACAGACACAGGTCAGATGTGCTACCGTCGGCACCTTGTGCATTTTCTGAATCTCACTTGCCAGTGCAATGGTATGTCCCTTCGTGCTGCCGCCGGCTCCGTAGGTCACACTCATATAGGCCGGCTGCAGGGCTGCGATTCCCAGCGCCGCAGTCTCCACATTTTCAAAATCCGTGCTCTTCTTCGGAGGAAATACCTCGAAAGAAATGGTTGCTGTATCCTGTGCTAAAATTTCCCTGATCTTCATTCGTGTACTCTTTTCTTATCCTTTATTTTTATTCTTTATGTCTCTTTGGCTTACTCCTTTATTGTATCCGGCTCAAACGATAAATGTTGTCTGTTTCTCCAAGCCATTCTCAATTTTTCTCATCGCGCAAAAACGGAGACAAAAAATCCACTTTTTCTTCTTCACTTTCGCTTTTCGCAATAATATTCCGGATATTCTGCATCCGTTTGTCCAGTGCCGCACTCTGCTGTGCACAGTCATACAGCTCATCTTTTAAAAACTTTGCCTGACTTTCCGGGATGTTTTTCTTATACTGCAGCTTGTGCTCCAGGCTCGCCCAGAAGTCCATGGCTATGGTGCGGAACTGCACCTCCACATAGACCAGCTTCTTCGTATTCTGTAAAAAGATCGGCACCTGCACGATCAGATGAAGGCTGCGGTAACCGCTCTCCTTGGGATTCTGAATATAATCCTTGCGCTCGATCAGAGTAATGTCATCCTGCCGTAAGAAACTCTCCGCCAGTTCGTAAATATCATCCGGGAAGGAACAGATGACCCGGACTCCGGCGATATCCCGGATATTCTCTTCGATGCCTTCCAGCGTCATGGGAATATTTTTCCGACGGATCTTACGCAGAATACTGTCATACGATTTGACTCTGGTCTTGATCCCTTCGATGGGATTCCGATCGTATTCCAGGGAATACTCCTGATTCAATACCTTGAATTTCGTCTCCACCTCCATGATGGCGCACTGATAATACGACATCAGTTCATCCATGGGGCGCTTGTTTTTCTCGATCAGATCTAAGAATTGATCTGATAATAAATGTTGTTTAAAAAATTTTCCTCTGATTGTGTCCATGATATAACTCACTCTTTTATTGTCTATTTTTTTATGATAATCTATGATTAATCATAGATTATCATAATTTTTACTCGTAAATAAGAGCCGCCAGCCCATTACCATTCCTCTCTTCCGACAGGCTCTTCCCAGTCATACTCTCCGTCAAGCATTAGTTTCCCTTCAAACTCAGAAGCCCTCTCTTCCAAAGTTTTATGATGATTTCCACTTTCTTTTACTTGAGCCTGCATAAAAAACACCTCCTTGCCTACGGTATATCCATAGTATATACCATAGGCAAGGAGGTATCAATCACTTCATAGTGAATGATCAATAGGATGCACCAAAGGACACTATATTCGAGGTTGAACATATGTTCGATTCGCGTTATAATGTTATTGTGTAATCGAAACGAAAGCGGATGCGATTTTCCGATTGTTAGATGCCCTCTAGTAATACAAAGGAGGGGATGCCCATGAATACAATGGAAGTACTTACTCTGTTGTTAGTTGTCTTTGCAGCTCTATCATACATCGACAGACATGGTGACGATAATAACAAAAAGAAATAGCATCCCACCGACCAAAGTGAATGCTATTTCTTTTCTAACATTTAACTGAGGGCAAATCGGAATTTTCACTTCCGACCACCTTTCTAAGTAGATTATACATTATGAGGGGTTGAGAAATCAATCCCTCTTTTCATTGAATCTTGATGATTTTATCACATAAGCAAAACAGCTTAATACACTTTAGTCAAACGCGGTCGGCGCATTCGGATTCCGCAGTGCCTCAAAGCACATCAGTATCTGTTCCCCGGTGCATTTTTCCACCGCAAGATTTTCGGGGAGCGTGTCCTCATCAAAAAATGCAATGCCGGTCGTTTCGATATTGTCTTCAAATTCACCGCTTTTGTATTTGCACTGCACGAAGATTTTCACTACTCCGTATGCATAGTTTGTCACATTATGCTTCCGCCAGTCCTGCACAGCGATCAGCTTTTCCGCAGTCACAGTAAAGCCCGTTTCCTCTTTTACTTCCTTCAAGGTATTCGAAGCTACCGACTGGTCAACATCACACCAGCCGCCGGGCAACGACCATGTACCGTTGTTTTCATGAACAAGCAGAATTTTCCCATCCACAAATACAGCAGCTCTCGTATCCACTTTTGGGGTCTGGTAACCTGTTTCGTTGCAAAACAGATCATAAACCTTGGCAACGGGAATATCTGTCCTTACAGCAATCATCTCCGCCGAGATTCTGCGCAGCTCTTCATAACGTTCTTTATCGTATTTGTCTTTTCCGTATTGCAGTCCTGCCTGCGCAATGCTTTGAATACGAATTGCGAAATCTAACCATGCATCGTTCATCATCAATCCCCCTTAACCTGTCCGGTGAGTTTATTATATCATGATTCGCACCTTCGGTGCTCGACGTTGTTTCGCAACTATCATGATCAAATTCGCCGTTCGCCAATCATGCAAGCATGTTGGCTCTCTTGCGCTCATTATACTATATTGCGCACGAATCGTTAAGTGTATATAATAAAACTCAAGTCCGGCAAACTACAGAGAGCACAGGAGAAAATAAATGGCTAAAAAGGTGTTATTGATCAACGATCTGGCGGGATACGGCAAAGTGGCATTATCCGCAATGCTTCCGGTATTATCCTATCTGAAATACGAGACTTACAATCTCCCCACAGCAATCGTATCCAATACTTTGGATTACGGAAAATTCGACATTCTGGATACCACACAGTATATGAAAAATACTTTGGGCGTATGGAAGGCTCTTGATTTTCAGTTTGATGCCATCTCCACCGGTTTTATCGTATCCAAAGAACAGACGCAGATGATCACGGATTTCTGCAGCGAGAATGCAGCCAAAGGTGTTACTGTATTCACCGATCCCATCATGGGCGATGACGGAAAGCTGTACAACGGCATGTCGGAAGAAACAGTGGAACTGATGCGAAAGCTGATCTCCGTGGCAGATTATATTGTACCCAATTACACGGAAGCCTGTTATCTGACGGGAACCGCCTATGAAGCAGACGGCATCACCGAGGAAGAATATCATAAAATGATCGGTGCACTGCGGACACTGGGCGCAAAGTCCGTAGTGATTACCAGTGCGATTGTAAAAGACTCCGTGCATAAAGCTGTAATGGGGTATGACCATATAGAAAATAAGTATTTTCGAATTGATTTTGATGAGATTCCGGTTCGTTTTCCGGGTACCGGCGATATCTTCTCTGCCATCTTTATGGCCCAAATATTGAACGGTGAGACTTTGCAGACCGCAACACATAAAGCAATGGATGCCGTACGGACAATGATTATGAAAAATGCGGAGAATGCAGATAAATTCAAGGGAATCCCCTTAGAAACCTGTCTGGAGGTATTGGACGAATGAGCAGACCCAGAATTCAGATTACATTAATTGACCAAAAAGGAACAAAAGGCTGCCACAGGGGACATAAGATCGGCGATTCTTATGATTTTGACACAGAACGCGGCAACCTGTGCCCCATGGCAATGCATGTGGCGTTCCCTTATGTAGACATTCTCCGGTACGGTGGAGAAATTCCCGGAAATCCGAAGGGAACCGCCATCTTTGCCTGCCCGGATGTGGAACCTGTCTGGAGGTATTGGACGAATGAGCAGACCCAGAATTCAGATTACATTAATTGACCAAGAAGGAACAAAAGGCTGCCACAGGGGACATAAGATCGGCGATTCTTATGATTTTGACACAGAACGCGGCAACCTGTGCCCCATGGCAATGCATGTGGCGTTCCCTTATGTAGACATTCTCCGGTACGGTGGAGAAATTCCCGGAAATCCGAAGGGAACCGCCATCTTTGCCTGCCCGGATGTGGATACGCTGAATGTGTTTAAAATCGAACTGATTGATGAAAATTAAGCGGCTCCGGCGAGCCGCTTTTCATTTTCTAGATGGTAGACGCGATGATCTGCATCCTGCCCTGTAATTCTACTTTGCCGTAGCCGTCTGGCAGGATCAGATGATCGCCCTTTTTTAAATGAGTACCGTTCAGGGTGCCTTCTCCCTCTACCACACTCATCAGTACAAAGGGCTTATCCTGCCAGGTCTCCACACGGTGTTCCACATCAATGCGGTATACAGTGTAGTAAGGGCACTGAATCAGCTGCTGTATTGCATCGTCCTTCTTCTCGGTATGCACCACGCTGTTCTCTGCGGATTTTGCGGGAACCGTGATCACATCGATACTCTGTACGATGTGCAACTGTCTGGGCTTGCCGTTGCTCAATCTGTCGTAATCATACACGCGGTAAGTAATGTCACTGCTCTGCTGCGTCTCTAAGAGCAGTGTACCGCCCTTGATGGCATGTACGGTGCCGGGATCGATCTGGATGAAATCACCGGGCTTAATGGGGATCTCACGGATGAATTCCTTCCATCTGCCCTCATGGATCATCTGCTCCAGTTCTTCCTTCGTCTTCGCATTGTGTCCAACCACCAGCGTAGCATTCTCCTTACAGTCTAAGATGAACCAGCACTCGGTTTTGCCCAGGGATCCGTTCTCATGTACCTTCGCATAAGCATCATCCGGATGCACCTGGATGCTTAAGTCGTCCTTTGCATCAATGATCTTGATCAGCAGCGGGAAACGATCCATTCCCGTGTCTCCGAACAACTCGGGGTGCTTCTCCCACAGCTCGGACAGCTTCATTCCCTTATAAGCGCCGCTTGCCACGGTGCCGTCTCCGTTGGGATGGGCGCTGATACCCCAGCACTCACCGATGTCGTCGCCCTCAATGGGGTACCCGAATTCTCTGTTTAACCGGGTACCGCCCCAGATATTGTGGGTACACACCGGTGTTAAAAAAATAATATCTTTGTTCATGATCATCTATCCTTTCCCATGATACTTACTATGTATTGCACTGCATCTTTCCCGTTATTCCGCTACTTAGCTTTGCAACGTCCGTTTCTGGAAAAATATTCTATCTGATATGTAACACATTTCTTCCGATCTGTCTACCTGACTTCCGTACTATGCCTATTCCGCTTCTGTTTCTGTTCTTACCCCGGATACAATCAATGACACCAGATAAAATCCAGCCTTATCGTTCTCGTGTGTCTCCGTGATCTCGATTCTCACCCGGTGTTCCCCATAAGGCAGGTGCTCTGCCACCGTTGTCAGCTGCATTTTGTCTCCCCAGGTCTCATCAAAGGTTCCGTCCAACACGCACGCCGTCTCAGGGTTCTCATCGACCACTGCCGTGGCAATGGGTGCAGGTCCGTCCTTCACTCGGCGGTATTGCACGGCGGCACCGGTTCCCCGAAAAGCGAACTCCAGATAAGCTCCTTTTTCCCCGGCGCTCCATCCGTTGCGGAAAATATCCGTGATATCTCTCTGCGGTGTCATATCTTCTACAAAAACACTCTTCCCCGGTGTGGAATTAGAATATTGCAGTCTCACGCAATGCTCATAGGCATTTTCTGTCAGCGGAGCCGGGAAAATTTCCTGCGGCTCTTGCGTTTTATCATGGATCACCTTTTCCAGGAAGTTCGTGATCACGGATGCCACCAGTTCATGTCCCAGATCATTGGGGTGCAGGAAATCCGCAGTAATCTTCTCTGCCGGAAGTCTTCCTGCTGCCACTGCCGGATAGATGCTGTTCTGTATACTGATACAGGGCAGATCATAATGTCGTCCTACCTGCGCATGATAATATGCCGCACTTTTACCGGTATCATAATAGACATTATGGATCAGCACCATTGCCGGTGCGCTCGCACTGCCATAAATCTGCCTCACCAGGCCTTCGTAGGTCTCACAGAAATGCGGTGTACTGTGATCGTTCACGGAAAATTCTACAAATACCAGATCCGGCAGCCGCTGAAGCAGGTCTTCCTGTACTCTCGCCGCGCCGAACTGGGAATCGGTAGCTCCGATTCCGGCATTCACATAATCAAATTCCGTATTGGGAAATACCTTTTTCAGCCAGCCAAATGTCCTTGCCGCATAACATTTGTCCGGATCCGTAGCGGAAAATCCCTGGGTAATGGAACCGCCGATAAATCCTACCGTAAGCCGCTCTCCTTTGGCTGCACGGTTCATAAAACCTTTCAGTCTGGTCAGGTTGCCCCGGTTCAGGATTCCGGCTTCTTTATCAATGATGTTCCCCGCACTCTTGCGGTTCTCATAGATGCTGTTTTCCAGAGTGCAATAACGTTTCGCCTTGTTTTTCAGAGTCTTGCCGATGCGGAAAATTTCCTCCGGGCGGTATCCTCTGGACTCCAGATAATAAATGCCGCTGTACAGGTTGATCGATACATCGGGGTATTTATCTCCGATCATAGCTTCGAACATGATCATAATATGACCGATCTTCTCTGCCGCAGCTTCCACATGATTGTCCAACAACAATAGGAACTCATCCTTTTTCACATGGCACACCATTTCCTGTCCCTTCAGGTGCTTTTGAATGTGCGTCCCCAGATGGTACAGAAGGCTGTTTTTCACTTCCTCACTCATCTTCGCGGAAATCTCATCGTAATCCCGGATGCCCAGAAATACCTCTGCATACTGACCGTCCTGCCAGGGCAGGATCTGTTCCAGTTTTATCGAAAAGCTTTCCGTTGTCTCCATTCCGGCAATGTCCGGTTCCGGCTTTTCTGTATCCTTTTCCCGCTCCCTGACATTCCCTGCATATTCATACTCCCACAGCGCACAGTCGGAATTGTCCTCGGTAATCTTCCTCCTGATACGTTCTTCTGCCAGTTCTCTTTCCAGTTCTTCGATTCTGGCATATAATTCCTCTTTTTCCATCATACGCTGTCTCCATCACTTAAAAAGGACCCGCTCATCGCGGGTCCCTCGATTCTATCTTCTGCCTTCTTCTGTATCGCTTGTTGTGACCACGCTGTGTTCTTTGATATATTCAACCACTTCATCGATGGTTGTGAACGCCAGTCCTACATAGCTGTCTGCCGCGCCATAGTAAATGGCGATCCTGCCGCTCTCGGAATCATGGATGGTAGCGCAGGGGAAGCATACATTCGGTACGAATCCTCTCTCCTCATACCACTCCTCCGGTGTCAGCAGGAAGTTCTCACAACGATATTTTACTATGGAAGGGTTGTCAATATCCA
>PVMO01019922.1_pt1 | contig 23061 bp, 20 predicted proteins | sample 1853421 | NCBI WGS metagenome assembly PVMO01 (sample SAMN08533511, study PRJNA380276) | Human gut metagenome, whole genome shotgun sequencing project.
ATTTTTACTATTTTATCTTTGTTCCTTATCCGTCTGCCTTTTCAACTCTTCTTGCCATAATAAAAGGCCTCCTATGATTTATATTTTACCATAGAAGACCTTGCTGTTATTAGCTATTTACAGAAAAAGTTTCACACACTCTTTACATCCACTCCTATTTTGTTTTTACTATTTTCAAGCCATGTAAGACTAGAGGATTTTACCCTATTTTATGCTTGTAGAAAATTCTACCATTTAGGAACACTGTTAGGACAATGTTTAACAGCTATCGCTGCACGCATCTCAACAAAGCATCCGCAGATCCTACATATACCATTCAACAAATTCGTACATTCTCCGCATTTTTTCAATCTGCGCTCATATTCCGAATTTGAAACTTTATCATCTTCTGGAAGATTGGAAATATAGCGATACATATTGTGAAAAAATTCTTTTTCAGACATATCTTTTAATAGACATTTTCTGCATAATCGATGCTGCTCACTCCCCACAACCATTCTACCTCACTTCTAGATGCAGGACACTGCACGCCGGAATCGTAAATCGAATTCCTTTTTCCGTAATCTGTGTTCCATCATATTTTTTTACTGTAACACACTCCGGTTCTTCAAAAGTATTTTTTGCGTGTATTTCCCCCGTAACAATTTCTCCTTTTACTGTTTTTACACTTCTATCAATAATCGTAGTATCTATATCAAAACTTTGATCGACAGAAAGATTTGTTATAGTAAGATGGAGTGTTCCATCCGCTGTTTCTGAGACAGATTCTGTCAGATTCGGTACCTTCCACTCTTCTTCCACCCCAATCATCTCTATCTCAATACTGCTCTCCACAAGATTCGAATCCTGATGTTCTTTATAGATGTCAAAGACATGATATGTAGGCGTCTTAATCATTTTATCCCCCTCAGTAAGCAGAACAGCCTGGAGTACGTTAACAATCTGTGCAAGATTTGCCATCTTCACTCGATCGCTGTGTTTATTAAATATATTCAATGTGATCCCCGCTACAAGTGCATCACGCATCGTATTCTGCTGATAAAGAAATCCCGGATTTGTACCCGGCTCACATGTATACCACGTTCCCCATTCATCTACAATCATGCCTATTTTTTTCAGAGGATCATATTCATCCATAATCTTACCATGTCTGCGAATAAGTTCATCTATATACACCGCCTTATTCAATGTCTTATACCAGACATTTTCATCAAACTCCGTTGAGCTTCCTTTGATTTCAATCCCCTCTGGATATACATAATAGTGGAGAGAAAGTCCATCCATAAATCCATGCTGTTCTTCGGAAGTTCTACGGAAACAGGTTGCCAATACCTCTTTCGTCCACTCATAATCTTCGTGTGGTGCTCCGCAGCAAATCTTTTGAATATGATGTTCATTATTATAGTCACGAACAAAACTCTGATATCTGCGATACTCATTTGCATAATAATCTGGGTTCATGTTTCCCCCGCATCCCCAGTTTTCATTTCCGATTCCAAAATAATCAACTTTCCATGGAGCTTGTTGACCATTCTTTCCTCTCAGTTCGGACATAGGGGATATTCCATCAAATGTCATATATTCTATCCACTCAGACATTTCACGAACTGTTCCACTTCCCAAATTTCCATTAATATACGTTTGGCATCCGAGCTGACGGCAGAGCTCAAAATATTCGTGTGTTCCGAAACTGTTGTCTTCCAACACGCCTCCCCAATTTGTATTAATCATCTTTTTACGTGAACCCGCAGGACCTATTCCGTCCATCCAGTGATACTCATCTGCAAAACATCCTCCAGGCCAACGAAGCACTGGAACTCGAATCTCTTTCAACGCTTCAACTACGTCAGTTCTCATTCCATTCACATTTTCAATAGGTGAATTTTCCCCCACATAAATTCCTTCATAAATACATCTTCCTAGATGTTCAGAAAAATGGCCGTATATTTGTCTGTTAATCCTGCTCAGTTTCCTGTTCGGATTGATTACCATTTTAGTCATCATGATTTCCTCCTTCTATCTTTTCATATTGCCGGAATACTCTTATAAAAAGCAGTGAATTTATATATGCACTGACTGAAAATCCGCCAACCATCATAAAAATCCAAATACCTTTTGTAAAAATCATAAGCACAATTACAATTACATGGATCAGAGTCAGCAAAAATGTCTCTCTCAGATTAAAAACAGCCAGCATCACTGCATTTTTCACGCTTTTAAAAATAGTATTATCGAATCTGGCTATTAAAGCAAATACATAAAGAAGTGAAAAAATAAAAATAACTGCAAATACTCCCGTAATCACGAGAATCACCTGATTGACCGTTGAAAATTCCGGCTTTTCTATCCAAAATTTCACTCCAAAAACAAAACTTGCTCCGATTATTAAATACAACGCCTGCTTGAAATTATTTTTAAATGCTTTGAAAAAAGGTTTGAATATATATCCACCCTCATGTCTTGCCTCGCGCATAGTAATCGTGTAAAGGGCACTGACTGCCGGGCCGATCGTAATGACCGGCGCACAGCATAAAATGAACAGAATATTTAACATCATAAAATCTGCAACTGTAGTTAAAAAAACAATAACAGGACTGTCCAGATTAATCTTCATAGCTTTCTCCATTCTTAAGTTCAGTCTACCTTTTTCTAAACTCCACCTTAACAGGACTCATACCCGTAAGTTCCTCGCTTTTCGCATCAGGCTGAGAGAAACCGGCATAGATTGTATAATGCTTTCCCCCTGCAATATGACGTCCTTCTTCATCCACAACAGTAAATGCTTCCCCAGGAATATGTACCTGAAGGGTTTTTCTTTCTTCCTTGTAAAGTTTTACTCTGCAGAACCCGCATAACTGCGGGTTTGGAACCGCATAAATCGAATTTTCACACTTGATATAGATCTGCAATACCTCACAAATATCTCTTTCGCCCGTATTTTCCACCTTCACGAAAACATTTGCTCCTGTTTCTGTTTCCACCACTTCTACTGATCGGACTTCCGCCTTTCCATAAGTTAGTCCGTACCCGAAAGGATACTGAGCCTTTCCTTTCATATACCGGTATGTTCTTCCACTCATGGAATAATCTTCAAACGGAGGCAGTTCGCTCAAAGTTTCATAAAAAGTAACAGGCAGTTTTCCTGAAGGAGATTCTTTTCCGAACAGGATTTCCGCAACAGCATTTCCTCCACGGGCACCTGGATACCAGAGTTGAAGAATTCCCTCAAAATGTTTCTGTGCAAAACTCAAGTCTATGTCACTTCCTGCCATCATACATAAAATCACCGGTTTTCCAGTCTGCGCCACCACTTCCATCAATCTACGCTGGCACAACGGGAGTTGAAGATCTTCCTTATCACCAGACGCATAGCTATTTCCTGTATCTCCTTCTTCACCTTCCAGAGTCTCATCCAGGCCAAGACACAGGATAATCACGTCACTATTTTGTGCTACAGTTACAGCTTCTGATAAGCGATCCATATCCTGGGCAAGAGGTTCTGTTTTATTTTTGAAAAGATCGCATCCCTGTGAGTAAATAATCCTTATCTCATCACCCACATATCTTCTGACTCCTTCCAATACAGTTACATATTCTGATGATGTTCCGTGATAATTTCCGATCAGAGCTGCCCTGCTGTCTGCGTTAGGTCCAATAATGCCTAATGTTTTTATCTCATTCTCTTTCAACGGAAGAATTCCATTCTCGTTTTTCAAAAGCACAATGCTTTCTAACGCTGCCTTGTGTGCTATCAAAAGATGTTCGCTACATTCCACTTTAGAATATGGTATTTTGTCATACTCACTTCCATCAAAAAGTCCCAGCATAAAACGGGTTGTAAAAAGACGAACTGCAGCCTCCGTAATAGCTTCCTCTGTAACCATGCCATGATGATAAGCATTAAGGATATGAAGATATGTATTTCCACAGTTCAAATCACACCCTGCATTCAATGCCATTGCTGCAGACTGCATTGGCGTACCCGTAACCATATGGTTTTCATGAAAATCCCTTATTGCCCAGCAATCAGAAACAAAATGCCCTTCAAAATTCCACTCACCCCGAAGTTTATTTTTTATAAGTGTCTTACTGCCACAACAAGGTTCACCATTGACACAATTATAGGCTCCCATAACAGCTTCCACATGCGCATCCTCTACAAGAGCTTTGAAAGCTGGAAGATATGTCTCTTCCATATCCTTTTGAGATACTTCGGCATTAAACTCATGACGTAATGCCTCTGGACCGGAATGAACTGCAAAATGTTTCGCGCAGGCAGCCGCTTTCATCGTCTCACCATTTCCCTGAAGCCCTTCCACATAGGCTTTGCCTAAAGTAGCCGTAAGGCAAGGATCCTCTCCATATGTCTCGTGTCCTCTGCCCCAGCGGGGGTCGCGAAAGATATTTACATTTGGAGCCCAAAAAGTAAGTCCTTTATAGATATCTCTATCATCTTGTTTAGAAGCCGCATTATATTTTGCCCTGCCTTCTTCTGCAATAATATCTCCTATTTTTCGAACCATATCTTCATCAAATGAGGCAGCTATTCCAATTGCCTGCGGAAAAACTGTTGCAATTCCCGCTCTCGCAACTCCATGTAACCCTTCATTCCACCAATTGTATTCTGGAATCCCAAGCCTGGAAATACCTGGTGAATCATATCTGAGCTGAGAAGCCTTCTCCTCTATAGTCATTTTCATAACCAGTTCCTGTGCTTTTCTCCTGGCTTCTTTTCTGTCCATCCTTTAACCTCCGCCTATATATTATTCTTTTACGCCACCTAAAGTAAGTCCGGTAACAAAATATCGCTGTAAGAACGGGTAAATACAAATGATTGGAAGCATAGTCAGTATTGACGCCGCTGCTCGAACTGTCTCAGGAGTAACCGAACCCGTTGCATTTTTCATTGCCTCTGCCGAAGCCCCTTGATTCGTCACAGACGACAGTAATTTCATCAGCTCATACTGCAATGTTGTTAATTTTGCATTCATTCTGTTGTACAACATTGCATCAAACCATGAATTCCACTGTCCCACTGCTACAAAAAGAGCAACTGTCGCATAAACAGGTTTGCACAGAGGAGAAATGATTTTCGTAAAAATAGTGAAGTATCCTGCTCCATCAAGCTGCGCTGACTCCTCCAGACTGTCTGGAAGTCCATTCATATATGTACGTATAACAAGCATATTAAATGCACTAATCATTCCCGGAATCACATATACCCAGAAACTGTTTGTTAACCCAAGTCCTTTGTACAGCAAAAATGTTGGAATCATACCACCATTTACATACATCGTAATAACCCAGAAAAGAGACAGCTGTTTTTTAAATAAAAATCTTTTTCTGCTTACAATAAATGCCAGTATCGCATTAGTAATAAGGGCTGTAAACGTTCCGATCAGTGTTCGTGCCACAGTAATATAGGCACCTGTGATCAGATTGTCTTTCTGTAAAACAGTAATAAAGTTTTTCAATGTCCATTTTCTCGGTATCAGATATATACCGCCTCGCAATGCATCCGTTCCTTCATTAAATGCAAGAGCAAGCGTATTCAGAATCGGATACAATGTGATAATAATAAACAGAATCATAAAAATTGTATTGCATACTGTAAACACTTTATCTGCGGGCGATGATTTTATTTTTTTTCTTGTTTCCATCTTGAGCCCTCCTTAGAATAATCTTTCGTCTCCATTGCGTTTTGCAAGCTGATTTGCAATAACAATTAGAATAATACTTACCACACTCTTAAATATACCTGCTGCTGTACCAATGGAAAAATCTCCCTGACTGATACCCCAATTCAGCACGTAAATGTCAATTGTCTGGGATACACTCTGAACAAGCCCGTTTCCTAACAGATACTGAATTTCGAACCCTGCATTCAACACATTTCCAACATTCATAAGAAGCAGAATCATAATAGTAGGTCTTATTCCCGGAAGTGTTACATGTTTAATCTTCGCCCACCTTCCTGCTCCGTCAATTGATGCCGCTTCGTAAAGTGACGGATCAATAGATGTTATTGCCGCCAGATATATAATTGCATTCCATCCGGTTTCTTTCCATACGTTGGCAAAAGCGACAATAGGCCAGAAATACTCTTTATGAGCAAAAAAATTAATCGGCTGATTAATAACATTCAAATTAACGAGCAATTCATTAATAATGCCAGTTCCTGACAAAGCATCATGAATGATGCCGGTTACAATAATCCATGACAGGAAATGCGGCAGGTACGATATTGTCTGTACTGTTTTTTTCCCAATTGTATTTCGTACCTCATTGAGAAGGATTGCAAATGCAATTGCAGCAACGAAAGTAACCACCAAATTGATCACACCCATTGCAAGTGTATTTCGTATTACCCGTAAAAAAGTTGCATCTGAAAACAACTGCTGAAACTTTTGCAATCCGACAAACTCAGAGTGCAAAAGTCCGTCAATCGGTCTGTAGTTCTGAAAAGCCATCACCCAGCCGCCCAATGGGAGATAGTAGAAAATGATACCATAAATTACAATAATTCCAGACCAGATTAGAAGGGATTTCTGTCGTTTTGCCTCCTTCCAACTAAAATGAATTTTGGGTTCATCCACTACTGTTTTTTTTCTCTTTATTCCTAAAGACATAAATTCACCTCATTTTTCAAACTGGCAGATAAGCATGACACATATCTGCCCGTTTTGTATGTTATATCCTATTCGAATTTAGCTGCTTCTTTCATTCTACGATCCAATTCCGCCTGCATCTCATCAAGGAAATCCTGTGGATTGCATCCCTCATAGGCTTTCATATATGTATTCCATTCACTCTCAAAATCATTTGCCATGACAGTTCTCGGAAGATATTCATGTTTTATCTCTCCCATTTTTGTCCATGCCACACCACCCGGTGTACTTGTAGTCATCGTACCGGAAAATGAATACATCGGATACCATGGACCAGGAGTCTCATTCGTTCCCAGCATATCCACATATGTCTCAGCGCCATATGCCTTAAAACATCTCTGTACGGCCGAGTTCAGACTGTCAAAAAATTCATCCGGTTGATCATCAGGCCAATTTGCATTGATACCATCATCACTCGTTCCTTTATAGTTTGGGAAATAAGAATATGAACAAAGGTGTGATGCTTTGTATGCCGTATCTGCTGCCTGCTTTCTCTGTTCTTCTGTCCGATAAAACAATCCATCATCATTAACTTCATAATCGACACCCTCTACTCCCCAGAATCTCAGATTATGAATATCCTGACTAAGCAAATCGTCTATAAACTGCAGTGCTCCTTCCACATCTTTGCAGCTTGTTGTAATTGCAAGTCCTGATCCTGAATTCATAACTCCTCCTGAACAGTGCCACTGATTTTTAATTCCTTCATCGATAGTGATCGGAAGCGGCACATAACTGCATCCTTTCTCATCAAGTCCCTGTTGTTTCAAGGAATCATTTACATTATATGCAAAGTCCCACCACTGATCGACCATTCCCAGCACACGTCCTGTAGAAAGTTTAGCAATATATTCATCATAAGTCTGTGTAAATGATTCAGGATCCACATAACCTTTCTTGTATTCTTCATTCAATTTCTGAAAGTACCGTTTTGCAGTATCTGTAGTATTATAATCAATAACCTTCAGTTCATCTGGATCAACAATCACAGATCCGTCATTTGGATAACCATCCAGAAACTGCGGTGCATTTTCCAGGCAATAATATCTCCAGTCTTCACATAGAATTGTGTAAGCAATATTCTCTGTTCCGTCTTCCATTGTAGGATTGGCTTCCATATAGCTTTCCAAAAGATCAAAATATTCATCCAAAGTATTTACTTCAGGATATCCTGCCCACTCCAGTACTCTTGTCTGAATCCAAAAGGCTTCATCATTATGCGTCGTAGCCTTCTCTTCTCCCTTAACATTCTGAAACTGCTGAATCCAGTAAATATGACCATCATCCCGTCTCAGCTTATTCCACTCTTCATCCGTATAATACGCCTTGATATTCGGATAATCATCCAGATAATCATCCAAAGGAACAAGTGCTCCTGCCTCATAGAGCTGTCCCATTGCATCTCCGCCATCAATAAAATCTGGATAATCACCTCCGGCAATCAGCGTTCCTACTGCCTCAGAAGCTGTCTGACCGGTAAGCCATGTCTCGTCCACCTTTACACCAGTTTTTTCTGCGATAATCTGCTGAATCTCATTGTCGTCATTGATTTCAGCTCCTGGAACCGCATAGAAAGCTGTAAATTCTTTTGTTCCTCCCTCATTCTCGCCGCTTCCGCTACCACATCCGGTAAACAATGATACCGCAAGTGCAGATGCCAGCAGCATTCCCGTCACTCTTTTTGCTTTCATAATTGTCCTCCTTAAATTTGATAACTTTATTTTAACGGATCAGTACCTGAAAAAAATCAGATAAAGTATATCAAAAAGCAGGATAAACTATAGAACTTCACTCTGATAAATCTTCTGCCCCTTTCTTTTCATCCTTTGTCTTCGCCTGTTTTCGGAATTTTGCCGGTGTACAACCTTTCACTGAGATAAATCGATTCACAAAATAGTCCAAATCCCGGTATCCCACCGTCTCCGCTATCTGGTATATTTTCTTATCTGTCCTCAGCAACAGATGGCAAGCCTGTTCTATCCGGCAATTATTTAGATAGTCTTTAAACGACTGTCCGAATTTTTTCCTAAATAGCTGTCCCAAATACGCTCCATTCAGGTAATATTTCTCACCGAATTCTTTAAGTGTCAGATTCTCCGCATATCTCTCCCGAATCTCTTTTTCTACTTTCCCCAATATACCTCGTGAGGAATCCTTACGCATTTGAGCCAAATAATCCCCGTATTCACATGCGACCCTACACAGATGAGCTTTACTTCCCCGCAGAATCCCAGCCTCAAAAGTCCCTTCACTGATCATCCTCAATATCTCTTCCTGATTTACACTGTCATCCAGCTCCGATGCAAGATGCAGCAGCTGAAAAAGAAGATAATTAATATTAAGACGCATTACCTCGCCGGCTATCCCTCGCTCTCTCATTTCCTCATAAAATCCGTCAACTGCTTTCATAATTTCTGCATGATTGTTCTGTTCAATGGCATTCAGGAGAATATCAAGATTTTTCTTACAAAGCATGATCCCGTTTGTATGAATTTGCATTTCCTCCTCATAATAATAAATTTCCTTTTTTTCCCTGAATCCCTGAAAGGATCTTACCCTCCTCGCTGTACTGTATGATTTTGCAATTTTTTCCAGATTTTTTTCCTCTTTTCCCACAATCATAATCACTGGCAGTCCGAGTATTTCTCTCAGATACTTTATAAAATCTCCCAAATATTCTTTAATATCTGAAGATTCATACATATATCTGCATAAAATGAAACCAACATCATAGACCTTTTCCTGTATGGAGACATCCATCACACAATGCTGACTGTCATCCTGAAGATAATCCTTACAGATATTATACAGCTGTTTTTGATTTGCTAACTTTACGGAATCCTCATAGTCGTCCTCGTAATTTTTTTCATCGATCAGGATTTCAACATACCTCACCTGTTCTGATAAACGAATATGCTGTTGAACATACTCAATCGTCAGAGGATCCGATCTTCCCTGAATAATAGAGATAAGTTTCCCGGAAAGATACGCATTTTCCAGTTTTTTTGTTTCTCTTTCTTTCTCCAATTCTATATTTTTTAATCCTCTGACTTTGCGAAGTGCCTGTACAAGTTTTTCTTTCTCCACGGGTTTCAATATATAGTCATTGCATGCATATTTGATTGCCTCCTGAGCATACTGAAAATCAGCATATCCGCTCAGAATAATAAAATAAATATCTCTATATTTTTCAGAGATTCGCAGCTTACGAAGCAACTCAAGACCATCCATAATTGGCATTTTAATATCAGAAAGAATAAGATCTGCATCGTGATTCTGCAGAAAAAGAAGTGCCTCTTCTCCGTCAGCTGCTGAGCCTACAATCTCAAATCCTTCATCTTCCCAATCTATAAGCTCTTTCATTCCCCGAAGTATAAATGGTTCATCATCTACTAATAGTACTCTCAGCATCTTATCACCCTTTTTCACTTTCTATAAATGGCAGGCGTATCAGAACCGACACCCCCGTTCCCTCTTCCCCGTTTAATTCAAATTGCACTTTATCATGTGACATCATTTTCAGTCTCAGGCAGGCATTAATAATACCTACGCCTTTTTCATTTTCCAGTAGTTCTATGCTCGCATTTTTCATCTTTCGCCGCATACTGTCAAACTCTTTTTCCGTCATTCCTTCCCCGGTATCTTCTACTTCAATACACATTTCCTCATTTTCTCTGTACACAGTAATAAATATCCAGCCTGGTGCAGTCTTTTTCTCTATTCCATGCACACATGCATTTTCAGCAAATGTAACAATTGTCAGTTTCGGTATCTTCTGATGCTGGCATTCTGTTTCCACATCCAGCCTATATGACAGTCTTTTACCAAATCGGTACTGCTGAAGATCCATGTAATTCTTGACAATCTCCATCTCCTTACCTACCTCAATAAGATCCTCTCCCCAATCCACATACTGTCTCTGCATAACAGCAAGTTTTTCAACCATTTCCGCCGTGATTTTTTCTTTTCTTATTACACTGTGCATCCGTATACTTTCAAGTGCATTAAAAAGGAAATGAGGATTGATCTGACTTCTCAGTGCAAGAAGCTCAGCCTTTTGTCTTGCCACTGTCATTTCCTGTTCCAGTATCCGATTTTTATAAACAATATTTACTAACGTTGTTATACGTGATGCCATCCGATTGTAATTCCTCATCAGATCACCTATTTCATCTTTTGCACTCACATTTTCAATCTCAACCAGATTTTCATCTTCTGTGTTTCTGAAAATACTGCTCAATCTGCTGATTCTGGCAGTTAATGAATGGTTTAAAAGCAGTACCATAATCAGCGGGAAAAAGATGTTGATTGAAAAAAGGAGCAACAGCATAGGCAGCCTTTCCACCAGCTTTCCTATAAGATCTGTCTCTGGACGTAGCACGTATATTTCCAGTTGAGCACCGTAAATATTACTTGTTTTCTTATATTCAACTTCTTTGTAATCTGAAAATTTTTCATACTCATCTCCGATATTTTCGCCATCACGATTTGAAAATATAATTTTTCCCTCATGGCATATATATACGGGCGTATCATAATTCAGATTTTGCAGATTTTTATTTATCGTACTGTAATCCATTTCAATTTTAAGCAACTTTTCCGACTGTCCGCCTCCATAGTAGTTCATCTTACGAACAAAGTAGACATGCCTTTCCGGATGCATTACTGCTCCTGGTACCTTTGGTTCATATGCAAAATAAAGCATCTGTTCTGTTCCTTTTTCATTCAGATCCCGATACCAACCGCTTTCTTTGATCAGATCCAGATTTCTGACCGTACCTCCGCTTACAATTGTACTGTTATCTGTATACAAGGTTGTCAGTGAACTTCCTGTCATATCTGAACTCTGGAAAAGTGTATCTTTAAAAAATTCCTGATAACTTACTACATAATCAAAAGGATCTCTATATTCCATTTCTAGGAAATCATTGATATACTTATTCGCATATATACTTTTTGCTACTTTTGAAACAGTGTCCACATCATAAAAAATCTGATAGTTAACAGCATCTGCAATATCTTCCATTTCAGATCTGCGCAGCTGTGCTTCTGTATGCAGAACCGTATATATGATCACCCCGTCTGTCAGCGTGATTGGTAAAAGCATACAGAATATGTAGATAAAAATCATTTTTTTGCGGATTGAAAAATTATCTATCTGTCTCACAAATTTTTCCAGTATAAATTGCATCCCTGCCCCACTCCTTTATAAATGGTATGACCGGAAGTCCCCTTTTTCCATACAGACATATATTCATAGGACAATCCTTCCATGCATAACGAATTCCCGTTGGTTCCTCGCCATCAGACAACCATGCACAAATTTCATTTCCATCAACTGTGACATATGCTCTTTTATAATCTCCGTTCGCTTTTCTGAGTTCAACTTCACTTACTAATTCACATCCGTCTTTTTTACTTCCAGTTTGCAACGGCTGATCAAAAACAGCATATACTCTTTTATCTCTGTCCAGTCTGATTTTCCTCACCTGCGGTCCTGTACATTCTTCCTTTTCTCCATAAACCAATTTATGTACAGCAAGCGCAGCTCGCATTCCCAAAGCCTTCTTATCCATGGGATGGAGATCATTATACTCGCCCACATCATATGCCTGTACCATCGCCGTATTTTCAATCTCCATTGCCTGCCGCTGTACTTCCCTGAATTCCGCCCATTGCGTCCCCTGTTTCTTAATATTTCCATCGGAAAAACCAGCAAGCTGTACGTATATAATCGGCAATTGCTTTTCCTTCCAAGATTTTCTCCAGTCATTGACCAGCGCACGAAATTCTAACGCATATCTATTCGGATGTCCAACATCAGATTCTCCTTGATAATAAATAACAGCACATATCTTATAAGGACTTACCGGTGATATCATACCATTAAACATAGCTGATGCCATATAATTGAAAAATGTCTTTTCCGGCAAATATTCCATTTGTTTTCTAATCTGTGCATCCCATGTTCCAGACAAATCAAGCCATCTTTCTTTCCCCTTTTTGAATCGTATTCCATATTGTTTTCCTGGCATTGCTCCTCCTCTGCCACGGAATACATACAGATGTATGCAGACCACATTTTCTCCTGCCCTTAGAATTCCTGGGTCTACAGGATAAATCCTTGATGCATATCTGTCATAAGAACTACCGCAGCAGATTCCATTTATATATATTTTATCAGCGTCTGTAAACGCTCCCATAAGAATTTCTGCAGGCGTAACCACCTGTTCTTCTGTAATAAAGAACTTCTTTTCCAGTAAAACTGTTCCACAGAAATCTCTCATGTTTCCTTTCCATATACCTGGAATACTTATTTTATAAAAACTATCAGTCCTTTGATCAAAAGACTGATCCGCTTTTTTCATCCAGTATTTTTCTCTTTCAATTTCTATTTTCTGCGTACATAAAACATAGTCTTCATTTTTACATTTTTCCAACTCATCTGTATAAAAACCCATATGCCTTATTGTCTCTTCACTACACCATGCTTTCACCGGTGTTCCCTCCACAGCAGTCTGGATCAGCCCGACCGGGACATCATTTTTTTCTCGAAGAGACAATGCCATAAACAGTCCTAAAGCGCTGAATTCAAGGACCGATTCCCCCTGTGCGCTTTCCCAGCGTCCTTGTGAAAGCCATTGTCTTTTCTCTCCGAAATCATATTCTTTCGGAACATCAAACTTTCTGATAAACGAATCATTTATTTTCTCTATTTCATCTGCAAACCGCTCTGTTACAAATTTTATTCGCAATTCCATATTGGACTGACCGCCCAGAAGAAATACATCCCCACTCATAATGTTTCTAATTACACGCTTCTCGTCACCGTTTATTTCCATACAATACGGACCACCAACCGGAAGATCCGGAAGTTCTGCCACAAACATTCCATGTGTATCTGCCTTAGTATTAAACTTCTTGCCGTCGAGTATTCCCGCTACTATAATTTCAGGGCTTGTCTCTCCCCAAATATAATTCTTTTTTCCCCGTTGCAATACCATTCCATCACTGAACAAATATGATAACTTCAATCCTTTTCTCCTCTAGCGATATTTTATCATGCGTCTATAATTCCCCAAAAAGCTGGTTTTTCGTTACAGGCATCATCAAATGGCAACGGCATCTGAGGTCTGTTGCCATCAGATCCACCTCCTACCAAAGCAGCTACCTGTAGCCACGAAACTGCGTCATGGGTGCCCCAGAATGTAACACCTGTAATATTAATTTTATCTTCCTTATCAAGACTATAAATTGTTCGAAACAACTCTTTATACCTTGCTCCCTCTCTCTCTAACTCCAACTCGCGGTCTGATCCGTCATAACTTTTGCTTGACTGCATATCAAATTCCGTAAACTGAATTTCATTTACAATAGATGAATACATATACACAGCTTCTCTAATCTGTTCAATAGACGGAAACTCCATATGATAGTGTGCCTGCATTCCCATCCCATCAATACGTGCTCCCTTTGTATCCTTAATCTGCCTGAGCAAAACACAAATAGCATCCCGTTTCACCGGATCTGCATCATTGTAATCATTATAAAATAACTTGATATCATTAGGCGCATAGCGGTTTGCAAAAACAAATGACTGAGTAATGTAGCTAATATCCCCCTGAAAAATATTATACCAACCCGTATTCTTGTTATTACATGTATAGCGCACTGATCCTGGGTTTTTCTCTGGATGAAAATCGTCCGGCTCAATCTGTTCATTTACTACATCCCAGGCATATATAATACCACGATACGGGCTATTTACTCCGTCATAATGCTCTAGCACTTTCTGAATATAATTTTCAAGGCGCTTCAGCATCTTTTCTTTACCCACATATGCCCCCTGAGAGTCATATTTTTCACGAAAAAACCAATCCGGAGTCTGTGAATGCCATACGAGTACATGACCCCTTACCCGTATTGTATCATCTGGATTTTTCTCATTATGTTTTTTTATAAAATCCATAATTTTATCTGCCTTGCTGAAATCAAGTGTTAAAACCGGATCGCCATTTTCATCTAAACATATATTTCCTTCAGTATCAACACGGAATACAGGAACGTCTCCCAAAATTATTTCTGGTTTCATCTCGTTTTCACATGTAATACTATTATAGTGCTTTATTACAAGATTCCTAATCTTCTCCTCATTTAGCATGCCTGACATAATTGCAACGCCAGCCTTCCCATTAATTGCTGATTTCTGTTCCAGACGTTTTTTTATCGACATTATATCCTTCATATTATCCCTCCTGCTTTTTACATATAAGTCTAAATAATTTAAATTATATAATAAAAGTAAAAAAGTAAAATATGAATAATTGCAGAAAATCCCCCGGCAAATTAAATAACCTCGCAGTATTATTTCTCAAGCCTGCAAAATCTTAGGAGAAAAACAATGCTTAAATCAGAAAAATACAACACCATACTTACTGTCGATAATTTTTTTGTCTTTGTGTCCATTTAATTATCAACCTTTCTTTTGGTTTATAGTTAACAATTCATCTTATTTTCTTCTTATTGTCAACTTATTTTAATTTTAAGTTAATATTTGTTTATTATTACACTTCCTTATAATACAAACAAATATTCTGATATGTCCCATCCTTCATACGGAATCCATTCAGTACAGTTCCAATCTGCACAAATCCTAATCTCTCGTACAAGTGACGTGCGTGAACATTATTTTCTACCACTGCATTGAACTGTAAAATCTTAAAGTCATGCAACTTTGCCTGTACAAGGCAGTCACTCACGAGTTTCTCACCGATATGCTTTCCACGGCAAGTTGAATCCACTGCATAACTTGCATTTGCAAGGTGGCCACAGTGGCCGATGTTATTCGGATGCAAGATGTAGAGCCCAACAATTTTCCCGTCGTTATCTGCAACACCGCAATAAGTCTGTGCTGCAAAGAATTCTGCCCCTGTCTTATCATCCAGGAACTCTTCCTGTGGAAATGCCTCACCATCTTCTACTACTTCATTCCAGATGTGAATCATCTCGGAAATATCTTTTTCTGTATATTTTCTAATTATCATAATGTCATTCTCCTCTTCTGTTCTAACTTTATTGTACTGTTGAATTTTTACTTTTCCGATATTCTGTTGGAGTCATTTTATAACTCTTTTTAAATGCTCTACAAAAATAATCTACATTATGAAACCCTGTTTCGTAAGAAATCGTATTGATTTTTTTCTCTGTATTTTTAATCAACAATGCTGCCTTCTTCAGCCGGTAACCAATCAAATAATTAATCGGAGTGATATGTAAAAATCTATTAAAAAGATTCAACACCGTACTTTTACTAATATTAGCATAACAGGCAATTTCCTCCAAAGAAATATCTTCTGCATAATTCTGGTGCAAAAACTGCATCATAAGCTGCAAGCGTGCCTGAACTGAACCGGAATCGCCCACTTGCTCTTCCATACACGTTTTGTCAATATTTTCATAAATAATCAGCCATAATTTCTGCATAAGAACTGATGTAAGCAGCTCACCATCAACTTCTCTATCCTGTGCGGAAAATATTTGCTTCATAATTTCTAATGCCTCTCCTTGCCATAAATTCTCCCCGTTTAAGATCAAGTATGACAACGATGATGAAACAATCGGTTGAATATATTTTTGATAGATCAAACTATTTTCCGACGCAAGAAAGGACGGCATACAAAGGAAATTGGGGATGACAGTTTCATCACTGGAATAAAATTTGTGCAAAATCTTTGAATTTATAAAAATACCATTCCCCTCTGATAGTGAAAACATCGATTCACCAACACATGCCGTCATGTTTCCGGATTCAACATATACAAATTCCCATTCTGTATGCCAATGCCAGTCAATGCAATGAAAATCAAATTGTGATAACTTTTCAAAATAGCATTTAAACGGATAACCGTCCGTCCCATGTTTTGCTGATTCCATTAAATTCTCATCTGTTACAATTTTATTTTGTGCCATATCTTTCCTCACAACAACCTTTTTATTGGATTTACGATATAATACAATATTTATGCAATATAAGTCAATGTTTTTTCTTGTTATCTAATATATAATACGGTATAAAAAGAACAAAGGAGTTTTCTGTTATGCCAGATTATCAAAAAACAAAAGTGGCATGTTATCTGGGATTCGTCACTCAGGCGATATCCGCAAATTTCGCACCACTATTATTTTTAAAATTTCACAATGATTATGATATTTCATTGGGTAACATTGCTTTAATATCTACATTCTTTTTCTTCACACAGCTTTTAGTCGACTTATTTTGTGCGAAGTTTGTAGATCGAATCGGTTATCGTGTATGTATCGTAACTTCTGAAATATGCGCTGCTGCCGGATTAGTTGGACTTGCATTTCTTCCTGATCTGTTACCGAATCCTTTTACCGGAATTATTATAAGTGTAATTATCTATGCTGTGGGGAGTGGATTGATCGAAGTTCTCTGCAGTCCTATCATCGAAGCATGCCCGTTTAAAAATAAAGAAGCAACTATGAGCCTGCTTCACTCCTTTTACTGTTGGGGTGCGGCAGCCACCATACTGATTTCGAGCTTATTTTTCTTCCTGTTCGGGATGAATAGTTGGAAATGGCTGGCAGTCATGTGGGCACTTATTCCGGCGATTAATATATATAATTTCGCAACTTGTCCGATAGAACATTTAGTAAATGACGGAAATGGAATGGGCGTCAGACAGTTATTCCGAACTCCTGTTGTCTGGCTGGCAATCTGCCTGATGATTTGTTCAGGAGCATCTGAATTGGCTATGGCACAATGGGCATCAGCCTATGCCGAAGCTGCACTGGGACTTTCTAAAACTTTTGGGGATTTGATTGGACCTTGCATGTTTGCAATTACAATGGGAATAAGTCGCCTGATTTTTGGAAAATATGGTGAAAAAATGGATTTGATGAAGTTTATGACAGGTTCCGGAATCCTTTGTGTGATCTGTTATCTTTTAACCACCTTATCATCGAATCCGGTAATCGGGTTAACCGGTTGTATTGTATGTGGTTTTTCGGTTGGAATCATGTGGCCTGGAACGATCAGTATTACATCCAAAAGAGTGCCGGCCGGTGGAACCGCAATGTTTGCATTGCTCGCCATGGCCGGCGATTTGGGAGGCAGCATTGGACCTGGTATTGTAGGTTATGTTACCCAGAATTCTGATAATAATATCCGTGTTGGAATGGGGATAGGTCTTATCTTTCCACTTGTTCTCTTGATCATGTTATTTATTCTTTGCAAGGGGAAGAAGACGCAGGAATCGCTTCATACAGTTTAATTTCAGTTGAAGTTGAATTTCTTATCCTAACCTCAATCGATTCTTTCTCTACATAATTTATACTCTCTAGATGGAACGCATCACCTTGCACTCGTATGGTCTCAACGTTCCATCTACTTTTCCATCAGAGTAATTTCCAAGCAACAATTCATATGAATCCCACTCACTCTGCCATACAACTTTATTTTCTTCCTCACATAAATTGCACAGAACAACAAGTTCCGTTCTTGAGTGAATAGAGTTCAAAGCGAAGACTCTCTAGATGGAACGCATCACCTTGCACTCGTATGGTCTCAACGTTCCATCTACTTTTCCATCAGAGTAATTTCCAAGCAACAATTCATATGAATCCCACTCACTCTGCCATACAACTTTATTTTCTTCCTCACATAAATTGCACAGCACAACAAGTTTTGTTCCTTCTAATTCTCTTACATAGCCGATCACGCCTTCGCTTTCTTCATCTAAAAACTGAATGGTTCCATTTGCAATAACCGGCAGTTTTTTTCTTAACTTAATCAATTTTTTATAGAAATTCAGGATAGTATCTAGCCTCTTTCTGTATTTTCTTTCACGCTTCGCGCTCTTCATCAGACTTGAAGTTATCTTACTTCGCTTTGAACTCTATCCACTCATTATCTATAAGGACAACTACACTGTCATCCTCAATAACTGCATAAGGTGTTCCTAAATCTCTGTTGAAATTGGCTTCGCCATCTTTTTGAGGTATGCCGTTTTCTGCATAAGAAGTAGTATATTGAATAACACTCTCGTCCACTTCAACAGGAACAGCATGATCAGTGGAATAGTAGTTAGTACCATTTACCATTATAGTTGCAGGGTAGTCACCACTACCTGATTTTCCACACCTTGCCAAAGTAAGAATACAAACTAATGTCAAAACTGATGCAATTAACTCTTTCATACAATCGCCTTGCTATTCACTTTTACTATTTCCGTAATAATATTGCCAATAAAACAATTAGAACTAATATAATTATCAAAAAAATAAACCTTATTTGACCGTGAAATCCTAATCCGATCCACTGCAATACTATTATTAACGCAAAAACTAATAACGCCCAGTAATTTCTTTTCATGCAAATCCCTCCCTTAATATCGTAACGGCTTGCCTTGGAAATCAAAAACGCATCTTGGGATCTCTTAATTCCTCGTTCTCTATCCGTCCAATGCAATTTCAACAATATGATCAGAGCCAACTCCATTCTCCAGTAAATATTGTAAACAGCAAAAAGGATTTTCCGCATCTGCACTTTTTTTAGTAATGATATTCTATCATAAAACAAAATACGTTTCAATATTCATTCCTTGTTTATGCGTATGTGCGTATTTTTATGTAATGCACTAATAAAAATATGAAGCAGGCTACACTTTCTCCTCTATATCAAGTGCATCTGCAAGCATCCTTGACTGAATATCAACTGTTTTCTTAAGCGCCTGAAGACGCTTTTCATTGATTGCATAGCCTTGCAAAATAAACTGTTTAAGGACATTATTTGCCCATTTTCTGAAAGCTATACCTCTTTTAGAATTAACTCGATATCCGACAGACAAAATCATATCCAAATTATAAATTTTGGGTTTTCGTCCCCCTGTACTTCTGTCGGAAAAACCGACAGAAGTCTCATCCAGTTCTCCTGAAGCAAGAATATTTGAAATATGTTCACTTACTGTAGCGTGCTTAACATCAAACAACACTTCCATTTGTTTTTGCGTCAGCCAAACTGTCTCCTGCTCAGGATTGATTTGAACTTCTATATTAACATCACCATCTGTAAATAATACAATTTCATTCTTCATCCTTTAGTTCCCCTCCACGAATAAATCTGACCTCATAGTTGCTTTGATTTTTGCTGCATACTTGCTACATATCCACCAATTTTCATCACGTTTCTGGACGTCTCACTGAATCAAAAGGTAAAGAAAAACCCCAGAACCGAAGTTCTGGGGTTTGGGATCTCTTTGAATTGTAATTCTCTTGCGAGATAATTATCTCTTTGAGAACTGTGGTGCTCTACGAGCTGCTTTGAGACCTGGTTTCTTACGCTCTTTCATACGTGGGTCACGAGTCAGGTAACCTGCTGACTTGAGAACCGGTCTGTAATCTGCGTCTGCCTCAAGGAGTGCTCTAGCGATTCCGTGACGGATAGCTCCAGCCTGTCCTGTGTATCCACCACCACATACATTAACGATTACGTCGAACTTGTCAGCTGTCTCTGTAGCCACGAGCGGCTGGCGAACAACAACCTTCAGAGTTTCAAGTCCAAGATACTCGTCGATATCTCTTTTATTGATTGTGATCTTTCCTGTTCCAGGTACAAGATATACTCTTGCGATAGATTTTTTTCTTCTTCCTGTTCCGTAATATTTTGCGTTAGCCACTGTTATTTCCTCCTTCTACCTAAAATGTAAGAACTTCCGGCTTCTGAGCCTGATTTGCATGCTCTGGTCCAGCGTATACATGAAGCTTCTTGATCATGTCTCTTCCCATAGGTCCTTTCGGAAGCATTCCCTTAACAGCAAGCTCGATCACCTTCTCTGGCTTCTTAGCAAGAAGCTCAGCAAGTGTAGTCTCTCTCATTCCTCCAACATAATCAGAGTGATTGTAGTAGATCTTCTGCTGTAATTTCTTTCCTGTTACTTTAACTTTCTCTGCATTAACAACGATTACATAATCTCCTGTATCGATGTGCGGAGTATATTCCGGTTTGTTCTTTCCTCTGAGTACCTTTGCGATCTCAGATGCAAGACGTCCAAGTGTAGCGCCTTCAGCGTCAACCACATACCATTTTCTTTCAATCTTATCAGGGTTAGCCATATAAGTTTTCATGGGTGTTCCTCCTATAAATAATCATTATATACTATTGCTTATTTATTTGAAATCAGCATACTCCGGGGCTTTGGTGCATACTGTTTCTCCTTATGTCATACCTTGCTATTATATGTTGATTTTTGTTCCGTGTCAAGTGTTTTTTACATAAAATCGCATTTTTTCTTTCAGTTCTCAACAGCAAAGCAAAACTTTTTCATTCTTTTACAAAATCATCTCTATTTCGCACTTAAAAAGTGCCGAGTCATATGGATTTTTCCTATAACTCGGCACTTTTTTCACATTCCCTACTCAACGGTTATTGCTCCCTGGAACAATCAAAACCTTTGATTTCCTTATTTTTCTTCTTTTGCCTGCTCTAATTCTTTAAGAATCTGAGCTGTAAGACCTTTTCTATCTGTTTTGAAGTGGAAGTAAGGTCTTTCAGTAATTTCTCTGATCTCCACCGGATATTCATGTTCTTCCAGTGTATCTTTCAGCAGTTCTGCTACTTCCTCAAGTGTCTTTGTTCCATCAAGAATCACAAACAGATATGGACGATAATACCCTTCATGCTCCTGATCCGGAACGAGACAGAAGAATCCATCTTTCACTCCAGGTGTTCTTACTGTTTTTGTCTCCATCCTCATTACATGAAGTGGTTTGTCTCCATAAGCTTTAATTTCACCACGACCAAGAATATGCACAATTCCCTGCTCTGTGATATAAGCCTCGTCTCCTGTATGTAACCATGTGTTTCCATCCGGATGCTCAACAAGTGTCTGCTCTGTCAGCTCTTCACCTCTCCAGCCTGAGTAATGAAGCATCATAGACGGACCTGTCATACAGAGTTCTCCTGATTCTCCGTAATTTAATTCATTCAAATCTTTGTCAAATACACCAAGTACAGTTGCTGTCATTGGCATACCTACACATCCATCCTCCAATGGGAACATTGGGTTCGGCAGTGTGAGGTTTGAGCATCCCTCGCTCTGTCCATAACCTGCACTTAATTTTGCCTGAACGTTGTGTTTATGGAAGAATTCTTCTACCTCTGCATACTTACGGTCATTCATAGCTTCGGCACCTGCACCGATTGTTCTCAGGTGAGACATATCGTAATCTTCCGGAATTCTCTCACTGGACATTAACATCTCGCAATAGAGTGGGATCAATGCCCAGAAGTTCGGTTTACGATCCATGAATTCAATGTCAATATTCTCTAACGGACAGAATGGATCAAGTGATACCATTAATCCTGTAGAAAGTGGGAAGATCGTCATTGAAACTGTTACTGCGATCAATGCCGGTGGAAGAATTGGTGTCCACCAGACTTCCTGCACATCTGACGGCGGAATAAAGATTGACATCTGGTATGCAGTTGCTACTATATTCGCTGAAGAATGGATTACAAGTTTAGAGATTCCTGTTGAACCACTTGTGTATGCTCCAAACACAGCTCTGTCAGGATCTACCGGTGCAAGATATTCACCTTTGAAGTTTCTTCCCAGTTCCATAAACTCCTGCCAGCTCATATCGCCTTCTGTTGTCTCTGTCTCTGCCGGATAGCGGGCTGTGATTTCTTCTAATACATAATCCTTCATCTGGCTCTTGTCTGCATATTCAAATGGTGACACTTTAATCATACGTGTCATCGGAGTTGTTGTACGGAATAACTCTTCATCTTCTTTTGAAAGATAATCCATTACAAATGCTGTATCTGTTTTACATTTACGGATTGCAAAACAAAGTTCTTCCGGTTCGTCATCACGACAGATAATTGCTACACCGACTCTTTCTGCTGCAAGAAGCAGAATAAAATGAGCTGGCGTAGATACTAAAAAGGACGGAACTCTGTCACCTTCGTTAAATCCGAGGGCTTTCAGTGCTCTTGCCGCAACATCTACATCTTCCCATAACTGTTTCCATGTAATCTTATTTCCATAATACTCAAATGCGATCTTATCCTCATTCGGGTTTTTCATTTTCAGGAAAGCTTCGATTGTAATTCTTGGTATCTCAAGATTTCTGAACTGTTCCGGATAAAAGTTCAGCCAAGGTTTGTCAATACTTGCTTTACCTGTCAATTTCTGCTCTGTAAAATTCATAATTTTGTCCCCTTCTTTTCTTTTGTTTTTCTTATCATTTTTCCCCAAAAATACTTTCAAATTTTATCACAGGTTCTTTTAAATGACAATTTATGGAAACTTGAATCCAGGGTTGTTTCATGAACTATCCATGGGCAGATCTAACTTATTGCATCCTTGCT
>PVMO01019404.1_pt1 | contig 22882 bp, 18 predicted proteins | sample 1853421 | NCBI WGS metagenome assembly PVMO01 (sample SAMN08533511, study PRJNA380276) | Human gut metagenome, whole genome shotgun sequencing project.
GTCAATGTTCTCCAACCATTAATATTGCTCATAATAGCAGAACGGGCACCGCGCATATGAGGTGTATCAAAATCACCCATATTAACGTGAATATGAGAATTACGCTCTGGCACTGGAGCTGGTTTCACTTCTGGTTTAGGGGTTGGTGTTGGTGTCGGCTTAACCTCAGGTTTTGGAGTCGGTTTTACCTCTGGTTTAGGCGTTGGTTTTGGTACGGGCTTAACCTCAGGTTTTGGCGTTGGTTTAACCTCAGGTGTTGGTTTTACTTCTGGTTTCGGTGTTGGTTTATTTTCACCATATACGTATTTACCTTGACCATCTTTATCTGCTTGCCATGTAATATCGCCTTCTTTAGCATACCCTTCAGTCAACACCTTAAAACGTGCAGATTCAGCACCATTAGAAGCAATACCTACTGTACCTTGAAGGTTTCTTTCACCATTTACATAGTTATGATAGTAAATCTTGTGAGCCAAATTATCTAAAATTTTATTTACATTATCCTCAGAAGATACATCAAGCCCTTTTTGACTAGAGAATACATGGGCGTACGCATTAGGTGCCGCACTTGTAATATGAATATCTCCCCCCCAGAAAGACTCTGGAGTCAAACCATTATAGATTTTTGTTGGTGTTGTATTTGCTGGATCTTCTGGAGAGTCATACTCATCATTTATATCGTAAAAGAAGTTTACATGACCTTCTAACTTATCGATATGAATTTCATTGTACTCATGTTGAATTACTGCATTCATATAGTTACGATTCTTGGAGCCTACAAGTTTATGTACATGGCTAGGTTGCGTACTACCACTTAAATTTCCTTCATGTAAACCAGCTTGGTAGAAATGATCCCAATAACCATAATCGCCAAGAAATACATTAATATGGCTTGGATGTTTAGCATCTTTATCTGCTAAATTAAATGCTAAACCGTCCCATAGTGACAATTTACCATCAATACCAATATTAATCTCAGACGCATGATTTGGATCACTTTTAACAATAACATCACCTACTAAAGATAAGTCCTTGCCGATAAAATTGCCTGTATTACCGTCTACACCAATATTAACAGTACCACCTTGAGCTACTGCAATAGGAGTGCTCATAGTATGAACATCATAAACGCCTTCCTTAAGAGTAACAGTACTGCCACCTTTACTGCTAATAAAAGGCTTATTATCATGACCAATATTAGCCACGGCTCTATCAATAGTAACTGTACTACCAGTATCTGCCTCAATCGTAGATACCTTGTTTGTCATTGCACCAGCCGTAAACTTCCCACCGTTATTTGCAGTAATATGTGCACCAGTAGGTGAAGTAACTAATGTACTCCCCGCCATTGCATACTGACCTACAGAACTAGCAATCGTCAGGGCAATTGCCAAAGATAAGTTCGTTTTACTCACACGTTTCATAAGAACCCTCTCTCTACATACTATAAACTATTATTAAATAATTTAATTATAATTTATAAATATATATTTTGTAAATACGAGGAAAATTTGTCACATAAAACGGCGCACCAATACAAAAGAGCAGTAACTACAGTTACTGCTAACGTATATGTATATATATTTTTGTATATTTCTATATATAGATTCTTATTGATTCGTCTATATGTTCGCCATATAATGGATTTAGGATAGTCAAGCGAGGTTGGGCCTCTCTTCGTTAATGAAGGGAGGGTTGTCTATGAGTGATTATGAGTTGATCATGATAATTCTAGAGGCAATGACGGTTGTCATTGCCTTTGGTGCACTTGTGGCGCTTATTTGTCTTGGAAAAGACAAATAGCCCTTCGTTATCCCTAGATAATTAGGTAACTGAAAGGCCATTTCATCAATTATTTATTCTCTTGAGATGAGCCCGACGGATCTACTCGCTTGGCTATCTGTTTATATTATAGGGTTAATCTTATATATCGTCAAATACGGATAAACGATACTATAGTACACTTATGAATACCAAAAGGCAGCGATCATCTCGCTGCCTTTATTATTCCTATTATTTACGTGCCACACGCATAGCGGCCATCATACCTGGAGATTTCCAGACGGATTGGCCATTGTCTGAAACGAGTTTGTTGTTATAGTAGAATACATCTGCATTGTAATAATTACTATCGCTAGATGTTACCTTATAGCTAAGACCAGATGTCGTATATACGGTAAAATTAAGTACATCCCCTACTCTCTTTACAGAGTCTTGGTCTACATACCAGCTATTGCCGTTATAGGTCGTAGCATATACATCGGTACGAGCTTCAACGCCTTGTGTATTAATACCGATCAACACGAGTAGAGCCGCTAACATATATAAGAATTTACTCATTAGAATTACCTCCGTTTTATCGTTGGAATACTTGCTTATTATATCAAAAAACGGTGAGATTCGCATTAAAATGACCCCTTCTTCTCCATCCACGATTGACTACTTTCAATGTACAACGTAATGCGATTCATAATAGGTTTTTCTATGAAAGCTAACCGCATATAGTCTACCACCATGCCAACTATGAAAATGAGTGCCACCACAAGGATCGCATATAGTGGTAATAAAGCAGAATCGTAATACTGATAGGTACCGAATATATTGTCCCACATATGAAGGAACAGCTTATTATAGTGCAGTAAGTAAATCCCCAAGGTCGTAGAGGCAATCGTATTGATCCACGGATGATAGGTGATCTTGGCTTTCAAGAAAGTAATAAATAAACCTATACCAAGTAGTAGCTGGAAGAAGCCATACTCATTTTGGGTAAAATAGAAAATCTGTTTCATATACGCTGGGTCGGTCGTAGCCAGTACATCGACGAGAATATCCCCTCTGAAGGCGCCTAATATGCCTATACTACTCAAGATAATACCTGTTTTTTGTGTTATATAAGAACCGCACAGTTTAATAGAGGACTAAAAAGTTCTGAGCGAACCAGCTCATAGCACCAATCGGTAGTAGTGTTAACATCATGTTCCTCGAGGTCACTGTATCGAGCCCTAAACCCATAGCCACACCAAGCATGGCTAGACTATAAAATCATATCTGTCCTACGAGCTTCCCAAATTTGTGTAGCTTGAAGCTGCTAGAAACCATGAAGTATCCCGTTATCATAACGAAGGCTACTACACCAGCCTTGCCGCCAAGCCCAAAGACTTGGAGAAATACCTTATTAAACGTTAACTCTGGCGTAAAGGGAAATGTTCCGTGCACACTGAAATGGTGCATAATAATCAGCACCATCGAAACAATGCGCAATAACTCAATATTGCTTTCTCTCATGCGCTCAACCTCTCATTCTATAAACCTCAAATATCTCTCAAAACTATAAAATTGGATACTACCAAACTCTGATAACAAGATGATAAAGCCCAATACCTATATAATAGAGAAGTTATATGCATCTTCATCTATAACTCCATTTATGATAATTTCAATAACTATATTAGAACTGAATATAATATATAGCAGATACATACCTCATAAAATACAAGATATATATGAGAATGTTGTGACATAATTTACGCATATATATATATTCATGCCCAAAAGAATATAAGTATACGAAAAGAATCTAGGCAAACTAACAGAATCTGGGCATATAAAAAGACAGTTGATTCTCATCAACTGTCCTTTTAGTTTGTAAATTAGAATTGATATGTAAGGTCTACATGATAAGACAAATAGCCCTTCGTTATCCTAGGATCGCTATTAAATTCAAGTCACATCTTAGGCTTTAAATATAACACCATTATGCTCTAGTTGTTCCACTGTTTTTTTACCAATGCCCGGTAGCATCAATACTTCTTGTTTAGTAATTGTTTTAAAATCATCTACTGTGTATAGGCCGGCTTGTGAAAGTGTAATTTGTGCACCGAACCGTATATTGTCATATACCGGATTTCCACGCAAAGCCCCACCTTTAGCAACCTCTACGGGGCTCATATGAGCGGACTCGCGTTTTCCCATATAACTATCATTAGAGTACCGATTTATAACAGTTCGACCGGTAACACGTTCATACGCATCATATAGAGTCTGCCATAATGGACTTTCAAAATCCACTAATTGAGTTGGTAAAAATGAGATAGCAGTATATAAGCTTATTAATTCTCGTGGGTCAGAATCTATGTTGCTCACTTGGTCTACCATATACATAATAGCCTCTAAATGATCTTCTACAAAATCGTTCCAGCGCGTTGCATCTTGTAATAACCAATCAATATCTTCATATTCATCAACAAGATCTGCTAATACATCATGGGCTATCTTGCTTTCACCACACTGCAAAGCCAATAGAATATACAGCATATGCATAGGCAACATGATATCCGGAGCCTGATTAAATGCATTTTGTATATCATCGCAACATGCAAGATATCGCTGATATACCTTGCGGCCGCGATCCCAGTTGGCAGCGCCACAACAAGCAACCATCATATACACAAGAAATCCTGAATGATCTTGCTTGTCTCCGTGAAAAACTGGCGTAAAGCAGGCAATCGCATCATTATACATATTATATTCTAAATATATCATCCCCATGTCGATGAGGCAACGCATATAAGGACGCGTCTCTATTATATTCCAATCTATTTTCTTTGGTTTTTTCAACGATTCTACTAGCTGTTTCAACTGATAAATTTGAAAGCTTGGATGTAACTCAAGGGCTATGAGTTCTCGTTTAGCATCTACTTCATCAGGACATAATGCAAGGATTTCATTGTATAACTTCCTTGATTTCTCATTCGTATCAGCCTCTTCTGCAGCCTCATATAAATCACGTAATTTCATTTCTATCGTATTATTAAAATCACCACGATTATATTGAGTCATAAATGCTTCTAACAAATCCTCAATAGATTTGAAATCAGATTCATGTTCGGATACAAATTGTTTCTGTAAACGTAATAATAACTCACTATAAAAGTTAAACATAGAGTATCTCCTTATACATATGAACGTAAAAATACTACTCATATGTAATATAGCACGAGGGAATATATTAATTCTAGAGGTAATACCTCGACCTATTAATATCTCATCTGAAAATGGGAGTTATAGGACAAAAAGTGTTGCTATTTCAGTCCCCAAAGATTGGTAAATAGACAATCATAATTATGCAAATCACTCCAAACAATAGCATCACCCCAAGTTGGAATAGAGGCTTCTAACCTAGATTGTTCATGTATGGTATGATATATATCGGAAATACTCTTGTTGGTCGGCATAACCTTAAGTATTTCTGCATTAGAAAGCGGATTCGGTGAGTGCATATAGCACCACCAGAATACCGCTTTTATTCGTCTTTCAATAGACATTCCTCTATGATTACGTAACATAGCGCGTAACTGAGCATTTATGCCACCTTCTATACGATTATTAGTAGCTGGACAGGTACATCTCAACGATGTATCTAAGTAAGTAAACAAACATCTGTTATTAATTAATTTAACTAAGGAATTTTCTGCTTTGATAAGTCGTTCGTGTTTAGGTCGTATCGTACCATTTTCATCAACTGTCATTTCTGATAAAAATACTCTATGTCGTACTTTCCATGACATACCATTTTGCACCCACGTCACCGCATGATCTTGCGTGTATATCGTTAATAAATCCCTTGCAATTCAATATAAGTAACAGCCAGCAATCGTTTTAGGACGTATTGTTGTATAGCGTTTTACTTGTTGAAATGCGTAAAATAAGCATCTTTGTAGTTTGGCTTTTAGCCAAACTTTTTTAATGCCTTTTGAAAGCCGGTACCACCATCGGATACAACTACTGTAGGTGGTGAAATACGTCGTAATAAAACCTCCCACGCCTTAGAATGTTCATATCTACAAACATACCATCCTAAGACATGCGTCTCATTACAACAGATTAAAATGCAAGCATTTCTAGCTAAATAAATACCATCAACAAATACTACGCTACTTGATGATTCAACTTTTGGTGGTAATGGCCAAAGCTCCCAAAACTGTGATGTTTTTCTACGAAATGAACGTCCATCGCCAGCCATATCTAACTGTGTATGTTTACCAAATAACCAATCCAAAAATATCTGTAAATTATTGTTAGTTTTATTCACTTTATTTGTGAATGAGCAAGAACATTGATTACAATACCAACGTTGAGAACCCGCATTTGTTTTACCATTTCTCTTACAGACGAAACCACAATTAGGGCATCTGACTAGTTTCATAATTATACTCCTTCTAAAAAATATATCTCTTTAGAAAGATAAAACCTTATTTGAGTCAGTAAAATCAAGGGGGTTCAGACTTTTTAGCAACACTTTTTGTCCTATAACCCCCTTTTTTCTTAGAAATAAAGAAAACAAGCTATTAGTTGATCATATAAAATCAACTAATAGCTTGTTTAGCTTAAGGGGCTGTTTTGTTACAGCCCCTTTATTATGATTCTACTTACTTATGTATTAGAATTGGCAGTTAAGGTCTACACGGTAGTAGTTAGGAAGTTTATCGTTGTCACCGATGCTCTTATTTGTTTTATTATTGAAGCCATAGTAGCCTGTTACGCCTACATTGTCTTGCAACGCATAGTGAGCTGTTGCCAACCAACCTCTGTAACCACGGTAGCTAGTAACATAAGCTGGACCACCATGGAAGTTAGGGTCATAATAACGGTTTGTCGCATCATATGGTACTTCCCAACGGGAGGATTGAAGGGCAATGTTATCACCAAAGTTAAAGTATTGCACTTTTACATCCCATGTACCACGTTTGGAGATTTTATAATTACCATAGCCAAGGCCAGCAGACCAAGCTGTACCATTAGATACGCCAGCTGCTTTCACCCATTCGCCGCCAACCCAAACTTTATCAAAATTCAAGTCAGAACTGAAACCGTACATATTTTTAGCTTCGCCATTTACGCGTTTATTTACACGTGTATAGAAACCACCCTCAATACCATAACCATATGCTGCTTGGAAATTAAGCTTATGATTGCCTGCGTTGAATTGAACACCGTCAAAGCCATCGTCATAAATCAAGCCATTGCCGATCATTTGATTGAAACGACCTGCTTTCACAGATACGCGTTCACCAAATTTATGATTTACATAAGCACGGTCGAAATGAATATTTGTTGGTCTATCGCGAAAGGATGAACCAGAAGAGGATGTTTGAAGAGTATCACCTAGTTCCATATTACCTGTTGTAGTACGGACTACAACGTCAGTGCGATCATTAACCTTTGCATTGAATTGTAAACGAGCGCGCACATCGAATTGGGAACCTTTACTATAATCTAGGCCACGCATATTCGTACCATCGTTTACGAATTTACCATCCTTTTCTTGGGAACCAAGATAACGAAGACGTACATCGCCAGTTACCTTCACGTTACCTACGCGGTCTTCTAAACGAGCCACACGAACGCCCAAATTATTCAGTTCATTAGAGAATTCATCAGCCAAGCGATTAATCATAGCCTGTTGCTCTGCATTGGCACGATCTTGGTTCGCCATAGCTTTTGCAATCATTTGCGCCATTTCGTAACGAGTAATGTTATTTTGGCCTTTGAAAGTGAAGATTACTCCCTATCAATTCCCTTTTATACACCATGGAATTCATACTTTCATACTAAACATCGTCAGTATAGCATGTAAATATTAATAATCATTAAGATGAGCATAAAATCTAGAAAATTAACGAAAGATGTCTCATTATTCTAATCTGTGAAAAGTCATATAATAAAAAAAAGACAATAGTTGAATGAATCTTACCTCTTACAACTACTGTCTTCAATTAAACTTTTTCTATAGGTTCTATGAATAAGTGAAATATGTTTATATTAATATGTTAGTGCCCCCATAAATACACGATAGCTATCATTAGATTGTAATAAATCCTTCACATACACACGAGATGTATCATTATCAAGCTTCATAGCTAACGTACGTCCAAATGATTTCGCACTATGAATAACCTCGCCTAAGAATCCTACGATTGTAAAGAATATTTCTTGGGGAGTCATAAAATCTGTTGCCAACACATCCTCAGCTTCACCTAGCTGTAAAGAATATATCATATCTGATTCTTGTAGTGAAAAACGCAAAATAACCGCACTCGTTTCCATATCATAATCAAGTCGATATGTACGTAATTCTCCACTAACTAGCACATTATTATCAACATTCATAATTTCAATATGTACAGGCTTTCTGTCCCCTACAGATAAGACATATTTTTTCATACCAATGCTCCACTAACATATAATGCAATTAAACTAATTCTTACAATATATTCATGAATTATTCATTCATGAATATATTGTACAAGATTCTACCGTTATAGAGCAATAAAATAAGTATAAAGTCTATTTAGATTTAATAATTATTTAAAATTATAATATAAGAGAAACCAAAAAGAACCATAAAAATAGAATGAAAATTCCCTTTTTATGGTTCATATATAAATTGCTTCTATTAACTTTAATTAAAAGTACTAATATTAATATAGACTCTGCAGAAGTTATATGCAATTACTATGAAGTATTCAATTTTTATAATTTAATAATATAGTTCTACTAATATAAATAGATAAAAACTATAATCTACCTACGAATATAGCCTTCATTATTTGCAAGCAACTCACAATATTCAGCAACAGCATCTTCCATCTTTGTGAATCCTCTATCATATCCAACAGATAGCAATTTAGTTGTATCTGCTTCTGTAAAAGATTGATATTTTCCCTTTAATACTTCAGGAAATGGAATATATTTAATTTTCCCCTTACCTGAATAATCTATAACAGCTTGCATAAATTTGTTAAAAGTATGAGATTGACCTGTACCACAGTTAAAGATACCAGATAATTCGGGGTGTTCCCAGAAGAAAAGATTTACATTAACCACATCTTTTACATAGATAAAGTCACGAGTTTGACCTCCATCTTCATATCCATCAGTTCCTTCAAATAATGTGATTTCACCTGTTTCTTGATTTTTATAAAACATTTGGCGCACTAAAGAAGCCATCTTATCCTTATGACATTCATTAGGACCATATACATTAAAATACCGAAGACCTACTACTTGCGACACCAATTTATTTTCAAATTTACGTACATATCGATCCATAAATAACTTTGAGTATGCATATGGATTTAACGCTTCTTCACATTCGGGACTTTCTCGAAACCCCTTATGCCCATAACCATAAGTTGAGGCAGATGAGGCATAAATAAATGGAATACGATGATTTTGACAATAATGGAAAAGGTTACGAGAACCTTCATAGTTATTTTTCATAATATAACGTCCATTATACTCCATAGTATCAGAACATGCACCATTATGAAAAACTACATCAATAGAGCCACAGTCAAAATTACCCTCAGCAATAGCACGATCAAAATCGATACAATCAATATAATCAAAGTAGTCTAAATTAGTTAGATTACGTGTTTTACGACCATCAGTCAAATCATCTACAATAATAATATCATTACGCCCTTGTTCATTAAGTGCTTTTACCAAATTTGATCCAATAAAGCCAGCACCACCTGTTACGATTATCATAGTTTATACTCCTTTACTAAATTAGCGATTTTCTTTACCACATTAGTAGTTGAATATCCGTCTTTAAAGGATAAAATTTGTACAGAATCTACGAATTCACGACCAACTACATCATCAACCTTATAGTCGCCACCCTTAACAAGTATATTAGGTCGAATAATTTCTAATAATTGAGAGGGAGTATCTTCATCAAAAAGTACAACACCATCTACACAGCCTAAAGCACTCAATAAATAAGCTCTATCCTCTTCATCTACTAAAGGGCGAGTTTCCCCTTTAAGACGCCTTACAGAATCGTTAGAGTTTAGTCCTATAATAAGACGATCACCTAGTTGAGCCGCTTCTTGCAAGTACGTAATATGCCCTCTATGAAGAATATCAAAGCATCCATTAGTAAAAACAACTATATCTCCTCGATCTTGCCATTGCTGAACTATGCTCTTCATCTCTTCCCAAGAATAGACTGACTTTTCTACATATTTTCCTTCTTGCAGAGACATCCATAATTCAATTAGTTCTTGTCGATGGATAGGATAAGTACCCACTTTAGATACTACGATACCCGCTGCTCCATTAGCTACATGAAGAGCGGTCCTCATAGAAAGATTAGCAGCGATAGAACAAATCATCGTGGCCACAACTGTATCACCAGCACCAGATACATCAAAAACATCTTGTTGAGTAGCAGGATTATGCCAAATTCGACCATCTCTAGCAATAACAGATATCCCCTTTTCAGATCTAGTAGCAATGATATATTGAATATTATTAGTAGCTAAAACTTCTTTGGCTGCAGCAACTATTTTATCATCATCATTTGTAATAGAGTAGCCAACCCGTTCAGATAGTTCCTTTACATTAGGAGTAATATAAGTGGCACCATTATATTTTTCCCACTGACTACCTTTAGGATCAACAATTGTTGGTATTTTATAACAATTAGCTAGGTTAAAAATCTTTTCTAAAATACTATCTGTACAAACTCCCTTACCATAGTCAGATATAACAATACCATCTAACCCTTTTTGACAGAGGGAGTCTAGCCAAGAAATAAGTTCTTCTTCTTCCTGTTGCTCAACATCTCGTACTGTCTCAAAATCTAGCCGCATCATTTGTTGACGATCACCTAAAATTCGCATTTTAGTTATGGTAGATCGATCTCGTGAAATTACTACACCACTTTTATCAATACCATTAGAATCTAATAAGTCTTGTAAAAGGTTTCCATGGGTATCTTGTCCCGCGACTCCACCGACATATACATGAACATCCAAATTGGCAAGATTAGCAGCAACATTTGCAGCCCCACCAAGGACTTCTTTCATCTGTTTTACTCGATTCACAGGAACTGGAGCTTCTGGAGATATGCGACTTACATCACCAAAAACATAACGATCTACCATTAGATCGCCAATGACAGCTATACGAAGATTAGGCAGACTATCATGTAAGAATTTATTAATAGTGTTCTTAATCATAATCTTCCTCTACTAATTCACAAACAATATGTCCAACCAATATGTGTATCTCTTGAATGCGTGCTGTAGTCTTAGATGGAACAGCTATTACGGCATCACAAAGAGCACCAAGTTTACCGCCACCTTCACCAGTAAATGCAACAGTTTTTAAACCTTTCTGTTTTGCTAGTTCTATGGCATTAACCACATTCTTAGAATTTCCTGATGTAGAAATACCTATTAATACATCTCCAGCCTGTCCCAAACCAGCTACTTGACGAGAGAATACATCATCATAAGAATAATCATTAGCTATAGCTGTCAAAATAGAAGTGTCTGTTGTAAGTGCAATAGCAGGTAAAGACTCTCGTTCTTTTACAAAACGTCCTACCAATTCTGCTGCCAAATGTTGAGCATCAGCAGCTGATCCTCCATTACCACAGAAAAGAATCTTATTTCCTTCATTAAGAGCATTCTTACATATATCCGCAACTACTCGAATATCTTCAATATAATTACGCATTTTTATATATGTATCTAAATGCTCATCAAATCTTTTTGTAATAATATCCATAAAAACTTTCTCCCATACTAAAATAAATTAATACTAAAACTATATGATTATCCAAACAATAAAACCTATATAATCTCTTTCTTTTTAAGCCATTTATTTATTCCTTCTGCCAGAGATATTCCTGTTCATATATTTCCCCATATAACGAATGCAATATAATAAATATTAAATATACTATACGTTCTTATATTTAGCTTTTTCTAAAGCTTGATATACCATATCTATCACTTGTTGTGGTCTAATTTCCGTTAAGCAACGACGATGATTACAATGAACGTATTGATTTGTTCCAAAGCAATATTTACAATCTGTCTCATATTCTACAAAATAACTACAATCTGAAAAAGCTCCTATATATTTAGGATTTGTAGGCCCAAATATAGATATTGTAGGTACAGATAAAGCACCTGCAATGTGTTGCATCCCTGTATCAATACCTATAGAACAAGTACATCGCTTTATAGCAGCCATACTTTGTTTAATACTACATTTACCCACTAAATTCACAACTTGTGGTAACTCTAAAAACTCATTCAGCTCTTCTAATAATGGTATCTCTTGAGATCCACCAATTAAAACAATTTGATTTCCATCTTTCACTAATAAGTCTAAAAGATTATGCATCTTTGTAATGCCCCACGCTTTTGGAAAAACACATCCAACCCTCAGCCAACGGTTAGTAAGAGAGGGGTCTGCATTACCAATACATAATCCAATAATTGGTTTGGTTTTATCTAAGATTTTAAAGTAAGATTCTACAAATGCATCACTTTCAGTATCTACATATAACTGTGGCCTAAATTTATCACTAAACTCTAATCCCAAAGTTCTCACATTAGCTTCTACAAAATGTATATCATAATCAAATTTATTAGTTCCTGAAGCTTGAAACCCTATATGTTTCTTTACTCCACATAGTTTCATAAAAAGTTTAGATTTTTTTACTGGAGTAATGCCTGCACTAATTCCAATGTCAAAATGTTGTTTTCTAAGATTCATTATAGTTTTAAAAGTTATATATGAATCTTTATATACATCAAGAATAATAATTTCATCTACTGGAATACGTGAACTTTCAATAATGTCACGGCCTGGGTTCATCTTACAAAGTACCGTCAGCCTTGCATTAGGATACAAATATCGTACACCTTTTAGTAATGATAAAGCACATACTGTATCTCCTAAACCATGCATAATTTCTACTAAGATATTTAATTGTTTAGTACTAGCTTTTGCTGTATTCACAATAGAGCTCCTCTAAACGTTTTGCTTCTTTATGTATATCATAACCATTACGTTTAATAATGTCATTTACACCTATACGGTAACTAAAATTATTAGATTTCTGATAAGTGTACTCATAAATTTGCTCTGTTTCATTTATCCATAAATTTATATCATGCTCTGTAATGTTTAATTTTTTAGCTAATGTACTATCCACGACAGCTTCATCTGGTACAAAATTACTCATCAAAATTGGTAGCTTTGCAGCTTGAGACTCAATTGCGACTAATCCTAAGCCCTCATACCAAGACGGAAAATAAAATATATCAAATAAACTATATAATTTATGTACATCTTTACGTAAACCTAGATATGTCACTCGTGTAGATAAACCTAAATTCTCAATTTTTTGTAATATATTTTCTCTCAAAGGCCCATCACCAACTAGAACAAGATGTGCCGAAGGAATTTTTTGAACTATATTATTAAATACTTGTATCAAATATTCATGGTTTTTTTGATACATAAATCTACCTATATGCCCAATAATAAACTTATTCTCTAACCCTAATTCTTCACGAAGCGTCTTTCGATAATGCTCATTAAATTGAAATTTTTCAATATCAATAGCATTATTAATAATCTCTACATTTTTATCAGGTCCAAATAACCAACGAGCTGCCATTTTGCTGCAAGCAAATTGACGATTAGCTACAAATGTTGAAAATGGACGTAATACTAATTTCATAAGGTTTCGCTTTGTTTCGCTTTTAACAGTTGTACTATGACCATGTAAAATACGAACTTTAGCACCTGCAATCCATGAAGGTAATAGTGAAAATATACCAAGGGTTGTCATATGGCAATGAACAATATTATATTTATTCTCCCTTACTATATTATAGATACTATGCATAAAGCCAAAAATATTTTTATAATATGCTGGAATCTTATAAACCTTGCCACCCATCTTTTCAACAATATCTGTAATATCTACTTTATCATTATCATGAACAACAAAGTCGAATTGTATCTTAGAATGATCTATATTCTTATAATAGTTCATAACAACTGTTTCTACACCACCACCAACTAAAATCCCAATTATATGTAAAATACGTATAGGTTTACTTTCCATATTAATTCCTCTTTCTAAATAGAAAAATAATTATATTTAATATTTGAATCAATATAATTATTTCTTAATTTTAGCCCCAATAATTACAATACCCTTCATAATAGATTCTATCCAACCTATCCTCATTTCCGTATGAGCTTTGTAGAGCCAGTACCAACTGTTATACATCAATTGAGATAAAATTATCCCACCAAGTAACCCCAAAATACCAAAATCGAAAAATTCCATAAATACAAGAGATAGCAAAAGACCTATTGCAGAAGATAAAATGAAGCTTTTTACATATATAATACGATTAGTACAAGAGAAATAAGATGTATAGCAATTTCTATAGTAAATGACAAATTGCATAATACCTGCGCCCCAAAGAACTGTATCAGAAATAACAAAATTAGACTTAATCATATTTAATAATGGCAATCCAACAAGCCATAATCCAAATATCCCAATCCAGTAAATTACAATAAATAGCGTCACCGAAAAAGAAAATAATTCTCTCAAACGAGGTTGATTCTTAGTTATATATGCATTTTGAAAGGCCGGTTGGTATGTATTATATAGTGTACTAGCAACAACAGCTACTGCAGTAGTCAGTTGAATAGCAATGGAGTACATACCAGTTTGTGCCAAACTTAAATAGAATGATGAAATAATAATAGTCGCTTGAGTTGATATATAATTAGATATAGATACAATCCCATCTCGCCACGCATTATACCAAATAGTTCGGAATATATCTGCTGTAGATGTAGCAACAAGATCTGTAGCAGATTTCAATTTCTCACCAATATGCTCATATTTATAAAAATATCTATGCCCAAAGAGTTTAAATCCAAGACCATATATAAGGTAACCTATACTCGCCCCAATAATACCAAATCCCAATAAAAGTAAAATAATCGTAAATACCATTTGCAATAAACGAGCATAAACAATACTTTTATTAGCCAATGTAATAGCACCTACACCTCGAAGAAATGAGATATAGTAGCTGTAATAAAGATTTAAAAAAATTCCAAATCCATACGCTGCCCATGCGATATAAGATTCCCAATCAGAACTCGGACCAACTAAGCTACCTATATAGTACATTCCTAAAGTGTACATTAACACTAAAGCACTACCACCTAAGATAGCATAAATCGATTGACAAGCTTTAAGGACAGCTTTTAATAAGGAAAAATTAACCTCTTTTGATTCAGAAAAAACAACATGCTTTGCTTTAAGTTCTTGAGCTCCACTCCAGCAATACGTGATATTACGAGCAAAGGTAATAGAAAAGCCAAAATCAAATAGTAAGGCAATGGATCCTATACTAATAAATACATACCATAGTCCCACCATATCAGGTGTAAAGAAATAGATATAAAGTGGCAATAATAAGAGATTTACTGCCATCGTGAGAGCCATACTTCCATAAGACCATAGAACATCTCTTTTTTTGATGGAAATATTCATAATCTACCTCTTTGGTTGCTTTATCTTTACTTGATAACCTGCGTAAATAAATAGACCTATTAAACCAACAATAACAAATTGAGAAAATGATAATAATGCGCGGATACGATCATCATAGCCCGCCCATACAAGCGATACTAGTTCAGTAAGAAAAATAGCTGTCCAAACATGTGTCCAAATATTGTCATTAGAACGACGTTGTAGGTATTCATAGACTAATGAAAATAATGCAGTCACTATAATACTCATAATAATAACACCCAAAATACCAAAATCTTCATACCAACGCCCAAATAAAGACAATGTATTGCCAAATTTATCAAACTCATGATACGCCATACGTGCAGATTCTGGTAACAAACCAAAATTAATCAGTTTATCATATACATCAGCAAAACTAGATTGTCCAAAATAAGTAGTACGTGCTGGCTCCCATATATGGGTATTCAATGCATAAATACCGCCTGCTAATAACTCAGTAACCCGTTGTAGTGTTACATTGTTACCATCATGACGACCTACTAATATACCATAAAGAATATATAAAAATGGGCTAATTATAGTAATAGGAATGAGTTTAAATAAAAAATTTTTAATTTTATCAAAATATTGCTCTTTTACCATAAAGAATAAATACGTCAAAATCATAAATATAAATGTTTCGATAGCTGGTTGACGTGCACCCATAGCAATAGAACTACCTATACAGAAAAGGCCCAAAATTATAATAAGACCAGTTCCTTTAAAAATAGGTTTATCTAGAATAACACCATTATAGATAGCCACATAAGCTGATATATATGTTAGTATTAAAGCAATCTTATAGAATTGTGAATTAATAAAAATCAAAGTCTTCGTATGATAATATTGTTGAGGATATAAAAGAATATTTCTATATTGAGTCATACGACTAACATCACTATCACCAGTCGTATTAATGAATACACAGAATAAAGAAAACAAAATAAAAAATATCATATACATAGATATATATTTATATCGTACTGGAAGTTTTACTATTCCCACTAAAGGGTAGCGATTACTATCAAAATTATACTCAATAGATGTTTGGTCTCCCCAATTAAGTTTAGCCCATCTCTGTACAACATAACCAGTGCCTAAAATAGCCCCTCCACCAAGAGCTATTACTATAAAAGTATAAAAGTAAAGGTCTGTTCCCATTTCATGTCTATACCAGTATCCCAAAGCAATAACAATTGTTAAAGATACCAATGTAATCATTGTAGGGGATATTATAGGTAGTTCAAATTTCTTATAACCTAATATTACAAATATCACATAAGATATTAATAGTAATAAATAACTATCCATGAATCTCCCTCTATCTCTCAAAAATTTGTAATATAGAATCTAATACAAGATCTACTGAAATTCCTTGCATACATTTGTTATTAGTACATGTGTAGGAATGATCATAACCTAAACATGGTGAACACTCTATAGAGTAATTAATAATATAACTATGAGCTCCAAATGGATGTTCTACAATATAATCTGTACAACCAAAAAGTGTTAATGTAGGAGTTCCTTGTATAGCAGCTCCGTGAATTAAGCCAGTATCAACACCAACCACTAAATCTGCTTCTCGTACAACTTGTAGACTCTCTTTTATAGAATGCTTGCCAATAAAGTTTTTTATTCTTGTATCTAACTTATTAAGATAAGGCCTAATCATACCTTCTTCCATAGTACCACCAATAAAAATCACTTCATAATGACGTTTTACTAATAAATTTCCTAAATCAATCCAATTTTGAGTAGGCCATGATTTTAAACTTAAAGCAAATGAATCATATTTTTTCTCATTAGCTACGTGTCCAGAGCCAATACAAAAGACAATAGTTGGATGTTTGGTAATAATTGCACAATTAGATGGGTACTTATCTAAAATATAATATTCACGGTGATTAACGCTCTGCTTCATTCCTAATTCTTGTAAAATATCATTTTCCAAATCATATATAGAATATCTATCAGGACGATTAATTACCTTTTTATAGGTTATATTAAGATATGGATTTCGACCACCAATTGTCATTTTGCAACAAAATTTAATAATTTTACTAGGCCAACTCGACATGTATTTTGAATTCGCATGTTCTAACACAATGCCATAATCATAACTATGATAACCAGCTTTCAATAAAAACATTAAAGAATGAAATGGCTCATCCTTGGTATAGTAATAACAGTGACGAACATCACCTTGTAACTCTACCATCTTTTTGTTCAGACCTATGCGTCGTTTATTACTACATGTAAATATATCAATGACAGCTGTTGGATCTTGTTCCTTAATACTTTGAATAAGAGGAACAGAAACAATAAAATCACCAATACCTGGAGCAATGTAAATAAGATATGTATTCATACTAATTCCTATATATTATTTAATAAGCACCCTTTGACTTCACAACCACCAAGACGGTTTTCAACAAATATACAATATCAATCCATACAGACCAATTATGAATATACCAAGAATCCATTATCACTCGTTCTTCAAATGTTGTATCACTACGACCACTTACTTGCCATACACCGGTTAGCCCTGGTAATACTAACTTATAATCCTCAATATAGCTACTATATCGTTCTACTTCATTGGGTAATAACGGTCTAGGTCCAACTAGGCTCATATCACCAATTAATACATTCCATAATTGCGGTAATTCATCAATACTTGTTTTTCGGATTATTTTACCTATCTTAGTAACTCGAGGATCATTTTTTAATTTAAAATTCTTTTGCCATTCTTTTTTTTCATCCTCATGAGTATTTAGATACTCTTCAAGTATCATATCTGCATTTTTAACCATAGACCTAAACTTATAAAAATTAAACTCTTTTCCATTTCGGCCTACTCGTTTTTGTTTATATATAATAGGTCCACCTGAATCTAAATAAATAATAATAGCTATGATTAACATAAACGGTAATATAAAAATACCACCACATACGGTAGCTACAATATCAAAAACACGTTTCATAATACGGTTAGACTTACGGGCCAAATTATTTTGTACCCGCAATACAATTGCTTGTTCTTCCATCATGCCACGAGCAGATATATTACTTGTGGGCAAACCAAATAATTCAGGAACAAAGGCTACGCGTTTGACCAATAATTGAAGTCGATTAATTAAGGCTACTAATTTTTTAGACTCAAGGCCTGGTGCACAAATAAGAACAGTTTGTACACCCGTATCTTTGATAACATTTTCTATATCATTAAAAGTACCAAGGCATAGATATTCTTTGGCAATAGATGCTGATTTAGGATTATCATCTACATAACCAATAATCTTATACGTAGCAATTGGCATGCGATCTAAAGATTTTTTTACGAGCTCTGCCGTTTTACCAGCACCCACAAGAAGAACTGGTATCGTTAAATAGCCTGCCTTTGAAAGAATCTTGCCCACAATAAAACGACCACTAAAAATAAAGATCAACATGAATACATAGGCAAATACAACAAAGAGACGAGATACATCGTTGATTACGTGTCCTGTGTACATGAGCACAATAGATACAACGACACCGATGGTAATGCTACGGAATAAGTTCTTCATAGTATCCCAATACGGAGATACTACAGAATAGGCATTATTTAGAATCAATATAGCTAAAAATACGAAAGGTATAACGCCATATACATAGATTTCATCTACCTTAAAATGTGGACTTACCGGTAAAAATGGCAAATTTAAACGTAGATGATAGGCTGCTAATGTACCTAACACAATAGAAACATAATCTGCTATAAGCACTATAATTTTGCTGATAAGCAACTTATTGTGATTATTATATTCAGAACTATTCATACTAATACCCCAAATAAACAAATACCCCAAATTGTAAAAAAAAGGTTGTTTTCTCAATACGATATTTAAGAAAACAACCTTTCTATCATCCGAATGCAATGTACCAATAATTACTTATATTGTATCATATTCAAATGTCTAAAACTATGAAAAACATAGATTTTAATTATCTTTTATGTAGTTTTATATATTTTCAATCTTAGTTAAACGAGGAATAAATTTCTCATAAAAACTAATTAAATACACCTTTAAATCTCAATAGAATACTCATATAATTCTCAATTATTTCGCAATTGAAGCATCGTCGCAACCATAAAGTACATAATGCGTATACCAGATGAATTATCTAGTGTATATTCCACCTGTCCGAACATAAACACATAGGAAACTACTGCAATCATTGCACAGAGACTATAAGGATCTCGTTTTTTTAACCAACTTTTGAAGTTATCAATAATAATAGTACCATAGAAAATAAGAACTCCTAACAAACCTAAGATACCAACTTCTCCTAGTAGTTGAATAAAATTATTATGCGCATGATATAAATGCTGATTTTCTGATGGTAATCGATAAGATTCTTCATATTTTGTACGCCACTGACCTATCCCAACTCCTATTACGGGATGGTCTTTAAACATATTAATAGATGATGTCCACACATCAAAACGTCCTAAGTTAGATCCGTCTGTCGTCGTATTTGTAATAGATTCAAATCTGGCTACATATTGTGGTTGTGTACTAAAACCCCAAATAACACCACCTAATGCTAGTAAAACTGCCACTACATAAATAAAGCGTTTCATCAAATATGGTAAAGATACAGTAGGAACTAATATCATATTAAAAAGCCATGAACCACGACTTTGATTACCATACATACCAAATCCAACACATCCGAGAGCCCATAAAGCAGAGGCTTTCACATAGGTAGGAAAGGCTTTATCTAATAAAATGACACAGAATATAGGTACAAGCATAACCATAAGTCCAGATATAGTTAATACACTACTACCAAAGCCCCAACCACGATCTGTCATTCCCGAAAAATGTTGGTAAAAGGCTACTAGATTATCGATGCCAAAATCTACAAAAAATACAGCAAGCATGGTAAATAGTGTTTTCTTATTGCGTATACAGAGAGCGATAATGAAAAACACTGGTATTCGCCATAGCCATACATTAATAAACTCTGGTAATCCTACAGATATGTTATTTGTTAAAACTGCTGATGGTAATAACAACAACAACATAACAATTAATGATTTACTATATTTTTTGACATACGATGGAACATATAAATCATGCCTATGTTTCCAAATATAGATAATACTTAATAGAATTGCTATAACATAAAAAATTTGACCAGCAGCCATAGACAGCCTCGTGAAACATGCCATCAACGTAATCATAATAGCAATCCATGACTCTAAACCTAACTTTGATACTACTCTCATAGTAAATCCCCCTTGCAAATAATATAACTAATTCTATACATATATGACTGATTGGATCAATCTCTTATGACTATAGTCTTTATTAGCATCAACTAACCCTTGATTATATATTTCTTTATGATGCTGTAAATTCCCCACAAATTTTGAAATTCCTTGCGCAATAGTATTTACATCATCTAAATTTAATACTTCTCCAATGGAATATTCTTCTAATACCTCTGGATTAATTTCCGGAGATATGAGAACAGGCTTGTAAAAGCCAATAGCTGTAAATAACATGGCTGCCCAATGGTAGCGATATCGTTCAGCCCCATAGGGCAATAATAAAGCATCTACACTCATCAATGCTGCATCCCAGTCTTTCCCAATCAAACTGGCATGGATAAATTTGATATTACTATATTTACTATATTTTTTGATAATCGATTCAAATAATTCGCCATCTTCAGGCTTTACAGTGGCACCTTGGACAACGAGCTGTACTGAATTATCATAATGAAGCGATACAAAGGCATCGATGAATCGCTCAATGTTTTTTTCTTTTCTAAACTGACCAAAGAAGCCTAATTTAATCGGCTTATTGACTGATTGATTAGCTGCATCATTCGTTGTCTTAGACTCTGAAAAATTCACATTTTCAAGTCCTTGTTCACTAACAGCACTTTGTATAGCTATATTCTGTTGTTCACCACTTAATCCACTAGATGGCAAGAATACAGTCGGCAAAATTTTACGAACTCTCGGCAAATCAGGTCGCAACATATCATCTCGCAAAGAGATTACATCGAGATACAAGTTTTTATAAGCATTAGCTCGATGGGCTTGCTTAATAAAGCGATCCATTTCTCCCTTACCGATACCATGGAAGATAACGTGAACGTCCGCTTCGCTGTCCTTTAGCGGTGTATCTAGTAGTGCTTTTATATAGCGATATGTACCGGTAGGAATGATTAATGAATCAATCTTATGTTCTTTAATTTTTTGAGCTGCTGATGTGAACCAATTGCGACGACGACGCTCCCGTAAAATGGATAAAAAAGGCTTTTTCCATTTAGAAGCACCTGCATAAGTCACTACCTCGCCACCTTCTAAATAGACTACATCTACACCATAATCTACTTTGAAAGGAAAGTTTTCTGGTACGAATAATACAGGTTCATGACCTTGTCGTTTCAGTTCATTAATGAGGATGCGATCAAACTCCACCTCATGACCAGCAGGCATGACAATACTTTCTAAAATTGCTACACGCATAGCACACCTCTAGGCCTTTATGTACGGTTTTATATGTTCTTGAATCATAGATTCATATTCATCTAACAATGCATAGCGATTACGATATTGGCTACGTTTTTGAGACTTAATTTCCTCGATTGGCTTTCGCTCTTCTTCAAGAGGAATCACATAGTAATTTGGATCAGATTCCATTACAGAACCACCAATATCATCCCATAATGTGTCTAATACGGCTACCTTAGACTTATGTCCTCTCACCATATGAGAGTTAGCATAGAATCCCTCATCAGATACAGCCAAAATAGATTCAACCCGTGCTGCACGACCAATTTCACGAATCAAGAAGGTAATGAAATTCTTCGGACGGTAACCATACATTCTCTTTGTAATCTTCTTTGCTCGCTCAAGGCCATCTTTATAACCTTGAATAGTGCCAATAACAAGGGTACGCTCCCCATTAGAACCCTTTGCAAAACGAATATTAGCATGATATACGCCTTTATCCTCTAGCAAGAGCATAACTGTCAAGAATCCTTCCTTGCGTTGACCTGGCTCATAATATAAATGAGCACTCATATCGAGCTCATCTGATTTCCAAAGTGTAATGCCTCGTTTTTTATCAAAATAATCAAACTTAGATTCGTCTACATACATGAGCTGAATCGCTTCATCTGTAAATACGTCTTGTAAGATAGTAAAATGCTGACAAAGAGCCTCCAAACGCCACTGTGGCGTAGAATTTTTGATTAAAAACATACGGCTCATCAATTCATAGAGACTCGGATGCTTTTGTAACATAGTTGGATCTGGTGTATAGGATTTAAAGAAGTTTTCAAATTCTGTAACCGTTGAGTCATGACGACAAGAGCGCATCGTATGTAAGAAGGTACGTCTCGTTTCACGCCATGTACGCTTGCCATATATAGCACGCCCAATGT
>PVMO01016132.1_pt1 | contig 22746 bp, 18 predicted proteins | sample 1853421 | NCBI WGS metagenome assembly PVMO01 (sample SAMN08533511, study PRJNA380276) | Human gut metagenome, whole genome shotgun sequencing project.
TATACCTACCAAGGATTTCATCGGTGTGGATATCGACGCCGTGGCAAAGGTCAGAAAAGGAATCTTGATGCCTGCACGTCCGATCAGAACCTTGGGCTCTCTCTTAATACCGGAGATGATGTAGGCTTTGTTCGGTGATGCCTTCACATAACCGGATGCCAGGATGGCCAGGATGGCAATGGCCAATACAATAATTGCGATAATACCAATGTTAATTTCCATATGTACTCCCTCATTCTTTCTGCTTTTGTAATATATGAAAAGCTGCTTGTATGGTATGTATTTTACCATACAGGCAGCTTGACGAACAGTGATATCTATTATTTTTTTCTCATTTTATTGTAGCAAAATGTGCACGATATTCCACGTGTGTTACCGGTCATCGGCATTCCTTCAGGTATTCCATGAAGTTCTGCTTGTTCTCCAGTGCCGTGGTGGTGGGTCTTCCGAGATCTTCCCTTGCGCCGATACCACATTTTACTTCGATAAAGGTCAGGGTCTCTCTCTCTTTTGCAGCGGTCAGTTCCCGGTCCAGTTCCTCATAGGTGGTAACGGATACTGCATGGGGATAGCCGCAGGCCTTTGCAATGGAGACAAGATCAATATCGGCTGCCACGGTAGGCATACCGCCCACGGTCTCATGGGCACCGTTATTGATGACGATGTGTACCATATTTTCCGGGGCCGTACTGCCCAGTACCGCCATGGAACCCATGTGCATCAACACTGCGCCATCACCGTCCACGCACCATACTTTCGTACCCGGCTTTTGCACTGCCACGCCCAGAGCGATACTGCTGCTGTGTCCCATGGAGCCAACGGTCAGGAAATCATACTTATGGCTCTGTCCGTTGTGTTCTCTGATCTCGAACAGTTCTCTGCTTGCTTTGCCCGTGGTGCTGACAATGGGATCCTCGCCGGAAGCCTGCACGATGTGGCGGATGATCTCTTCCCGGATCATGGGATTGTCGTTGCGGTACTCCACCTTTTCCTCATAACTGAGGGCACCCTTCCGGATCACGAACGCTACATCCTCACCACGATCCAGCTCCTTGCGGAACTCCTGCATGGCAGCACTTACTTCCTCTTCCGTTGTGTCTTTTCCGATGACAAAATAGCGGATTCCCATATCCTCCAGCAATTTCAGGGTCACTTCTCCCTGATAGATATGCTGGGGTTCGTCGTGGATCCCCGGCTCACCGCGCCAGCCGATGACGAAGATCATGGGAATGGCATAGACTTTATCATTCAGCAGGGATGCCACGGGGTTGATGATATTGCCTTCTCCGCTGTTCTGCATGTATACTACCGGGACTTTGCCGGTAGCCAGATGATAGCCGGCGGCCAGTGCCGTGCAGTTGCCTTCGTTCGCCGCGATCACATGATGCTTCGGATCGATCCCATAGGTGTGCATCAGGTAATTGCAGAGGGCTTTCAGCTGGGAATCCGGCACCCCGGTATAAAAGTCCGCATTTAAAATTTTCGCAAAGTTTTCTGCTTTCATGTAAGTATTCCTTTCCTGCCCCTGTCAGTTAAATTTCGTCTATTAAAGTTATAATATCTTTGATCGGCATCAGTCTGCTGTCCACTTCCTGTGCCCTGTGATACCGCAGGATGTCCTCGGCGGTCTGCTGCATGGCGGGGAAGGCACTTCTGGTCAGCTGGTTCGCATAGATCACGATATTGACGCCGTGGGCAGCCAGTTCGTTTTCCGTAATGCTGTTAAAGGAAGACGGCACCACCACGATAGGTGTCTTCGAATCCTCTGCCCGGAATTTATCACAGAATTCCAGAATTTCGTCCGGGGATTTTTTGCGGCTGTGGATCATAATACCGTCCGCTCCCGCTGCCACGAAAGCTCTGGCACGGTTCAGTGCATCTTCCATGCCTCGCTCCAGGATCAGGCTTTCGATTCTGGCAATGATCATGAAATCATCCGTCAGCTGTGCCTTTTTGCCGGCTGCGATCTTGGCACTGAAATTCTCGATGCTGTCCTGGGTCTGCACCACATCGTTTCCGAAGAGGGAATTCTTCTTAAGCCCTGTCTTGTCCTCAATGATAATGGCGGAAACACCCATTTTTTCCAGCGTTCTCACCGTATATACGAAATGCTCCGTCAGTCCGCCGGTATCTCCGTCAAAAATAATGGGCTTCGTGGTCACTTCCGTCACGTCATCAATGGTACGGAAACGGGAAGTCATGTCCACCAGCTCGATATCCGGCTTGCCCTTCGCCGTGGAATCGCACAGAGAGCTGATCCACATGGCGTCGAACTGGTCCAGCTCACCGTCATGCTCCACGATGGTCTTCTCTGCGATCAGTCCGGTCAGGCCGCTGTGAACCTCCAGTGCTTTGACAATGGGACGGATCTCAATGAGTTGGCGCAGGCGCTTTCTGCGGTATTCCGGCATGGCCAGCTTTTCCTTGATCCTCGTATCAATTCTTTTTACTTCTTCATTATATGTATAAGGGACATCTATGATCTCGCCGCCGTATGTCTTCAGCAGTCCTTCCACGTTGTCACGGATAGCCTTCAAAGCTCCCTCCTGCCAGTTATCCCCATGGATCACGTAGTCAGGGCGCAATTCTTCAATGACCTTATCATACATTACATCATCCTGCACGACCACATTGCTGACTTCCGGGATATCTTTTACCAGCTGCATACGCTCCTCGAAGCTGATGGTGGGAAAACGGTTAAAACGGATCATTGCCGCATCACTTAAGACGCCGATGGTCAGCTCGCCGTATTTTCCGGCTTCTCTGATGATATTGCGGTGCCCCTCATGAATGACATCCGTACAGAAACAGGTATATACTCGCTTCATTTGATCCTATGCCTCCTTATATTTTGCCGGAATCTGAATTTTATTGACTTCCAGTGCTTCTCTGAACACTTTGAAAAAGGCTTCGATATCCGGTCTGTCAATCGCACCCAGTGCACACAGGCGGAAGGTATTGGTAGTAGAGATTTTGCCGGGGTAAATGGTAAATCCCCGCTCATAGCAATAATCATGTACTTTTTCAAAATTCCAGTTTGGATCATCGGGATACTTCACAGACACAACCAGTCCCGACTGCCATTCTCTGCGGATCACATCGTGGAATCCCAGTGCATCCAGTCCCTCATGGATAGCTTCGAAGACTCTGGTGTGTCTCGCCCACTTGGCTTCCTCTCCCTCTGCCCAGTATTCCTTCAATGCCTGAATGGTGGCATAGATGGTCTGTACCGGCGGGGTAAAATGCATTTCTCCGGTCCTCTGGAAGAAATCATACTGCTGATACAGGTTGCAGTAATAGGAACGTTTCGGATATTCCTTCGAAGCCTCCAGAATTGCCCGGCTGCCTACCACAAAGGATAGTCCCGTCATGGCCATCAAGCCTTTCTGTGCGGAAGCCATACAGAAGTCAATATTGTCTTCTTCAATATGAATGGGACGCATGGCGTAAGTAGAGGTGGTATCCACGGTAAAGGTAGCATGATATTTATGAGCAAGGGCTCCGATCTCGCGGATGGGATTCAGGATTCCGGTACCGGTCTCATTATGGGTGGTATGTACCAGGGCAATGTCCGGGTTCTCCTTCAGGGTCTGCTCCACTTTTTCTAAGTCTGGCAGTTCGTCCACCGGGAATTTCAGGTCAATATAGGGAAGTCCGTAATATTCACATACTTCCACAGCTCTGGTGCTGTAGGCTCCGTTATCCACCACCAGTACTTTTCCGCCCTCCGGCAGCAGAGAACTGATGCAGGCATCAATATTGATGGTGCCGGATCCACAGAACAGGACGCTCGTATACTTTTCCAAGTCTCCATGCACGATTTTTACAAGGTCTTCTCTGAGACCCTTCATCAGTCCGCCGAATTCTTTTTCTCTGGGACAGATGTCCGGCACGACCTGTGCATATTTTACGGTATCTGTGGTGGTGGATGGTCCGGGATTCAACAAAATATTTCTTTTGACCGGTGTTTGCAGCAGCTGCTCCATTATGGGATTCCTCCTTTTTTTGTTCACGTTCTTTTTCCAATCGTTCATTTATGTATGATATGTTTCAATTCTTTGAACGGTTTTCATAGGTTTTCGGTTAAAATAAGTACACAAAATGTCTGCGTTCCATTCGCAGACACTTTGTGTCAAATATGAACATATAATAATACCATTCGCACAAAATAGCAATACTTATTTTTCTTTAAACATCATACGTCTTGTCGATGGCTTTCAGCTCCCGGAAAGTATCGATCTCGATAATGTCATTTTCCCGGCATTCACGTACTTCTACCTTATAATGCTTCTGGCAGAATACCAGGGGTACCTGTTCCCAGTAACGCTCCTTGCCGCCGGGCTGTTCGTAGGTCATCTTGATATCATCTGACAGCTTATGTCCGTCTTCTTCGTTCCAGTAAGAGATGCCCACCATCTGCCAGCAATCCAGGCCGCCGACTTTCTCTTCTACAATGACTCCGTCTTTTACCGTGAAGCACCAGTCATCGGTTCTGTCCTTTTTTATTGCCAGAAAATCGGAGGTATAATGATATTTTTTAATGATCTGCGGATTGGAGATCAGCAGATCCGCCTCAAATACATAGGCATTGGAAAGCATATATCTTGCCACCATGGCGGAGGAAATATTGTTAGCTTCATTGTAAACCGGATTTTCCAGGAATCTGATCATGGGATATTTGTACAGCAGCTGATCAAACTGCTCTGCCAGATACCCCCGGACAATATAGATTTCATTAATCCCGGCATCCAGACAGGCATCGATCAGTCCGTCAATAATACGCTGTCCATGCACACGTACCAGTGGTTTCGGGGTGTTAAAGGTAATGGGCACCAGCCGGCTGCCGAATCCAGCTGCAATAAAGATGGCGCGCTTTGCACGGTAAGGCTCCAGTGCGGAGATTCCGGCACCTGTGATCTCTCCCTCTGTCACATACTGTAATTCGGTCAGTTCCTGCATGACACGGTTGACCGTTCCCAGAGAGTGTCCGCTCTTTTCTCCCAGCTGTCTCTGGGATAAAGTACCTTTTTCCTCTGCCAGTATCGATAAAATATCAAATTGTTTTCTTGTCAGTGTCTGATTCATCTTCTGCTTCCTTTCTTTTTCCATTCTCCATGACCATCGTCCTGTTTCTATCGAAATTATCGAATTTCCGTTAAGTCATATGGTGTTGTCTGGTATACATAATAATTGAGCCAGTTGCTGTAAAGGTTGTTACAATGAGATCTCCACTGTAACAGAGGTCTCTGCTCCGGGTCATCGTCCGGGTAATAATTATAGGGGATCTGAATGGGCAGTCCTTTGTCCAGATCTCTATGATATTCGTTGTTCAGTGTATAACGGTCATATTCGGGATGGCCCGCTACAAAAATCTTTTTGCCCTCTTCCGCCATTGCCAGGAATACGCCGGCCTTCTCCGATTCTGCCAGGATCGTCAGATCCTTACAGGCATGAATGGCCTCCGATGGGGTCTCGGTATGACGGCTGTGCGGAGCCATGAAAATATCATCAAATCCCCGGACCAACGGAACTTTCCGGTTGGATACCTTATGTGCATAGACGCCGAACAGCTTCTGGGACAATTGTCTCTTGTTGATTCCGTAATAATGATAGAATCCGGCCTGTGCAGCCCAGCAGATATGTAAGGTGGAGGTCACATGGGTCTCCGCCCAGTCCAGGATCTGACAGGTTTCCTCCCAGTAATCCACTTCCTCGAAGGTAATATCCTCCACCGGTGCTCCGGTAACGATCAGTCCATCGAATTTACGATCCCTGATTTCATCAAAGGTAGTGTAAAATTTGTTCAGATGGCTGGCCGGAGTATTCAGTGACACATGGGTCTTGGTGTTCATGAAAGTGACATCCACCTGCAGCGGTGTATTGGACAACGCCCGCAGCAGCTGCAGCTCCGTATCCTGCTTTACCGGCATATTGTTCAGGATCAGTACCTGCAGGGGACGCATGTCCTGATGTACCGCACGAAATTCGTCCATGACGAATATATTTTCATTTTCCAGTATCTCTTTGGCAGGCAGATCATTTTGTGTTTTGATAGGCATTTTATTTTCCTCCGGGTCTTTCTTGCTTATTCCTCGTAAGGAATATTATAAGTCTTCATAAATTAATCTTCCGTCAGAATGGGAACCTGTAATTCTTTTGCTTTTTTATTTTTCGATGATGTAGAGGTAATATCATTGTTGATCAGGCAGGTGGTCTTGCCGGTGACACTTCCGGTCACCTTGCCGCCTTTTTCCTCAATGACCTCTTTCAGATCATTCCGGCTGGCATAATGGTTCAGGCTTCCCGTCACCACGAAGGACATTCCTGCCAGTGTCTGTGCACTCTCATCGATCTGTGGTGTCTCTATCGTCAGGATTTCCTTCAGATGAGCTATTTTCTCCAGATTTTCCGCATCCCGCATATAATCCGTAAATGTAGATGCCAACACCTCTCCCACACCGGGAATGGCACTCAGTGTTTCTTCGTCCGCTGCCTGCATTCGTTCCAAATCGTAATCAAAATACCGGCACAGCACCTTGGCATTGGCCACACCGATTCCTGCGATCCCCAGTCCATAGATCAACCGGGGCAGCGTGGTATGTCTTGCAGTCTCGATACTGTCCATCATATTCTGATAGGATTTTTCTCCGAATCCTTCCATTTCGGTAATGACCTCCTTGTAACGGTCCAGCCGGAACAGATCCGCATATTCATGGATAAAGCCCTGATCGATCAGCTTCTCCAATGTTGCCTCGGAGAGTCCGTCAATATTCAGCGCATCTCTGCTGACGAACAAAGTGTAGGATTTGATCTCCTTGGCCGGGCATTTCTCATTGGTGCAGTACAGAGACTGTACCTCATTCATCTGTCGGATCTCCGTGGGCTGTCCGCACACCGGACACACCTTTGGAATCTCCACATTATCACTGCCTGTCAGATTCTCAGCGATCTGGGGAATGATCATGTTGGCCTTATAGACCGTGATATGGTCTCCGATTCCCAGTCTGAGGGATCTCATGATACTGATATTATGCACGGAAGCGCGGCTCACCGTTGTGCCTTCCAGTTCCACCGGCTCAAAAATAGCTACCGGATTGATCAGACCGGTACGGCTGGCGCTCCACTCGACCTCTTTTAATGTAGTCTCCCGCAGTTCATCCGCCCATTTGAAAGCAATGGAATCTCTGGGGAACTTCGCGGTTCTGCCCAGGGACTGTCCGTAGCTGATACTTTCATAAGTAAGTACCAGACCGTCGGAAGGAATATCGTAGTGCTCGATCTTGTGTTCAAAATCTTCAATGGCAGATAAAATGTTCTCTTCCGTTACTGCCACATGTTCCACCACTGCAAAGCCCTGCTCCTGCAAAAAAGCAAACTGGGCTTCCTTGGAATCATGAAAATCTACACCATCCGCCTTTACCAGCGTAAAAGCAAAAAAGCGGACATTCCGTCTGGCCGTGATCTCATTGTTGAGCTGCCTCACAGAGCCGCTGCACAGATTTCTGGGATTCTTGTATTTTGCCTCTGCATCTGCGATCTCCCCGTTGATCTTCTCAAAATCACTGTAGGTGATCACCGCTTCTCCCCGCAGGATCAGTTCTCCGGTATAGGAAATATTCAGCGGAAGATTCTTAAAAGTACGGGCGTTATTTGTAATGACCTCACCGATCTCGCCGTTGCCACGGGTAACCGCTTTTGCAAGTTTTCCTTCACGATACGTCAATACAATGGTCAGCCCGTCCAGTTTCCAGCTGAGAATTGCAGGATTGCCTTGCAGCCAGTCCCGCAGTTCTTCCCGGCTTTTCGTCTTGCCCAGAGACAGCATAGGACTCTCATGGCGCTCCTTGGGAAGCTCATCCACCGCTTCGTAGCCTACGTTTACCGTAGGACTGTTGGCCAGGGTAACGCCTGTCTCTTTTTCCAGTTCCACCAGTTCATCATAGAGCTTGTCGTATTCGTAGTTGCTCATGATCTCCTGATCCTTGGCGTAATAGCTTTCGGAAGCTGCATTCAGTTGTTCTACCAGATCTTTGATCCGGTCTATTTTGGAAGACTGCATCTTGTATTCCTGCCTTTATATATTTAATTGCGATTTAACATTTCGGTGTCTCTTTGAAGCTGTTCCAGCTCTTCTCCGGTGACCTCGCGCCACTTTCCCGGCTTCAGATCCCCCAGCAGAATGTTCATGATCCGGATTCTTTTCAGCGCTTTTACCCGGTATCCACAGGCTTCACACATCCGCCGGATCTGTCTGTTGACTCCCTGAGTCAAAACAATACGGAAGGTAAATTTTCCGATCTGTTCAATCTCACATTCTCTGGTAGTGATGTCCAGATCTTTCAGATAAATACCTTTCGCCATTTTCTCCAAAAAATCGGGTGTTATTTCCCTATCTGTCTTTACGATATATTCTTTTTCATGACGGTTGGCGCCCCGCATCATGGCATTGATCAGATCTCCATCATTGGTGAGCAGGATCAGGCCTTCGGAATCTTTGTCCAGACGTCCCGCATAGGTCAGCCGTTCCGGATAGCGGATCATATCCATGATCTTTTTCTCTGCATGAGGATCTCTCTCCGTGCAGGTCACTCCCACCGGCTTGTAAAATGCCAGTACCTTCTGTGTCTGTTTTCCCTGCAGAATCTTCTTACCCACCTGCACGGTGTCCGTTTCTTCCACCTGTTGTCCCATTCCGGCCACCTGACCGTTGACCAGTACTTTTCCCTGTTCGATCAGCTTATCCGCATCTCTTCGGGAACATACACCGCACTGTGCCAGATATTTATTCAGACGCATTCTATTCCTCATTCCTTTCCGAAGCCCTTAACTTCCGGGCTACAGACACACGGCCGCAAGTATATGTTTTCACGCTTCCACACCGTCTGCCGCTTCGAAGTCACTGAGACTTTTGACTTTGGGAATACCGTTTCCGTTTGCTACACCCAGCTTTGCGGTCTCATCTGCCAGCTCGTTGTATTTTACCTTCGAATGAGCCGGTACTTTGGTAAAGCGGATCTGAATCTTCTGTCCCCAGCCCAGCATGGTCTGTGCATATTTTTTTTCGTCAGATCATTCTTACTTTTCCAGGCACCGGTGACCCATTTCTCGATTCCTTCATAGTCGTAGCGGATCTCGATGGCTGTAAAGCCGCTGTTTAAGGCAAACCGTACCGCATACATGGCTCCCAGCATCTCTCCGGAGACATTCCGCTGTTTCAGAGAGTCCGGATTGTCACCATTACCGTATTCTGTATAGATGCGTCCGTCGGGAAGAATAAAAATACAGCCGAAACCGTATTTTTTCAGTGCATCCTGATAGCTTCCGTCCACATAGGCCAGCAAGGTACCCTCTTCCGGACGATCATTCACATCCGCATCCTCCGGATATCTTCCCAATCCATTCCACTCTGCCATAATTCATCTGTCTCCTTATCGAATAAAGTTGGTCTTCTGCGCCGGTTCTCTCTCCGGGAAATCCACGCCAGCAGCTTTTCCTGCGGCAATGCATTTGAGCAGCCATGCCATATTGTTACCCAGGGTACGCATGGTCTGCATGCCTTCCAGATCCTGTTTTACCTCTTCGGGAGTATTGCCGTGTACCTGATTCCAATACTGGCTGGATACCACCGGCATACAGTTGATGGTAAAATATTTGTTCAACTGGTCAAAGGCTGCGGAAGCCCCACCGCGTCTGCAGCTGACGATGCAGGCACCGGGCTTGCCCTGGAACAGGGCGCTCTTGCCGTAAAATGCTCTGTCCAGGAAGGAAGTGATCATACCGGAAGCAGATGCATAATGCACCGGAGATCCGAAGACAAATCCGTCTGCAGTCTTCGCTTTTTCCACAAATTCATTCACGCCATCCTCCCGGAAACACTTTCCGTTCTTCAGACAGGCATTGCAGCCGATACATCCGGCGATGGGCTGTGTACCCACCTGGATGATCTCCGTCTCAATACCGTTTTTCTCCAGTGCTCCCGCTACTTCCTCCAGAGCTGTGTAGGTACAGCCCTTCGCATGTCCGCTTCCGTTTACCAGTAATACTTTCATTGCTTTTACCTCTTTTTCTCTTATTGTTTCTCTTCTCTGTTATTGCCACCCGAAATGTGGTATGCTATCTAATAGATTTTGATATCTTTATCAGCATTTTAACAAACCGGAAAGGATCCCTTATGAATCATCGCACCCGTTCTTATCTGCTTTTTGTATTGCTTATCGGCTGTATCTGTTATCTGGCGTCCCATTTCGTGGTACAGCTGTATTTTGTAAACGGTTCTTCGATGGAGCCGACCTACACCTCCGGGCAGCCGGTCCTCCTTCGGAAATTCGGTCTGCCAGACTGTCTGGACTATAACGATGTCGTTGTCATCCGCCACGAGACGCTGGGATGCGATATCGTCAAACGGATCGTGGCCCTGCCGGGAGATACGGTACAGATCACAGAGGGAATCCTCTATGTCAATGGGGTTCCCCAACCGACCCCCGATGGCTTTTCTCTCATGGAGGATGCCGGCAATGCCGCCGCTCCCCTGACGCTTGCACCCGGAGAATATTTTGTCCTGGGTGACAACCGCAACCACAGCATTGACAGCCGCTTTGCGGAAGTCGGGATCATCCCCGCCGCTTCTATCGCAGGAAAAGTTATTACCGGTCGAACACCCTTCCGGTAGGCACCATAGTTGTCAGATCCTGTGCATAGCCTTTCTGGAGATATTCTACCATGTGTTTCTCGCTGCCGGGAGCATATTCCAGAAAACGTCTCTCTCTGGTATCTCCCTCTTTCCAGTCAAACACCGCATCGCTCTGCGCGCCATCCAGCAGTCGGACATACGCCTCCTGCAGGTCTTCGTAGCTGATGGGTGCTTCTGAAATCTGCATGGTATCGTGCTGTTCATTTCTTCCTTTGATCAGAAGCAGCGCTGCCTGCCGCAGAAAGTCCTCTTCCTTTTCTCCCATGCCGTTGTATCCGTGATCCGCCATTACGATCAGAGCGGTGTTGTCATAGGCACCACTGTCTTTCAATGCCTGAATATAATTTGCTGCCAATGTAATGGAAGCTTCCATGCTCTGACGGTAAGATCCCTGTTCCACACCGATAACATTGGCGTCCTTGTCATAGATAAAAGGTGCGTGGGCCCCGTTCAGATGGATGAACTTGAAACGGTTTCCCGTCTCATCCATCACCACACCCTGGGCTGCCAGATCCTCCTTGAAAGCCGTATTATCCGCAGTAAACGCCTTGGAATCCGAACCTTCCGGATGAGATTCCCGTAATTCATTAAAATAGACTTCTTTGATCACGCAGTATCTTTTCAGATCATACGGTGCATACCGGAATCCAACGAGCTTCAGCTCCTGCTTTGCCAGTTCCAGATAAGAAACAGGGGTGACCTTAGTAAAATAGACATTGTCAAAATTGTCCACGATGGAAGCATCCTGTGCACGGATATCATCCTCATAGAGATCGATCTGATAATTTCTGCTCTTCAGTTCCTTCCACAACGGTGCCTCTCTGTAGACTCTGTCCAGATAGTCCTGAAAAGATCCCTCATTCTCATACCATTCACCGGATAAAATAAAAGGAATAGCATTCAATGTGCTGGTGTAAGCTCCCGTGGTATTCTCAAAATAAGTAAAATCTCCAAAGATCTCCCGGTACTCCGGATGTTCCTCTAACAGTGAGGTAAACTCTCTGGAATCTGCCGTATCCAACACAAGGATCACAAAATTGTTGTCCGCAGACATCTCGAATTCTTCTTCCACGCTGACATGCAGATGCAGTTTGGAATGCAGTGCCCCGCTGGTAATCACGGTGCTGCATGCGGTAACCAGAAGCATCAGGGTCATGCATCCGCTGATGAACATTACCACATGGACAAATTTCTGCTTTCGCAGCACGATCATTGCCGCAATTACAACGATCAGCACTACTACCCAAAGAAGCAATGTATCTTTCCGGAGAATATCGTATTTGCCCCACCAGATTGAAGTTCCGTCCAATGGCGGCAGTCTGTCGATCATAAAATTCCCCTGGATATAGGTGCAGATAAAAAGTGCAATCCCGCCGGCCAGTGTGATCCGGTACACATATGGATGAATCAGCATAGCAATCAGATACAACACCGCCAGTACGGCGAAACAGGCTGCAAACATCCCCAGTGCAGTGATCAATAACGTGGAAAAATCAAACCAGAATTCCGCTGTATTCGCACAGTACAGATCGATCGGAGCATACAGAAACAGCAGGAAACTGATGGCCAGGGATATGAAAATCCCCGGCATCAGCTGTCTGCCTGTTATCTTTTTTCTCACAGTATTTTTACTCACACTTATTCTCCCTGTCACATTGTTGCATTTCTTTCTAACGATTATACTCTCTTCCGGTAGCCTTCATGGTATTCCTGTCAAACGCATATCCCGTCTGCACATATTCCTGCATGTGATCCTCATCCAGAAAAGAATATTTTAAGAACCGGCGCTCCCTTACATCGCCTTCCTTCCAGTCGAAGGCGGCCGTGCTCTGCTTTCCGTCCAACAGACGTGTATATGCTTCCTGCAGATCTTCAAAGCTTATGGGTGCCTGTGAGATCTGCATGGTATCATGGGTTTCCCCCATGCCTTTTATCAACAGCAGCGGACACTGACGCATCCAGGCTTCCTCTCCGCTCTCATCTAGGCTTCCGTTGTATCCGTGATCCGCCATAATGATCAGCACCGTATTGTCATAAGCTCCACTTCCGCGCAGCTTCTCCACATAGTTCCCAGCCCCGGAGAGCACCGCCAGCATCGTCTGTTCATAAGTTCCTTCCTCTTCATCAATAATATTCATATTTTCATCATAGATGAAGGGGACATGGGCTCCATTCAAATGAATAAACTGGAATTTTGCCTGTGTATCCTGTTCACTGATCCCTCTTTGGTCCAGTTGACTCTTAAATATATGATCTTGCTGGCTGAAACTGTATTTTTCTTGTGCATTTTCCACTTTGACCAGTTCATCGATAGCCGCCATCTTGAAAATACATTTCTTCTTCAGTTCAAAAGGGGCATATCGGAATCCCACCAGTTTCAACAAAGGTTTTGCAAATCTGACATAGGAACTCAGTTCAAAATCCACCCGGTATACATTGCTGAACATCTGGGCTATCTCGTCATCCAGATAAAGTTCTTCATCATAAAACTCCATCCGGTATCCCCGTTCCTGTAATGTCCGGAACAGTGGAGATTCTCGGTACATCCGGCGCATATAATCTTCAAACGGTTCATCATTCTCGTACCATTCCCCTGACAAAATATAGGGTACGGCTCTCTCGGTACAGGAATACGCCCCTACGGTATTTTCAAAATAAGTAAAATCCTGAAACTCAGCTGCATATTCCGGATGTGTCTCCAGCAATTCTGCAAAAGTTCTGGAGTCCACGGTATCCAATACCAGAATTATAAAATTCTGTTCATCAGACATTACGAATTCGTTATCTCCGCCAAGCTGATAACGCGCTCTCTCCTGCAATGCCCCGCTGGTAAATACTACGCTGACTGCCGTGATCAACAGCATCAGGGTAAGTCCACCGCTCAGATACATTACGGTTCTGGAAAACAGATCTTTTTTCAGAAAAACGTACATAAGAACGACGATCAGCAAAGCAACACTCCAGAGGATCAGATCTTCTGTCCGCAGTATCGTATAATTCTCCCATTTGATGGTCGTTCCATCCAGCGGAGGCAGCTTGTCGATCATAAAATTGCCCTGGATATAGGTACAGATAAAAAGTGTCAGCCCTCCAGCCAGTGCGATCCGGTACACATACTGATGAATCAGCATGGCAATCAGATATAACACCATCAGTACAGCAAAACAGGCAGCGAACATCCCCAGTGCAGTGATCAATAACGTGGAAAAATCAAACCAGAATTCCGAAACATTCGCGCAGTACAGATCGACAGGTGCATATAAAAACAACAAAAAGCTGATAGCCAGGGATATGAAAATCCCCGGCATCAGCTGTCTGCCTGTTATCTTTTTTCTCACAGTATTTTTACTCACACTTATTCTCCCTGTCACATTGTTGCATTTCTTTCTAACGATTATACTCTCTTCCGGTAGGAATCATGGTATCCATATCAGAAGCATACCCCGTCTGTATATACTCCTGCATATGATCGTCATCCAGGAAAGAATACCGTAAGAACCGGCGTTCTCTTGCATCGCCTTCCTTCCAGTCAAAGACCTCATCACTCCGCCTGCCGTCCAGCAGACGCACATATGCCTCCTGGAGATCCTCAAAGCTTATGGGTGCCTGTGAGATCTGCATGGTATCATGATGCTCATTTCTTCCCTTGATCAGAAGTAATGCACACTGACGCATCCAGGTAGCCTCTCCGCTTTGTCCCAGGCTTCCGTTATAGCCATGATCCGACATCACAATGAGGACTGTATTGTCGTAGGCTTCACTGTTGCGCAGATGTTCGACATAATCCATTGCACCGACCATCGTGGCCTGTGCGCTCTGTTCATAGGTGCCGTCCAGTTCATTGATGATATTCATATCCTTATCATAGATATAAGGAACATGTGCTCCGTTCAGATGAATAAATTTGAATTTTTTGGAGGAATCTTCCACGGTAATTCCCTGCAGATCCAGCTGACTCTTAAATACATGATCCGATTCACTGCAGCTGGTTTCCTCAGGTGTATTCTCTACCTGGAGCAGTTCTGCGAATGCAGCCTTTTTAAATGTACACATTTTCTTCAGTTCAAAAGGCGCATACCGGAAACCGATCAGCTTCAACAGTGGTTTCGCAAATTTCGTATAAGAACTCAGTTCGAAATCCACTACGTGAATGTTGCTGAACATATGCATCAGTTCGGTATCCATATACAATTCAGAATCACAGAGTTCCATATTGTAGCCACGTTCCTGCAATGTCTGAAACAGTGGGGACTCCTGGTACACCCTCTTGCCGTAATCATCAAAGGGTTCATCATTTTCATACCAGTCTCCTGACAGAATATAGGGAACGGATCTCTCTGTGCAGGAGTATGCTCCTACCGTATTTTCAAAATAGGTGAAATCACGAAATACCTCACTGTATTCCGGATGCTCGTCCAACAGTTCCGTGATCGTTCTGGAATCCACCGTATCCAGCAGAAGGATCACGAAGTTCTGGTCTTCAGACATCACAAACTGTTCGTCCGCACCATATTGATAATGTACTTTTTCCTGCAGTGCACCACTGGTAAATACAAAACTGACTGCTGTGATCAGCAGCATCAATGTCAGTCCACCGCTTAAATACATTACCGTTTTGGACAAAAGATCTTTTTTCAGGAAAATATACATGAGCACTACAACAACAAAGCCGATGCCCCAGAGAATAAAATCCTCTGTCCTCAGAGATGCATATTCTTCCCATCGAATCGTCGTTCCATCCAGGGGCGGCAGATTCCTGATCAGAAAATTTCCCTGAATATAGGTACAGATCAGCCCTAAGAATCCACCTGCCAGTCCGATACGGTACAGCACCGGATGGATCAGCCACAAGACAATATAGATCAGAAGCAGCACAACGGTGCTGATCAAAAACAGGCCCAGTGATGCCCTGATCAGAATTCCGAAATCAAACCAGAACTCGGATATATTACTACAATACAAATCTACCGGTGCATATAAAAACACCAGGAAACTGATGGCAGCCGCCACCACGATTCCCGGCAGCAGTTGCTTTTTATCCCGCTTTTTCATGTCAGATTACTTCTCCTGCTTGTCCTCTGCCTGATCCAGCATAATGTCATCGGATTCTACTTCTTTGTTTCTGTTCTCATCGATTCCCAGACTCTTGTCGATCTTCTTCTTGGCCTTTCTCCAGTAGATACCGGCTGCAGCGCCTACGGCGATGACTACACCGGCTACTGCCTGAATAGCATAGTTCATAACAGAAGGGTCAATATATGCATCTGCAGTTCCGGAAAACAGTACTGCGAATGCTGCTACAAAAAATGTTACCTGTGCGATCTTGCTTAATTTTTTCATGTTTTTACCTCTTTCTTTTACTCTTTTTGTATTTCAGATTTTTATTGTTCTTTTGCTTTTTTGATCTGTTCCTGGACTGCCTGTACAATGTACTTTGCACCTACTTCGGCACTGTTGCCCAGATTGTATACATATTCTTCCACGAACTTTTCGATTCTGTCATGGTAAGCATCCTTCTGCTCCAGCAGATTTCTGACCTTGCTTTCGGTCTCCTCTGTCTTTGCAGGATCCAGACGGTCTCCGATGACATCCCTCATCCAGATATTGATAGGTATGGTGTCGATCTTCTGGTATTCCGGATTCATGACCTTCATGGGAGTATCCACGAACAGAACCGGCTTCTTGGTCGTAAAGGCATATTCATACGCGATACCGGACCAGTCAGTCACCAGCAGATCCGCCTCGAATACCGTGCTGTTGGATGAGAAGTCTGTCTGAATGTCAATATCCGGGTTCTTGGCATAACGCTCTTTCAGGCGATCCATCTTATCCTGCTGCAGACGCACCTGTTGAGGATGAGGACGTACTACCACTTCATAACCCTTACCTGCCAGATCATCCAGCATGCCTTCCAGACAGCTGTCCACGATATTGTCCTTCTGCCAGGAAGGCGCGATCAGAATATGCTTTTTCTCATGAGGCGTCTTATCCGCTTTCCTGTAATCTTCGATCATACGATCCAGCAGGCAGTAGCCCCAGTCGATCAGTTTCTTGGGCGGCAGACCGTAAGCTTCCTCTGTCTTGCGGATTTCCTCAGTATGATGCTTACCGACGCAGTATACGGTATCGTAGTGATCCATGGAACCGGTACGCATGGTCATATTCAGACTGTCCATACAGTGAGGAATATAGATATATTCAATATCCTTCCTTATATAGCTTCGCTTAATATGGAAGTTCTCAATATCCGGCATAGTCATGACCACTACGTCTGCATCCATCTTCATCATCAGTGTGATCAGACGTTTTTCTCCGATATAATACGCCCGGATCTTGTCTTCTTTTTCCGCCAGTGCAAAGATCTGATCTTCCGGATCACTGGTGATATAGTGGATAGTCAGATTGGTATGTGCCAGGAGCCATTCGATAATGCCCTGATAATATTTATAGAAGCCACTGCTCTCGGAATAAAATACCAGATGCTTGTTCACTACAGAGAAGAAACGTTTGAAATCTTTCTTCTCTCTCTTGGCATAGGGATTTTTCTCGAAGAGTTTCTTCTTGCCACCAATGGACTGCAATTCCTCCAGTTCCTGTTTGCTGGCCTCCAGTTCCTCATAATCCACATAATCCTTGGGATTGATGGCCCAGTTCAGCAGATACTGCTGTAAAATTGCGAACAGGTTGCTGGCGATCCAGTACAAAGCCACACCTGCCGGAACAAACCAGCCCAGATACAGGGACAGGCCTACCGAAAATGCCATCATACCGTATTTGTTCAGCTTGGACTGCTCTGCCTGAATGACATTGGCTGCATTCTGTGCCACACACAACAGCCATGCGGAAATACCGGCTGCAATGGGAACGATGATATCAATGCCCCCCACTTCGGAAGGTACCCAACTTAAATTCATGCCGCAGAAGTTCAGGGAAATTCCCTGCACCTGCTGTAATACAGACGCAATGTCCACACCTGCCAGTCCTGACTGCAATGCTGCGAACTGTTCTGCATAATTACCACTCTTGATCATCTCCACTACTGCCAACTGAATAGAGGAGCTCTCCGGATTTGCTCCGGCCAGGCTGACAGCCAGGCCATTGAATGCCGTGATCACATCCTGTGGCAGATGAAGCAGATAATCCAGCGGGTGATAGATAACCTCTACCAGTCCCATCAGCAGAATAATCTGAACTGCCAGCGGAATCAGGGATGCCAGCGGATTGTACTTCTCTCTCTTGAAGATCTTGGACTGTTCGTCCGCGATCCGGTCTGCATCCCCGAAATGTTTTGCCTTGATCCGGTTGATCTCAGGCTGCATCTTTACCATTTTAATGGAATTCTTCTGTACCCAGACGGATACCGGCAGCAGTACAATCTTGCTGATCAAAGTGAACAGAATGATTGCCAATCCATAATTATGCACCAGATAATAGCAAAAGTACATTACATATCCCAGTGCTTCTGATAGTATTCGCATTTTAATTAACCATGCCTTTCTCAAAATCTGCAAAGTTTGGGCCGCAGGCACAAATTTGCGTGTGAAATTTATTTTCACACTGTTCTCCTTTTAGTCAATAGTACTAATTATAACATAATCGTATGTTTTTTCAACATGGAAAGCAATTTTCCGTTCAAAAAACAGGCAGAACCCTCTGTTATTATAACAGCAAATTTCTGCCTGCTTCCCTATTTTTCTGTATTCTTTGTTCTATTTCCGTTTTATTGCGTATTGTCCGTTGTTTCTTCCTCTGGCTTTTTATAGAATGCAAAATCATTCTTGCCGTTCTTCTTCACCTGATACATGGCATCATCCGCACACACGATCAGCTGTTCCAGATTATCCGTATCCTTAGGATAACTTGCAATACCAATGCTGCCGCCGATCTTCCGCTTCGTACCGCAGAGCACCACATCCTTTGTGAATACCTGTCTGCACTGGTACGCTGTCTTCTCCACCAGCATATTCTGGCTGCTGCGCAGGATCAGAATAAATTCATCTCCGGCGAAACGGTATGATGTCAGTATCTGGGACTGCATCTCTTTCAGGCGGTTTGCCACCTGCTGCAGCGCTTCGTCTCCTGCCGTATGTCCGTAAGTGTCGTTGATCTTCTTGAAATTATCAATATCCAGCATCATGACGGTACAGGGAACCTTCGCATCGATCATCTGCTCCAGATCCTTCATGAATTTGCTGCGGTTCGGAAGTCCCGTCAGGAAGTCATGCTGTGCTGCCGCCTCCATAATTGCACGTGCCTGCTCCAGTTCCTGCAGCAGCTTTCGTCTGCGGTAATTATCGAAGCACACCCAGCAGATAATAACATTGAGTGCAGTGATAAGTATAAGTGCCGGTATCAAAGCCTCTCGGTTCCTGACAAAAAAATTCTCCCGATGATTTACAAATTCGGTATCTTTGGGAAACTGTGATGCCTCCAGCCCGAACTTCCGCATGACGTCTTCATCTACACAATAAATGTTGGGACTGTCCTTTACCACATTGATCTCTGCACTGTCGGTACCATTTGCGATATCCATGGCCATCTGTGCTGCGATCTCTCCGGACTTATACATGGATACCACATTACCGCCCAGCAGTCCGTCACCGATTCCGGCCTCCACCATGCGGTAAACCGGTACTTTGGCATAATCCACAATCATACACAGCGCCTGGTCACTGGTATATTGTTTGCCACTGCCGTCCTTAGACATAACGATATAGATCAGTATCGTCTTATCATCCACCTTACTGATAGCCTGCTGCAATCTGGCTGTTTCCAGTTCCGCAGCATTGATCTCAGAAAATTCCAGCTCCGGATAGTTTTCCGCTGAGTTGTAAAAATTCTTCCGTTCTGCATCTGCGGTCACTGAATCATCCAGTATCGCCACTACTTTATCGGCTGTCGGATTCACCTTCAGCGCCATGTCTATGTTCTTCTCTACGGACAGTTTTTCAATAATTCCCGTCACAAGAGGATTCTCTGCCGCTTTCATGGCATATTCTTCATCGTTCACACCTTCGAAGACAACCGGTATCTCCGGGAACAGTTCTTCCCGGTATTCCATGGCAAACTGCAGCGCCGCATCATCTCCCACGATCACCACATCATAGGGATCCGTATTCTCCAGATGGTATTTCAGCATATCATGAAACATATTCAGCCACTCATCTGTCCGAAAACGCTTCGTGTCCATAAATTCATAGTCGATAGTGGTATTCTCGTCCACCCCCGCCTTGATTCCTTCGATCTGCGTCTGGACTGTGTCCCAGCCATAAGAATACGAGCTGATAAACAATACCCGCTTTCCCTGATTCAGATTCTGTGCTTCTGCCGTTACTGACACCGTCCCAATAGTCCCAATGCCTATGAGAACAGCCAGCGCAAACAGCCATGCTTTCCACTTTCTCATATTCCTTCCCCCTAATTCCAACAGGTATGCTACCGGGGTCAAAAGTCTGAACCCAATACCACGATATGAGGAATTACATTACTGGTACTATTGTACCACATTGTCTGTTGAAAGCAAAGAGCTTAATTTAATCTTGCGATAATACCTTCTTCTTTTTTCTGTTTCATTTTTCCGATAACGGTAGGGATTGCTCCGAGCGCCACAAACAGATACTGTAGAACCAGATTGCCTATGTAGCTTCCCATATCAATAATTTCTGCGGAAAGTGCCGCAGGGATCAGTCGATAACACTCGAACAGACTATAACCTGCTTCCGCACCGCCGCCCTGATTGAACAAAATAATCGCCCAGTCCACACGGTCTGCAAAATACGTCATAAGGATCATGATCACAGCGCTGATGACTACTGCCTTTTTGGTCAGTTTTCCGCCCAGCATCTCATATCCCTTCAGAACGCACACCGCCATGATCACACCGGATAATGCTGCTACATATCCCAACTGGCTTAAGATCAGAACACTGAGCATTCCCAACAGGGATCCTAACAGGGCACCTACAATACCGCCTACGATGTTTTCTTTCTTCTGCGCCGTCTGTTGTGCATTCATCGCGATGTCACTGCGCATCTTCATCTCGCAGTCCGGACATAAATGATAGTATTCACCGCCCATTCTGAACGCTCCGGTCTCTACATTCTGACCGCACAGATCACAGCAGGGGCTGTAACTGTTTGTACGCAGGAATGTCGTTGTAGCTGCAAGTGCTTCGTTCAATGTATCCTTACATTTTTCCGCATTGGACTGTGCCTTCAGTGATACTCTGATATCCAGATTCTTCTGACCAAAACTCGCGATCTTCTTGCTGCTTTTCTGAAACCCTTTCACTGCCTGCTTGTCAAATGTCGACCCGTCAGCGCTTTTTGCCGCCGTATGCAGTACCATCATATACGGATATCTTGCATCGGGTGCATAGACGATAAAGTCAAACCCATCCCTTTCCCCATGAAACGAGTCATTGGTTTCATCATAACGCAATCCGGTTCCCATGGCAATCTGCTGATAATTTTCAATCTTCTTTTTCTGATTCATTTTTCTTCCCATCCTTTGTAATAGAAAATTAGTAATCGCTCTGAAAAGTTACGAAAACCACACTTTTCCATTTTACACTTTACCGTGTCAACATGCAACCCTATTAGGGGGTTTTTAGCCGATTAACCTATTTTCTATGAAAAAACTGTAGGCACATCTGTGTAACCTACAGTTTTTGAACTTCCTTATAAATAGAACAAGGTAATCGAAATCACGCAAATACGGATTTGCATTCCATCAGCATTTGATCTCAAGGTAACCTAACAGCTTGCTCATATCATACTCTTCCATTACGCCCAGATTGGAATCGTAGAACTTGCCATCGTAATGTACCAGATAGTGGCAGAAGCGTCCCATCTTCTCCATCATGATGCAGCACTTAGGCAGTACAGCGGGTCTGCCCTCGGTATATACGATGATATCGGTATGGTCAATGCCGTAATAGTTCAGTGCAGAGATCACGCGGCCCATGGTAGCCTGCCACTCTCTGCAGTCCATAACGCTGATAACTTCTGCAATGGTAACACCAGCTAACATTGCCACACATGCCTGACCGCACAGACCGTCTTCGGGCTGGATGATCACATTCATGCTGTCGATCTTACGGATGGGCTTCTCGAAACTGTAAGGGCTGTTCTGGTCCATGCGGATCAGGGAACCATTGACATGCAGCAGAATCTTATGTGCTACACCAAGCTCTACCTTTACAGCATTCTCATCGGTGATAACGATCTCGTAATTGCCCTTTTCCTTGGGATGAAGTTCACACTCGATGATGTTGTTGTCCAGAACAATGTCTCCTTTGATGACTTCTCTCTGCTTACATACTTCCCATACATTGAAAGGGATCTGGATGGTATATCCGGCATCCTTTTTTTCTACTTTAGATTCAAAAAAATATCTCATGACTTATTCCTCCGTTGCTTTTGCTGTTCCCGAGTATTCTCTTAAGAAAGATATTTACGAAAGCGGTTACATTTGCTATTTATCTTGATTCTAGCAAAAATTTCCGTCCTTGCAAAGGGCTTGTCGGAAAGTACTGAAAAAAAAACATCCTGTCAAATTTTTATCATAATAACAGTGTATAAAATAAGCCATGCTCCACAAAAATGCTTCTTTCGCGGGTGCATGGCTTATCCACAATTTCACATATTTAAATCATTCGAATATTGTCTGATATCTATAGTCCCATGATAGCGGATGCCACACGGAAGTATACCAGCAGGGACAATGCATCCACAATGGTAGTGATAAACGGGCTGGCCATAACCGCCGGGTCGAAGCCCAGACGCTTTGCCAGAACCGGCAGCAGACATCCGATGATCATGGCGATCACTACTGCAGCTACCAATGTCAGGCACACGGAAGCTGCCACCAGCACTCCTACCCTGTCCAGTATCAGAAGTTTTACAAAGTTTGCCGCAGACAGCGTAATGCCGCACATCAGAGCCACCCGGATTTCCTTGAAAATAACCTTGGGCACATCCCGGTATTCGATCTCATTCAGAGACAGTCCACGGATGACTGTAACACTGGCCTGGCTTCCGGCATTACCACCGGTG
>PVMO01009843.1_pt1 | contig 22617 bp, 25 predicted proteins | sample 1853421 | NCBI WGS metagenome assembly PVMO01 (sample SAMN08533511, study PRJNA380276) | Human gut metagenome, whole genome shotgun sequencing project.
TTTAACGTAACTTTCACAGACGAGTTCCCATGATTTCTTTAGTTCTTCCTCTTGCTCATTTACAGCATCAATCAATTTACTGTTTAACTCAATTATATTGGAATTATTTTTAAACTTATTTCTAATTTTACATTCTTCTATTATATCATTTATCGTGTGATTATGATAAACATTATCAATTCCTCTATCTGTTAATACCTCACTTTCTAATCCTCCTTGTAGCACCCCCAATACACCTCGCATAAAGTTGGCATAATCCGTATCCTGCAAATAAAATGTATCAGTTTTAACTACAGCTCGAATTTCACACCTAATTACTCGAAAATCTACTCTTTCATCTTCTAAAAATTCAATAATTTCATCTAATGTTTTCTGATGACTTTCTAAAAAATGCTTGGTCTTGTTCAATATTTCAAAGTAATCATTTACTACAATTTTTGTTTTATCATATATATCCTGTATATATGTATTATATTTATATGATAAATCTTTTTTTATCGCATCTACGAATATGTGAATAATTTTTAAGATTTCCATTTACATTTCCACCTTTAAATACATTTAACTAAAACGTTATTCTTATTCAAGTACATAAATTTACTTGTTCATATTATGCTCTATTCTTTCTACAGAAGTAATACATATGGTTAGCATTTACTTACATTTCTGTAATCACACCTCCCGATTATAGCCAGTCAAAAAAGTTAAATCCTTAACTTTTTTGACTAAAATTGATTATTTAACATATATCTTTCACTATCATTTATCCGAATGCAACACATCCTCTTTACTTTTATATAACGCATACCCAGAAAGTGTAAATCCATCTGTAATCTTTCCTTCTGATATCCATTTCACTAATTCCGGCTCTGCCAGCATTTTGATTTCTTTAATCTGCTCATAGTGCAGTTTCAGCTGCGGCTTAGTAATGTCACATACAAATACATCCACTTGATTACTTCCTATACCACTATCTGCAACCACGGCACCCACATGATATACTCTGTTAATATCTGCTCCTATTTCTTCTTTCATTTCCTTTTTCAGATTCTCTTTTAATGAAATTCCTTTCTCTCCAAAACCTCTAGGAAAAGCATATTGAAACTGCCTGATAGCATGCCTATATTGCTTTAATAAAACGAACTTTCCTTCATATATTGGTATTGCAATGACTGCTCCTTTTTTTACAGCTGGAATTAATCTTTCATAAGCAAACCGATCTCCATTTGTATTCTCTACTAAATCCACTACTAATAAATTGTATCTGCTTTGATAAACAATGCCTATTTTTCTGCCAGTATTCTTTTCAAACTCTCTTACAAGCTCATAATCCATTACAATGTTTAATTCATTATTGGATCTAAAAAGCTCTGGTCTCTCTTCTATTAAATTAAGATATTCTTTCCATTCTATACTCTGCATATTATTACAATCCTTATTTATAATTCCCTGTTACTTTTATTTTTTAATATAGCGAAGATAAAAGTTACATGTATTCTTTACAAATTAAAGCAATTATTGGAATTAAAAATAATGCTATCAGTAATATTACTTCTATAACCAAAATCGCCTTATATCGTCGCGTATTGTCATCTTTATATTTATCTACAATGCTGTAATATTCTCTGCCGCCACATCTTTTTATGTATTGCTTGTACAATCTCATATCTTTTCGCTCTGTATGTGGACAACTAACTTTATGTTTTAACGTATCTAACTCTAATAATTCCAATTCAATATTGTGTATTTTTTCCGAATAATTTTGTCCAGCTGTAAAACAAACTATAACGGCAACCATTATCGAAAATAAAGCTAAATAATATGAGAAGCTCCCTTTTTTATCTATTGCGCTATATACAGCTAATAATGCAGTTATAATCGCATAGTATATTTCTAATATTCTCAACCAAAATCTATAATTTTTTATTCTCTGATAAGCACTCATTCGTAATTGATAAGTCTCATCTATTCTTTCTTTTAAATTTCCCAGATACATTTTATCTATTCTCCTATAACCTTATTCCTTTGTATTTCTGAAGAATATATTACTTTTACACTTGACATCCAGATTACATTTGTTATAATACATCTTCTTTTTTCCTCTGAAAACAGTTTTGAAAAAATCTAAAAATAACCTCATTCCATTTCTTAATGCATCAGATAATGGCAGGATAACTGGGAATACTTTCGAAATTTTATCCGTCAATAATTCAACGGCATAAAGTACGATGCAATCCTTCAAAACAAACATTATCTTCTTCCCGCCTTCTGATCCTGGCATTTGACTTTCTATATACGAAATCAACATATTCAGCATTGTGAAAAAGAAAATACATAAGATAGTTGACAGAAATTCTTTTAATATTGCTTTTATCGTTTTATGCTTATGTATACGCCTCATTTTTTTCATCTCATGCTCATAAGAAAGAACCGGATTCTGTAAATTTGCATCTTTAAATTCTCTATAGCTCACGATTCTTGCAGCATAAGAAAAATCAGGCAGTAATGCACTTTTTTTGAAAGGTAATACTTGATTTGTATCTGTATACTGATATTGACTGAATGAATAAAATTTATTTTGTTGATTTAATCTGGTGAAAAAATCTTCTCTAAATGTTGGCATTCCCATTTTCGGATGTTTCAGTTCCTCAATATCATAATGCTTGGATACATTTTGAATACTTAACTCGCATACATAATTGTAACAATTATTGATAATATCCATTGCATATTGTATCGCGCTGTTTTCTTTCCAGGATTCTTCTTGATTTATTTTACTCAGTTCGCGTAAGTAATCCGATCTGTTGTAAGAAGGTCTCTCTCGTTTGTATGCATCTAAAGACTTTATTTTATTTATCGCCTTTTTCCATAATACATCATCAGGACTATCCAACATAAAGATTTTATTTAGCATCGGATAAAATTCAAATTCTTGTTGACGCTCCTTTGCAGGAACATAAGTATCTTTCATCACACTAAGTTGCAAAGCCACAGAAAGCAAAAAATATAACTTTCTCACTACGTTTTGCATTTGCGCCATAGATAAATCTTCATTTGGAAATAATTCATCTAATTCTTCTGCTGTTCTATTCCATCCTTCTTTTGTATAACTATAGATTTCTGACAAATCTGAATACATCAGACTTCTTCTCAAAATTGCTACCAGTTTACTCTGCGTGTATTTTAATGGAATTGCAGAATATATAAATTTCTTTCCATCTTCCATAGCATTGAGCCAATACTGAGAAAGTGTTTTGATATCATTATATTGCGAAAAACGTATCGCACCTTTCTCAAAAAGAGTCAATATGCATTTTCTGTACTCGTGATTTGATAAAAGACTGAAAAATCCTCTTGAATCAATAAACTGATTAAACGTTAGAACAACAATATTCCCATTTCCAACAATTTCATTGTACAAAGCATTTTGGCCTACTATTATTTCCTCATTTGTTTTTCGAATCGAATCAAGTTCAAATAGATACACATATTTTCTTTGATACTTTTGGGTATGATAATCTTGTTTCATATAATTTCTCCTTATAAAATAAACAGTCTATCATAAAAAACTTACGCAAAATAAACAATTCGTTCGAATTTGTTTATTCTACTCAAATATATCTCTTTAAACTTCTCCAGATTATTTACTACTTCTAATCCAAGGAAAGTCGTTCCATTCTCCAATGTTGGTTCATAAATAATTACAGTTGCTCCCTTTGCCTTAATTTTCTTCCTTACTCCCTGAAGTATTTTCATCATCATAATTGTAATATCCGGCTTTCTGTAATACACTATCTGCAATAAAATCTTTTCTTGCTCTGTCGGATTCTACAATAGTTTCAATCAAATTTTTCAACACATCCTGATAGTTTACAAAAGCTATTTTGTATCTTTCGGCAAACTTAAACGCTGTCATTCAGCAATCAATAACCAGATATCTGCATCTTGCTATTATTCGGCATTGCTAATTGATTATGCAGCATCGGGGAGACTCTTGCCTCCCCCAACCATACATATCAGTTCCATATAAAATTACTAAATTTGTGTCTTGACAACTGATCCACTATAGAATAAAACACCTTAGCCTTAGAAAGCAATAGATATATTAAAACAAATTTTGATGGAGAAGATTTTTCCTCTGATGCAGGCTTATTTCTCATCAAAGAATTCGTAAGCAAACTTAGGATAAGCTCTTTGACAAAGCCTTCAAAACCAATGATTCTATATTATCAGATATCATACGGAACAGAAAAATCTGCTCCAAATGATATATAAATCATTGCCGGTTATTTCGAAGATGATGCTCCCGACAAACTGACCAACTTTTTTGTTTGTCATCTTATGTACACTATTTTCTTTGCATTCTATATATCACTTGTATTAATATATTGCTACATATTTATCTTATATAGTATTTGGAAAACCATCATATATTCCCTATAAAATAAACAATCAAACAAGAAAAATCTTACGCAAAATAGACAATTTTATTCAAATTTGTTTATTCGCACAAATATATTCTTTATCCTAATAGAGCGGAGGGATTACTCTCTCTTTCACCCGATTTCCTTCCATAAGCTTAAATAATTCCTCCAAAGCGGAACTGTCGAATCTCCTTCTCACATTCTCCTGTTATTAACATCCAATCTGTGAATTTTCTTGTGCGATGAAATCGCACTTCCGGAAATTTGGGAATCAGATGTCCGAAAGTGGAAATCACCTGTGCAAGTAGCGATGGTATACTGATCGAATGTGAGAGCAGTGATACCGGAAGCGCAGCTTTATGGAAATGACATTTTTGATTGGAACTTCCTTCTTTTCCGCAAACAGTACATTTGGCAACTTGGCGGACAATCTGTTTTACAATTAATTTCGCCGGTTGAAATTCCACTTCGCTTCAGACAAGATTTTTCTTCATTGTAACCTTCAGTTTTCCTCCGCAAACACTGCAGACATCATCTTCAGGAATGATATATTCTTCAACTTCTACAGGAAGTCCTGCAAGCATTTCTTTCCGAATACCAGGTTTACGAGGAACCCTCTTGTGCGAGGATACGGTAATGTTTTTCTTGGAAAGTTCCAATGCTTCTGCAAGTTCCTGAACCGTTTCGAACAGCGAAAGCTGGCCCTCCACTTGTTTATTTACTTCCGTCGATGGCCCAAACAGTGTCTTCCGAGCATGGAGCAATGCCTGAATCATGTTGTCTATTTGAATATTTTGTTTTCTAATCTTTGCATCACGTTCTTCTATGATCCGTTTGCTTGCTTCGAGTTCTTGTTTCTGTTTCTCTACAGGTGCTCTTAACTTCCTCTTCAGTAAAACGATGTATGGAGCCAGTTCATCTGCCTGCAACATTGTAAACTCATCAAGGCTATTCACTGCAGATTGTGCTTTCTCTTTCTTAATCGACAGAATACCTGTAAGATATGCAAGCTGAATATACTTTGTCGGCTCAACACTTTTGAACATTGTATCCTTATTTTATCTCCTCTTTCTTTACTACTTTAACATATCCTTTCACTTTATTTCCTCAAAAATAATCCCCAAGCCAAGACCTGCTCCAAGTGCATTGCATTGAAATTCCATCGTCATTGACTCATCTCTCTGTCCTAACTCAAATTCAAATGGTACTGGGGAAACAGTATTTCCTGAAATACTTGCATCTGTTGACCATACTTCTTTTCCATCGATTTTTATACTAATGTCCGTATATGCATCACTTCCTAAATATTGATCAATAACAACAAATTTTCCCTTGACATGCACACCCTCAGAAAGATCATAATCAGGATTCACAATATATACAACTGCTGCATCTATATAACTGTCTCCCGCATCTTGTATCTGATTAAACAAATTTCCCATCGTTATATACGGCTGATTTCCTTCATAAGTATTTCCTTGGACATCCTTTTTTTCGCTTTCCCATTTACCAAATCCGACTTGATCCATAGCTCCAACATCAATATCTTTTTCGTAACAATTATTAAAAAGAGCCTCTTTTTCTATTGCCTTCTTATTACCCAACACATTAATTACTAAGTTGTCAGAGAATTTTTCATATAATACTTTTATATTATTTTCCCCTTCTACTGTAACAACAGCAGGATTTAATTCAAAATCATTAATTTTTTCTACATGACCATCATCATACGTGGCTGTGACTTTTATATCATCTTTGGGAATTTTAGTCCCTGTTACAATATCTTCTCCCTTATATTCTGCTTTTATTGACATAATCTGAGGAGTATGTGTCCAAATATCGACCTGGCTTTCAAGTCCCTTATAATCTATAACTACTTTATTTTCACCTTCAACAACCTTTGTTGGTGAAATCTTAAACTCATCAATTGTAACTGTATCTCCAGCAATTGTTTTTCCCTTCACAATAAAATCTTTTTTGTCTAATTTATCTCCCGGTAAAATGTTATTTCCTTTTAAATATGCTGTAATCTCTGCAATAGATCGTCCCGGCTCATCTGTAGCTATTACATCTAATTGTCCATTGGATTTTAAGACAATATCTTCTGACTTCACTGTTCCCCAGACAATCCCCTTAATGCCTGCCGCATATCTTACAGAACAAGACTTTTCCACTTTGAAAGGTTTTTTATATTTTATTCCAGTTTCCTTTGGATCTCCATATGGCTCTAAAGTATAATATGTAGAAAATGGATATTCCACTTGAAAATATCCTTTATTATCTGAATCATTATCGCCATTGGTCATATAGAATTCCGGCTCAGGTACATCTGTTTGTACTAAAAGATTCCCTATTGCAATTATAAAACTTATCACCAATAAAATTACACGTATATTCTTTTCTTTTTTATCTTCAATTTTAACAATTTTATTGGATAGACCTAATATCAAGCCTAATATTCCAAACACAATAGTTAACACGTATTTTGACATACCCTTTTTCTCCTCATTTGATTAGTATTCACATCATTGGCAACATTGTCTTTTTATATCTTATAAAAAACAATACCTTCCTATTCTCAAGGAAGTGCTGGTTTGTGTTAGAATCCATAAGAGTTTTTGCATATACAGCCAAGCACTGGATTATCCATATATTATTCTTTTTCTGATTATCTTAAATTATCTCGTAGTTTCAAAACTTATTCTAATCACTAATCCTTGGTATTAATTAAGTAATTTCCATCTTGCAAATACAAAACGTTCCCTCTGTCCGATTTGTATCCTCAGGATGAATCACAAAACAAATTTCAGAAATGTTATGCAATGCCCAACTACGCATTTTTTCAAGTGGTATGCTCAATACGTTATCCCCTGCATTTATTGGAAATTCAAATGTTTCTAATATTCTGTTATTATCCGAATACTTAAATTCTACAGTTATTTTTTTCAGTGAATCTGTAATATTTTTTAACACGAATCCAAATTTTGCAGAAGGATTATTCAACAAATATTGTCCAATATCTAATTTGTCTATGTATGACAATACCATGCTTATAAATCTAGGATATTCATCCGTTGTCTTTTCATATGGATTCATACAAAAATCGATGGTTACCGACTCATCCTGAACTATATGCTTTACAATATCTTCTTTACTTCTGAAAAATGTATCATCATCAAAATACGTTCCAATTCTTGCCTGCTCCCAAATATCTGTCTTTTTCAAAAGTATTCTTTCTATTTCCGCCATAAAATAGTGAATTTTTCTATTCATCCCTAATCCAATACTAATTTTTCTTTCATCAGACAAATACATTAAAAACGCTTTCAAATCTGTCTCTGAGTTAATCTCACCGACTTCAATATCTGCCAATGGAGTTCCAGCTAATGCATCTTCCTTTTTTACCGGATATAAAGCAAAAGGAAATATATATTCTTCATTCTGTTTATACTTGTTGTACATGTACGAGTACGCAACGCCTAACTCAATCATACAAAATCTGCTCTCGTAATATTCCCGACTAAGAACTGGAATAAACAAATCACATGTATTCAATTCCTTTGCAATAGTTTCAATAAAATTTTTCCCAGCTGCGATGGAGCCCTTCTCTGATGTACAAAAGACTTCCACTTCTGTACTCATTGATTCCAAAAAGCTTGCAAATTTTAACACAATTTCTTTATTTTTAGATGCATGACTAATAAAAATTTTCACATTCTTTCCCCCCCCCCTTAACAAATCAATCCTTCTTCAGTTTCCTAAGGTGCAGATCGGATCTACTCATAAGTCCATTATAGATAGTATTCTTTTGCTCGTTTATTCATGAAGTCATTTTTCTTTTTAATCAACTTCTTCATCTTCTTTATGTTTAATGTATAATCATCTTCATTAATAACATCAATCAGTTTATCCAATAGAAAAGCAACCCATATGCATGCAAATGCTATGACTGCTTCTATTATTATTCCATTAAAATTACCATTAAAAATATCCAAAAGAATAGTTGCTATTAACATTGAGAACAAAATCAAAGAAGCAAAAAGAATAAAGAAAATTATATATATCAATAGCCTATTTATTCCTTTTGTTATCCTTCTCATTTTTCCACGTTCATTATCGTAAATCTCTATATAATCGTACAATAATATATTTTTCATTTTTTGTTTTTCTTTTTTATGAAGAACATATAAAATATATGCGGGAATTTCGTCCACTTCTAGCTTTTCTTTATGCTTCTTTATGTATTTTATACTATTAATATTGGTGTTTTTCCTATATTCTTTAATAAATGGTTTTAAAATTTCATTGTAATACTTTACTTTTTTATCTAGCTCTTTCTTTACTACCTTTTTATAAATCAGCTCATATGTTCCTAACACGGCAGTAATTGTTGCTACTATTGCTTTAATTATTTCTAACAATTTTATTACCTCTAAATATCCCTATGTGCTTATTATCTTCCAAATAAAACCTTATTCAACAATTTATTTTTCGCAAATATTTTCGCAACCACCAATAATAATATCATCATCAAAATCAAACTTGCAGGAATTGCGATTACAAAATCACGAGTTATAGTACTTGTAAAAAGTGCTATATTTATCAAGCCTTTTGACATCCACATTGCATTATATTTATATACTTTGTCTCTTCATCGCATCTACAACAAAGGCTTGTGGATACTTATCTAGCGAATTAATAATTGATTTCCCTCTATAAAACATACAAAATCTTGCATATTCATTTCATCTGATCTATTTTATCCTTTAAATATTGGGCAAAATATGGATAATATTTCTGTTGTAGTTCTCTGATTTTCCAATCAAATCCAGTTATTATGTGGCGACATTGAGGGTTTCCACAATTGCATTCAAATGAATAATCTTCATTATCAATAAATGCATAATCTATAGTAAGCTCTTCATCTGGCATAATATCTCGAAGCGCAACAAAAGTAATTTCACCATAACTCATGTGGTCGAACTACAGACATGACATTATCTATATGCCCATTAGTCTCATCCATAGCAAGTCCACTATCAAGCCATACGATATTTTTTACATGCAAACTTTTCTTAAGAAGTTTATCAACAAATGCAAATGACTTAAACGGATTTCGGTTTCTATTCAATACAACACTACGAGTAGTAAACAGTGTTCCCTCACCATCTGTTAAAATAGCACCACCTTCCAAAACTAGATTGATATTTACAACTTCTACGTCCAGATATTTACTAATTTTTCCCGCAAAAGCATCATCCATATCCCATGGAAAATATGATCCTTCTTTTAATCCTCCCCAGGAATTGAATTTCCAATTAATTCCCTTTATTCTTCCAGCCACTTTAATGAAAGTAGGACCAATATCACGCACCCATATGTCATCATATTCCATCTGTACAAGTGTCACATTTTCATTTTCCAATTCACGCAAAACTGATAAATCACATTCTCTGCAAATCAAATAGACATGCTCATATTGTTCAATACATCAAACCAATTTTACAATATAATCTTGTATATATGTCGCATTGTTTTTCCTCTGATGCAGGCTTATTTCTCATCAAAGAATTCGTAAGCAAACTTAGGATAAGCTCTTTGACAAAGCCTTCAAAACCAATGATTCTATATTATCAGATATCATACGGAACAGAAAAATCTGCTCCAAATGATATATAAATCATTGCCGGTTATTTCGAAGATGATGCTCCCGACAAACTGACCAACTTTTTTGTTTGTCATCTTATGTACACTATTTTCTTTGCATTCTATATATCACTTGTATTAATATATTGCTACATATTTATCTTATATAGTATTTGGAAAACCATCATATATTCCCTATAAAATAAACAATCAAACAAGAAAAATCTTACGCAAAATAGACAATTTTATTCAAATTTGTTTATTCGCACAAATATATTCTTTATCCTAATAGAGCGGAGGGATTACTCTCTCTTTCACCCGATTTTCTTTCCATAAACTTAAATAGTTCCTGCAAATCGGAACTGTCGTATCTCCTTCTTACATTTTTTTCTGTTATTAACATCCAATCTGTTCCCATTTTTCTTTTTCCAGTACTGACCACACTTATAATAAACCAATTCCAAATTTTTATAGGTGTACTTTCCTCCAGCAATTTCTGGTACTTTCAACTGCGTCACAAGCTTTTCTCTAAAGTCAATAATATTTTGTTTGTAAAGTGAAAAAAGGATTTCTGAATACAGGCAAGTTTCTGATCGGCTTCCTATACTATTATGTCTGAACTCTCTTTTATATCTTTCTTCAAAATATTCTTTGAGTTCCACATTATACATGGCATCAGATCACATTATTTTTCATATAATCTGCACTGATATTTAACAAGAGCGTCTATTTCTTGTCGATAATCTCTTTTTTTATCTCCCTTGTATAAACCTTCTCCTTCACGTCATCCCAACACCAATCATATCGATTCGCAAAAATCGAATCACTCTTCTCTTTAAACATCTACAGATCATTCACTACTTCTGATGCAAAGAAAGTCGTTCCATTCTCCCATGTTGGTTCATAAATAATTACAGAAGCTTACACCAAAATAAATCACACTTGAAACATTCACATTAATCATATGATATACCTAATATAAATTTAATTGTGTCTGACACCTTTTGTTGCAATGCAGAATTACAGCATTCTATCAGCAAGTCTGCTTTTGCTTTCAAATTGTTCTTATCAGAACAGGCTATGTATGTAAATAGTTCTTTTAGAACACATTTTCTTAAGATAATATATCGTTTTTTACCGGGTCGAGTAGGTGCACCCCTTACGGTCGTACACCCCTCACAGAATTCCGGACGTGCGGCTTTCCCTCATCCGGCTCTTTGCGAAACGAATCGTTCACATTATCATTCGTATATATTGACATATATCCGGGGGCTTATATGCTCTGTGCGTTTCTTCCTCATGTATCAAAAATTACCGGTGTCTGACCCCTTCTTATTTGTCAACCATCGGTCAGCCATTAACTCCGGCTGTCTATCATCCGCCATGCAGAGGCTGTTGACTTGGATGACTACCGCACAGGTTGTGCGGCGTGTTTATAAAACTTTTAGACTTTCTTTATGAAAAATTTCCGGTGCCTGACACCAATGTGGTCAACTTAGCATTACAACAACTTCCTATCGGGTTACAAGGAACTCCCTGCTGAAATTTATAAACGCCTGCACATCATTCTGGAAACATTTATCGTGGATGAACATCATGTTCATGTCTATGCTTCCAAAAACAACGATGGAACAATCCTGAAAGCTCCACCAAGACCAAAGGATCTTTTCCGCAACAATATCGCAACACCAGCATTGGTCGCTTCTATCATCAATGGCAAATATACAAATCCTCTGCCTCTGGAACGACAGTCAAAAGCCCTGTGCTTTTGTCGTCTTTACTGTCTTTTAGGACACAAACGAGAGTTAATTATTACAGAAGTTCACACACTACCTTTTAGCCCTATTATAGCGCATCTGAGAAACAATCATCTTTGTAGCATCAAAGTTAGTGAAAAATTTCCAGTGCCTGACCCCTTCTATTCCCCTCCAAAATTATTATCACCCCAAGAAGGTATGATGTTTGCAAGAATAACTTTTACCTGATTTCTAAAATACAGTTTGGGATAAGCTCTAAACACTGCTCTATGAAAACTTTTCTTCTTAATTAGTTCGTTAAAAAAAGTACCCCGCTGTACTGGTGCAATTGATGGATGCATTAGCTGATGATTCGACTTAATTGCTTTTTCAAGATCCACTTTCAAAATAGTTACATCAGATTCATTTAATAATTTCATTCCTTTTTCAGTCTGACAAAGAGCTAAAGAAACTCCTTTCTGCATCTCATCTTTTCCTACACTGCTCTTCCACGAATCACCGATAGTAATATCAGATACTCTTTCAGTTCGCGCAAATTTGCACGTATAACAATTTTCTGTATAATCTAAACTTTGCAAGAATGCATAACTATACCAATCAATCGTTCGTTTGGGTACAATCATACGATTTTCAGCATATAGTCTAAAAACCGTTTTCTCTCTAAAAGCAATTGACTTCAACTTTCGAATGTCAATTTTCTTTTCCCGTAAGTAAGTATCTAATAATTTTGAAGAAGGTGTACCGTGACATATCAAATCCACAGTATAAAGAAGGTTATCATATTTTTTGCCAATATACTTCTTCACTGCTGCAACTTGACATGGTAGCCCTAAAAAAAGCACTTTTTGTCCTCTGTTTAAGTAATCTTTAATCTGCCCATAAATCCGTTCCGGATTACTTTTAACATACTTTGATCCTTTAATAAACGAAAGATCCTCTACTCGATCAATAAATTCAAACCTAAATTCACCGTTACGAAATACACAAGAACAAACAACACCATTCAATTCTATCATTCGTTTAGCAAGCATGCTTCCAAAACCACCTGATGAACTTGCTGCTCTATCTTCTGGATGTTCAGCCCACCCTTGATACCACGCAATAGGCGAAATGAATTCACTTTCGCTATTGTTCTGACAAACCCTCTCACATACTCTACAATTTATACATTTTTCAGGATCAATCACAGCATTGAAAGCAATAATTCCATCATTTATTTTTATTGCATTTTGAGAACAGGCTTCTACACAAGCCATACACCCAGTACACTGATTCTCTTTGCACACATATTTCATTATTTATTTCCTCTGCTTCCATATCATTCTTATTTGACAAGATGAATTTTCTTCAATATAGTTTCCATTACCGTAATAGCAATATTTCTGTTACAAAATAGCATAAATAAAAATTCAGAAACAAGAATTAAACTACAAATCATTCCGTCAAAATATTCACTAATTACCATAACAAATAAAGCCATCCAGATGCACCAATGGTCTTTTCTCAACACGTTTAGATTAATATATTTTCTGGTATCAATTATCCGGTATACAAATACAACAAAATAGCTTACACATGTTGCAATTGCAGCCCCATTAATCCCAACAACAGGTATTAAAATAAAATTCAATACAATATTAGTAATTGCTCCTGACAATGCTGAAAACATATTCCCTATCATGTTTTTTTCAACATAATATGAGGTTCCTGTAAATGTTGCCAAGGTCATAAATACATATCCTAAAATCAAAAAAGGACTAAATTGCCACGAACTATAATATGGTGTTGACACATATATTTTCATAAAGGGTTTTAGTATAAGTAATAACCCCGCAGCGGTCAGTGTTACAAACCTTACATACGCATCGTACATTTTTCTATTATAGGATTCTCTATCAGCACTGTCATTTTCTCTAATTGCAGAATATTGCCATGCTTGCATGAAAATAGTACTTAAAGTACTCATCAAAGATGGGAGTTTATATGATACAGTATATAAACCATTGGCAGATATACTTATCATCTTTGATACCATCAAACGATCTGATGAATTTGTGATCCACCACAAAAGAGAGTTAGGAACCAATGCAATTGCAAATTTCGACATTTCCGCAAAAAGCTTCCTATCAAATTTCAACTTTCCTAACATCTTGTATTGTTTACTAAGTATAAATGCCAGTATTGTTGTAATTATATATGCAACAATATAAGCCTTCAAATAGCCAAATACTTTTTGTTTTAATGCAACAAGAAATAAAATATTAAACCCCGCTATGAAAGCCGTGGTAAGTAAACTACATAATGTGTACGCTTTTAGTTGCTCTCTACCTCTTAAATAATCTGTCAAAACTATATATGTCGCACTTATTACTGTATACGCATATATATATACTGTATATTCTTTTACAATTGAAATTGAGCTTGCAACCGGTAGAATAAACAAGCCAGCAATAACTCCAAATAAAATCCAAATATATGAAACGGTTAATATCTTATTATGTTCCGCTCCTTTGTCTAATGAAAATCTTTTAACTGCTTCACCTATGTTACACATTAAAATCGGTGTAATAACCGAACAAACTGAAAAAATCAAATCTATAGTTCCGTAGTCTTCAGTTGACAAAACATAAGTATATAGCGGAACTAGGAAAAAAGAGATTAACTTCGTTCCAATGTTTCCAATAGCAAAAATTGCTGTATTCTTTGCTAAATATTTTGCTCTGCTCTCACTTTTTCCCATTTTACACCTTCCTATTAATTAGCTAATCTGCAATATTTTAATGAACATTCTCAATTTATCTTTTAACGAAAAATAATGATTTAAAATGTTCTCCCGTAAATAAACACAACTCTTTCTTTTAACTTCTTTTTTCTCATTTACATACAAGCTATCCTCTGTACCAATTAACAAAGTCATTAAATTGGTAAGATTAAAGCACACAAACTTATTTGCTTGTTTCAAAAGATTAGGATAATTATTTTCAATATACATTTTTAATTCTATCGATTGAAACATTAAATCCATCTTCTTCGGTTTAAATCCTTGCTTTGTAATACTACCCTTTCTGATTCTATACTGATAAAAAACATCCGGAATTTGAACAATTTTATTTGCAGCTGAAAAAACACGACTTGTAACTGTGAGATCCTCATGTAATACACCTACTGGGTATCTTATCTCTGTAAAAAGTTTTTTATGGTAAAGCTTATCCCAAGCGGCAGAATCCATATTACGATTTAATAGAATCTCTTCTATTGCTTCTTCGCTGGTATAAATAGTTTGTTTTTTCGCTTGAAACATGACTTTGTGATTTCCATCTTCATCGAAATTATCTCTTGCACAGACTACGATATCGCAATGATTTTGCTCGCATATTTTTATCATTTTATTATACATATCAGTTGCAATATAATCATCACTGTCAATAAAACTAATGTATTCTCCAGTAGCAACACTTATCCCTGCATTTCTTGCATCAGACAGACCTCCATTAGTTTTGTGTATTACAACAATACGCTCATCTTTCCTGGCATATTTATCGCAAATTTGCCCACTAGAATCTGTTGACCCGTCATCAACCAATATAATTTCTAACTGTGAATACGTCTGCGAAATAATACTATCTAAACATTGTTCTAAATATTGTTCCACATTATATATTGGAACTATTACCGAAATCATTTTCACATCTTTTCCCCCCTAAATTTGAATACAATTTTTTTTGATGAATAAGTAGCGCAAATTACCAATAAAGCAATGACATTAGAAGGATATGTAAAACAAAATCTAAAAGAGCTCTGCACAATAGCCACTAATGCAATAATATAAAATGCTGTATATTTTCTCTGTTGATTTCCATCTATTCTTAAATACCATTTTTCAAAAATCATACCAATAATAAAATCAAAAAAGATTACTCCCAATATTCTTCCATCTAAATAGAAAAAGAAAAACTGTGAAACGAATGCATTATATGGTATACTTGCGCCAACATCAAAGTATGGAGACGTATACTTTGCTAAAACATTGTACACTTCAGGATAATCTATAACTCCTAAAAATTGGAATACCATCGCTATAGGCTGAGTGATTCCCATGGTACTTGTTGCACCATATGTTATGTCGTGATTACTTTTCACCAAATCCACAGTTGTACTCATTAAAGAAAATTGCAGTGTAAAATAGTTATAAATAGACTCAAAAATATTACTTACAAAACTTTGTCTTTGAATAGTTAAGAATACACACGCAATTATAATTAAAAAAATGATTCCTCTCATTGTCCTTTTGGTTGATGCAGGCAAAGTTCTCAGGGCTTTCCTGAAATTAGATGTTCGTCCACTTAAAATTAATGCTCCTAATACACATACTAGTAAATTCATAAATATAAGCCTACCACCATTACATAAGGCAGCTGCAATAGACATGTAAATAGAACCAAAAATAAGTAATGTTTTTTTCTCCCCCTTAAACAACTCAGTAAATGCAATTGCTGGTATTGCCAGTGCAATACCATTTGCAAAGAACATATTAAAAATATAATCAGGGAGTCCTGGCGTAATACTTCCTCCAATAACCCAAAATTCTTTTCTCAATAATGAAAAACTTCCAACGCTAAGTAAATAAGGGACAGCTTTTATCATCTTTAAAGTCCAATATGCACTGCCAATAATACAAACTGAATCTATAAAAAGCGAATGAAAATGCTCTGGTTTCTCTATTTTCCTAACTCCAAGCATTTTCCCAAATTTACCGCCTAATGCAAAAAATGCAACTCCAATTATCATGATAATAATCGTCTCAACGGAAGCACGATTAAATCCAGTCCAGTAAAAAGAGCCCGCAAAAAACAACACTGCCCAAAAAGTACAAAAAAGAAATATCGGATTTCTTTTATCTTTACCCCCTATAGCAGCAAATGATATGCAAATTATACCTGCAAGTAATTCCATTGCTCCTCCATTCTAAAACAAGTCATATGCCATAAACCAATTTTCAAATATCACTTTTGCCCTATCATCTCGCCTATGACACTAAGAGACTTTTCTCTCTCTTCTCTCATTATTTTGTTCGATATTGAATAATCAATGGTACATTCTTCCGGCATTGATTCAACTGTTTTAATTCGACTTTCAAGATTTGTTAACTTCAGAATATTCCTAATCCTTGTGCTGAATTGTTCTGGACATACAACACTTATCTGTCGATTCATATTGATTGAAAAAGCCGTTGCATGAAACGAATCAGTAACTACATATTCAGCATGACTTAACCATTGTACAAATTGTTCCGGTGAGGGCAAATATATACTTTCGTGTTTTCTCTTTATAGTTTCCACAAAACCATACTCTACCTTTTTAATTTTTAATCCTTTTTCCAATGCGATTTTTTTCACATATTCATCAAAATTCACATCACCATGTTTTTGATGAAGTTTATAAACAAACAAGTACTTTTCTTTAATAGGTGCTGTAGCTCCTGCCATATTCACCCAAAATTCTCTATCAACCAATAATGTTGGATCAAGAATTACTTTAGATTTTATTCCATATTTACCTAATAATTGCTTTGCTGTTTCCTCACGTACAGTTATGTAATCATAGTTTTGAAGTAATGGTACAGTTTCATCAGCTTCCTCTTGTTGCCAATCTGTTTTACCAATACTTGTTGACAGAGATATTCTTTTTTTACCATTAGGAACATAATCCAAAAAAAACGCCTTTTCCAATCCATTATTCCAGGCACTATTCCACATTTGATCGCTGCCTGTACAATATATGTCTGCAATCGGTGTATCTACCTTCAATTCTTCATTAGAATAATAAGATTTTGATGACAATTTTACTCTACGTTTTAAAAAACTTCTGAATACATATTTTCGGCAAATCTGATCCATTGCAAAAATTGGGATAAACATACTTTTCACAATAGGTGCATGATGGCTAAACTTCCTATTTTTATCTATTCCTGCTTTTATAGTCTGATCACATCTGTAATAATCCACAAACTCCACATCATGTCCTAATTTCCTAAATACTTCTTGTGTTGCACAAGTCTGCAAAACAGTTCCATAGTTTCTAGTATTCAATACCGTAATTACACTTATTTTCACCTGTTCTTGCTCCTTCCGAACATATCATTTATTTTTCAATTCGCTGATAAAGTTTTTTGTAAAAAACAAAGGAAAATGCAAACAAAATCAATTGCAGTTTCTTTTTTTTCTGAATACCTGATTGCAATATATCCAGAATATTTTGTCTCACTTCATTTTGCAGTTTTTTAATAATTTTTGTATCGACTGCATCTGATTTAATCATAAGGTTAGCAACGGACAAATTGCAGTTTACACACTTAAAAGCAACTACCTGCTTTATTATCTGAGGACGATTGTTCTTTATATATTCAACAAGACTATCCCCCATTTCCAATCGATCTAAATCACCACTTTTGTAATTTCCTGTCGTAATTGCACCCGTTCTTTCTTTTAAATACATATAACAAGGTTTTGAAATATACACAGTCTTTTGAGCTTTAAAGATAACTTTATATAATGTGCCTATGTCCTCAAAAAGTTTTCCTTTAGGGAAAAGAACCTCATGAAACAGTTCCCTTTTATATATCTTATTCCAAACACCAACTCTTAAAAATCCATCCGTATTCATCATTCTGCAATAAAACTCATCACTACTTAACACATATGTCAATCCAGTGCTTCCTGATACGACTCGGTTATCGTTTTCATATACATACGCTAAATCACATCCCGCGATTTCTGCTTTTTGATCAATACATGCTGTATAAAGCAGTTCAAACATTTCTTGGCTGACGTAATCATCACTATCCACAAATCCTAAAAACTCTCCAGAAGCTACTTTCATACCAGCATTTCGCGCATCCGAAAGCCCGCCATTTTCTTTATGGATGACAATAATACGACTATCTTGTTTAGCAAATTTATCACATATTATCCCACAGTTATCTGGTGAACCATCATCAACAAGAATAATTTCAATATCTTTTAATGTTTGATTTATCAAACTACAAATACACTTTTCAATATAAGGCTCAACCTTATAAACTGGTACAATAACACTAACTTTTGGCATTACTTTGCTCCCTTATATTTCTTAATTTTTTCCAATATTCCAAGTTTATATAAATAAGGTTTTAAAACACATTTTAGTTTTTGCTTTAAAGATAACGGAATATATTTTTTTACAAGTTCATTTATGCTATAATTGTACATTTCCGATAAGAAAAGGGTCCTTTTTTTGTTTTCAGGCGAGCTTGAAATAAGTTTAGATGGCATAGGACCTCCATTTATAATTAATGCTTCTTTTATGTCAACCTTTTGTTTTACCAGTATTTCATCTAAATTTCTCAATATTTCCTTACCTTTTTCAGAATGAACTAAAAGCAAAGAACACCCATTTGATTCAGAAAAATCAGCACCAAGATTAGATACACTCCAGAAATCACCAATGCTAAAATCAGAATATTCATGGTGAACCGTTTTAAAATGGCAATCATAGCAACTCGGTCTAAAAATATAAAACTTAGAAAATGCTGTCCAATATAAATCTGTATCATGATCTTTATGACTTGATTTACTATTTTTAAAATACACTGCCATACAAGCGCTATTATATCCGTATGTCTTTTCTCTAAAACTTATCCTATCAATATCTGCCTTGTATTTCTTCTTATTATATTCAACGTATATATCCCAATATTTGGGCGAACCAACACCATGACAAAAAACATCAAGTACAACTAATGTGGCATATTCCTTCGTGCCCAAATATCTTCTTAAACCTGCACATTGACACGGAGTCCCAGTATATAATACCCATCTTTCTTCTTTTAATAAGTTTTCTATCTCTTTATAAACACTCCCTTGAGATGACTGAACATATTTTGATCCACGATATTTTCCAAGTTGCTCAACATTATCCGACGAAGAATGCACTATCTTGCAATTCTGATCTATTTCAACGCCGTATACCACGCCACCATTAGCAATTATCCATTTAGCTATTGCTGTGAAAAATCCTCCACTTGTGCTGTTTTCACGAACTTCTGAATCTTTAATAAACGCTGCATATGCTTCTGGCAGTTCTGATGATTGTTCAATAACTTTATTTGTCCAATCATTAATAGATATCTGTGCATCATCGAAATGTTCATTCGCAACTGTATTTTGAACCGGACAGACTTTTTCACACAAATGACAATCTACACATCTTTTTTCATCGACTTTCGGATAAAGAAAACCCTCTGAATCGGCCTCCATTGATATGCATTTTTTAGGACAAATATTCATACAAGCTGAACAACCACAGCAGCTTTCTTTTTCCGATATTCGAATCATTACTCTCCTCCTGCATTTAATGCATTAATCAAATAACCCATTGATTTTTCCCTTAAATCAGTAAGCGCAACGTTTGCGTGTTCAAAATCAATGTTTTTCAAATCGCTCTCGCTAAGTTCAGATTTATCCTGAAACAGTCTATTTCCTAATCCAATCAATTTCAAAAACGAATAGAGGCGCGAATTTGTAGAATCAGCACTATCTCCCGCATATCTACTAAAAGTAAAAAAAGTCTTCTGGTACAATGTAGAAAACACTGTTCCATGAAAAGAGTCAGTACAAACATAGGTCGCATTACTAATTAAATTCACAAATTCTTTCGGTCCTATTCCATTTAGTGATAAATCGCCAAATCCAACATCAGCTTTAACAAATTCATCGACATGAGGAATTGTTACAATCTTTAAACCAGTTTTCTTTGCAAGTGTCTTTGCAAATTCACGATATCCTCCAATTGCACTTATGAAATAACAAAAAATATAGTCATCTGATACAATTCTATCGCCACGCATCTCATCCCAATTATTTTTTGCCATAAGTATAGTTGGATCTACAACCATAGGCACATCTCTGCCAGTGAGTTGTTTAATAATCCTACAACCTGCATCTTCTCTTACCGATATATAGTCTATCCGTTTTAAATAATCTGCTGTCTTTTTCTTCTGGTTATTTGGAATTTTTGCCACACCAAAGCTTGGAGCATATGTGATTTTTTTTATCTCATCCGGAACAAATGTCATAGTGTAAAAATCCCCACCGAGATTCATTGGATTCCACACCTGATCGCTTCCCAAAATAAAACAATCATATTTATTACATGCTTCAGTAAGTTTTTCTCTTCCTCGATATGTGTCAGAAAAATGAAGATTTTCAGATATAAATTCCGTAAATGCAGTTTCTCTTGTCAACAGTACGTTTTTATAGGTTTCATTTTGAAAAACTTTACAATACAAATCTTTGCACTTCATTTTTACAGTTGCTTTCAATAATGGAACATAAAATAATCTCTGTGCCTGCTTTATATAATTGGTTTTTTTATATCGAATTATCTCTGTTGAATGTCCCAATGATTGTAACACGTTCTGCAAAGCATAAGCCTGAAGAATACTTCCATAATTATGATTATATACAGATAGTAATCCAATTTTCTTTTTACTCATCCTCTTTCGCTCCTATTTCAAGAATTGCTTGCCCCATTATTTCATAGTCCATTTCCGGAAAGAAAAATGATTTTTCATATCCTTCTAATATTTCTCTACTAAATGGACAATCCGCAGCAATAATCGGTGCACCAGTCATCCGTGCTTCTAACAACGGAAGACCAAATGATTCTACATATGATGGAAACAACAAAACTGAATTTGCATATCTATCAAAGACTTCGCTTCTCGGCACAGGACCATTAAAAATCACATTAAGATGATTTTTCTCTGCATATTCCTCCAAAGACTGTGTATAAACACTTTCGTCTGCTTTAATAGTCAAAAACAATTCGTAATCACGCAATCCATTTTTTACTGCATAATTTAATGCCTGAAGCATTGTCATATGATTCTTATATGTAAAAGCAGTTGCTGGATAAAAGAATTTTCTTCTACTCTCTTTTGTATCCTTCCAGACTCCAATATTATTCATAGAAATATTAGGAGTATCTAATACTATTCTCTCAGCCTTTACTCCTGCTTTTTTTACTAATGCTTCTTTCATCCACCCAGTCTGAACTATTGTTTTTTCTACTTTTCGTAAAGATGCAAAGATTCTCTTACTGAGTACATTTTGATAAAGCCAAAGTTTTTTTCCATCTTTCTTAATATCAAACTTATGATCCGTAAGAATAAACGGAAGATGCAAATAGACATATTGTTCTTTCTTAAAAAAACTAATACCTTTGTTCTGAAGAGAAAATACTTTATCCGGACAATATTTTCTAAGTATTTTTCTAGTCGTAATATTATCAAAGAACAACCGATATCCCCAATTTTTCTTTACCCAAGAATATCTAAGCACAGTTATTGTATCTGTATTCTGATAATACGGTGTACTAACAGCAAAGACCCACTTAATACTCTTATCAGGATAATCTTTAATCTGAATATATAAGTCATCTAAAATTGCCAACGCACCGGATTCACTTGCGTGAACATCATAAATAAGAATTGTACTATTTGCTTTCGGCTCAATAATATCAAGCAGCGAACTTTTATCCATCACTTTTTCCCCTCATACTTCTTTATCCATTCTATTGTAGCCCTAGTCCCTTCAAGCCGAGTGTATGGTGTCTTCGGTGCAATCTTATATGTATTCCTCATATCGTTTATACCATCATTCGTCATATTTCCAAATCTAAAAGACTGCATTGGAAAGTGAATTTTAAACAAACCTAAAAAATCGCCAAACTTAGCAAGACATTTTACAAAC
>PVMO01020731.1_pt1 | contig 22563 bp, 17 predicted proteins | sample 1853421 | NCBI WGS metagenome assembly PVMO01 (sample SAMN08533511, study PRJNA380276) | Human gut metagenome, whole genome shotgun sequencing project.
CACGGAACAATCCGTAGGCATCAAAGTCGGGGGCTTTTGACCCCGACATCATATAGATAAAAATTATAAAAATATAGAAGGAATAGCAGTACAAAAATGAAAACACAGATTTACGAATGGAGACAGGCACTGAAAAATATTACCTTAAAAAATTGTGCCATAACTTTGTTGGGAAGTTTTATTCTGGCATTTGGATTATATAACGTGCACTCCATCTCCGGAGTAACGGAGGGTGGTGTGCTGGGAGCCACGTTGCTGTTGGAGCATTGGACAGGAATCTCTCCGGCGTTTACCGGAGGGATTATGAATATTTTATGTTATATCCTGGGATGGAAGCTGTTAGGCAAGGAATTTATCGCCTATTCGGCTCTGGCTACCGCAGGATTCTCAGGAACCTATAAAATCTGCGAGCAATTTCCTCATCTGTGGCCGGAACTGGCAAATATGCCCCTTCTGGCAGCGCTGGTGGGAGCATTGTTCGTCGGTGTCGGTGCCGGACTGTGCGTGCGCATCGGCGGAGCCCCCAGCGGAGATGATGCCCTGGCCATGAGTATTTCCCATGCTACCGGCTGGAAGATCCAGTGGGTGTATCTGATGTCGGATCTGATCGTACTGGTAATGTCCTTAAGCTACATTCCGGTGAGACGTATCGGATATTCGTTGTTTACCGTGCTTATGTCCGGACAGCTGATCGGCCTGATCCAGAAATCCGGAAGCGCATCCCACAGTGATGCGGAGGGTCTTGCGACTTCCAAGTGTGAAATTATGGATTGATCTGGTAAATCTGAATTTCTCCGTTGTCAAAGATACAGGGCCAGGCGGAACGGAAGTAGTTTTCATCGACAGCGTAACTTGCCCGTTCCCAGGAAGAGACTTCAATATAATCGATGTCGTAAGTACGGATCAGATCTGCAGAAACAGCGGGAGTCTCATAAATTGTCCGGAAATCTTCGTGATATTCTGTGTGATAGAGACCGTGCATTGCCAAAAAGGTTCCCGCCCCGTTTAACACATTGCGCCCTGCAAGGGCGGCAATTTCATTTACATGCCTGTTGTTGGTAAGAAAACGGGATGTGGGAGAGGTATTTTGCTCGACGAATGCTGCAGCTTCCACCTGTGCGGAAGAATAAGCGGTATAATCGGATATTACCTCTCTGCACAGGGTCAGAACGGCAGAAAAGGTGCAAAGAAATACCATGCCGATCATGCAGAGGTATCGTGAAGAGGCTCTTTTCAGAGAACGCAGGAAATCAATTCCGTAATCGGCACTGAGGCAGCAAACAAATATATAAGTTATATATAATAGTTTATTATTGTCATATGTGTTAGGGGTGAAGGAAATGATTTCCACAACAAACCACAGGAGAAATGCCCCGGACATCACATCAAAATCTTCTTTTTTACAATGAATCATGGCAGGGACGAACAATAGCAGGATCGCACCCCAGTTTTTCAGATAAAACCACAAATAAGTATCGCCCTGATTTCCCCAGTTAAAATGCCCCAGCAAAAAGCCGGATTGCGTTGTCTGGCCAAAAGTCCATTCCAATAACTGCGGAAGTGCAAGAAGCAGAAGCACACCAAAGAAAACTCCCCAGGTGGTCAAAAACTTCTGCAGTGTATCATTGTTTGTACTTTTACCGGAAAAGCACCGGTACAGTAAGGACAGACCGTATAGCACGAGGGATGCCGCAACAAGGATGCCAAAACGAAAGAGCAGTACAGGTGCAACGGCAGCAGAACTTTCGTTCAGAATTTCCAGAAGAATCATACAGGTCACGAAACATCCGAGCAGAACGGCTCCCGGATGCGCTGCCGGGGAAGTATTATGCGGCACGGACCGGTAAAGGCACAGCAACATCCAACAGGCACTTAAGATCAGGATGGCAACGAAGGAATGGGTATGGATCATAGGTAATGCCCCTGCCAGGATGCCGGCAGGGAGAAAACATTCTTTTTCCCCGTTCCGGATGGCCCGAAGCAGCAGCCAGATGGCACAGAACAGGACCGCATAGCCAAAGAGTGTTGCACGCTGTGGCAGGAGCATATCTGCGATGATATTGACCCAGCGGATATTCCGGTCGACCAGATTGGTGGGGGTAGTGTAATAGCCGGTAAAAATATCACTGAATTTATAACCGCCTTCTCTGCTCCAGTCAATGAAATATACGAAGCCAAGACCGCCGTTATAGAAAAATAAGACCCAGGCAGCCAGAGATTTGGCGCGATCATGGAACAGAACATCGGCAATGGCATAAAATCCCGTTATGACCTGGAAAAAGGCAAAATACATAGGGAGCATATAAGCATAGCGCAGGGATGCACCAAACAGGTAAATACTGGAAGAAATACTGTCGCACAGGAAAGGATAGCAGAGCCTATCCCAGGGAGAGATGGAGTAGTAAGGAGGGAAGGTCTTTTGATTGGCAATACTTGTAATGATTCCCAGGTGCATCTGCAGATCCCCATAAGTACACTGCCCCACATGAAGACCGTCGTCTTTCGGCAGGATGGTGTGGGTGGATAATAAAATACAAAACAGAACAAAGGTACCGCCTGCTAGCAGAAGAAAGGCATAATTTCTGCGCAACAGCTGCCGGTAGTCTTTGGTGGGAGCAGTCGAAGATACTGCCGTGGCAGGATGGTAAAAGACATATAGCAGGACCAGACAAATGACTACGAAAAGCAGAGCCATAATATGAGCTGTCATGGAAAAACCGAAGAAGAAGGCAAACAGAGCAGGAATCCACTGCAACAGAACAGAGCCGGATACACTGCCGGTCAGCAGATGGAACAGAAGTCCCTTTTTAGGAAAAATACGTTTTATGTACAGAAACCCCACACATTGAAATAGAAGAAAATAAAGTGTGCCAAGGATATTTCCGAATGCAGATCCATAGAAACCGTTCATGAGAATTCCCCCTTAAATAAAAATCAGTAATATTATACCATTGCTTCGGAAAAAGCAAAAGATGCAACTAAATTTAAGGGTGGTACATTCTGAGAAAAAAGAGTAAAATAAAATACAGTATGTGAAAAAGATTCCTGAGAGAAAGGCGGATACCTCTATGGAAAAGGATAAGAATAAGATGGAAAACAAGAAATTAACAGAGCTTCTGGAGCACTTGGAATATGAGCTGGTACAGGGAACACTGGACAGAGAGATCCCTGCGGTGGTCTATGATTCCCGCAAGGTCGTTCCGGGATGCTTATTTCTCTGCATCGGCGGAGCAAATTTTGACGGTCATGATTTTGCTGCACAGGTGGCAGAGCAGGGAGCCGGAGTACTAGTGGTGCAAAAAGACGTGGAACTGCCGGAGAATGTGGATGTGACGGTGGTCAAAGTAGCGGATACCAGATATGCCATGGCATTTATTTCTGCGGCCTGGTTCGGCCATCCGGCAGAAAAGCTGAAAGTCATCGGTATCACGGGTACCAAAGGTAAGACAACGACCACCTATCTGGTAAAGTCCATTCTGGAAAATGCCGGCTATAAAGTGGGACTGGTGGGAACCATCGAAGTGATCATCGGAGACGAACATATCCATGCCAACAATACCACCCCGGAATCCTATCTGCTGCAGGAGTATTTTGCCCGTATGGTGGAGGCAGGACTGGATACGGTTGTGATGGAAGTATCCTCTCAGGCGCTGATGCTGCACCGTACGCAGGGCTTTGTGTTCGATTACGGTATTTTCACGAATCTGGAACCGGATCATATCGGTCCCAACGAGCATGCCAGCTTCGAGGAATATCTGCACTGCAAGGGATTATTGTTCAAACAGTGCAAGGTAGGTATTGTGAATGGTGACGATGAGCATTGGCAGGCAGTGACGGAAGGACATACCTGCACACTGGAGAACTTCGGAATGGGAGAGCACTGTATGCTCCGGGCGGAAGAACGGAAACTGGTGCATAAGCCCGGAGAACTGGGCGTGACTTTCCACGTAGCCGGACTGATGGATTTTGATGTGGAAGTGCCCATGCCCGGCAAATTCAGCGTGTACAATGCGCTGGCGGCTATTGCCATCTGCCGTCATTTCAAGGTAGATGAGGAAAACATTAAAAAGGCGCTGTTGCAGGCAAAGGTAAAAGGCCGTATCGAGATGATCAAGGTATCCGATCAGTTCACCCTGCTGATCGATTATGCCCACAATGCCATGGCACTGGAGAGTCTGCTGACCACGTTGCGGGAATATGAACCTCACAGACTGATCAGCCTGTTCGGCTGCGGAGGCAACCGTTCGAGACAGCGTCGTTTTGAGATGGGAGAGGTCAGCGGCAAGCTGGCGGATCTGACCATCATTACCTCCGACAATCCCCGTTTTGAGGAACCACAGGATATTATCGACGATATCAAGACAGGTATGGCAAAAACGGATGGAAATTATGTAGAGATCTGCGATCGTAAGGAAGCCATCACTTATGCTATCGAACACGGAGAACCCGGAGATATTATCGTGCTGGCAGGCAAGGGACATGAAGATTACCAGGAGATCCGCGGGGTGAAGCATCCCATGGATGAGAGAGATCTGATTCGGGATATTCTGGCGGAAGGACATATTCCGGGATCTGCAGCAAAATAATGAGGAAAACAGATTGAATACGTTATATGCGGATATCATTGTAGATATCTCCCACGAAAAACTGGATAGAACCTTTCAATACCGGGTGCCGGAGAGTCTGCGGGGCAGACTGGAGCCGGGAGCCTGTGTCATGATCCCGTTTGGAAACGGCAATCGTCTCATCAAGGGTTACGTGGTGGCTTTGGGGGAAACGTGTCAGTTCGCTCCGGAGAAGATCAAGGATATCGCAGGAATGCCGGAAAAAGAGACCGGAGTGGAGGACAAAATGATTGCTCTGGCTGCCTGGATCCGTCGGAATTACGGCTGTACCATGATCCAGGCGCTGAAGACGGTACTGCCGGCAAAACAGTCGGTAAAAAAGCTGGAACACAGACAGATGGTACGTCTGATGAACAGAGAAGAGATTTTGTCATTATTAGGAGAATGTGAACGGAAAAAACAGGTGGCCAAAGCAAGACTGTTAAAAGCCCTGTCAGAACAGGAGACGATTCCCTATGAGTGGATCACCGGAAAACTGGGGGTTAGTGCAGCCACGGTAAACAGTATTGTAAAAAGCGGCGCGGCAAAACTGGTCAGTTCCGAAAGCTATCGCAATCCGGTCAAAATGCAGTCCGTAGAGGCAGTGCGTAATACGCTGAGTGAGGAACAGCAGACCATCGTTACGGAAGTGTTTGCGGATTTTGATGCCGGAAGGAGACAGACCTATCTGATCCACGGCATCACCGGCAGCGGCAAGACGGAAGTATACATGCGGCTGATCGGAGAAATGATCGCGAGGGGACGGCAGGCTATTGTGCTGATTCCCGAGATCGCCCTGACTTATCAGACACTGCTGCGATTTTACCAGAGATTCGGTGATCGGGTCAGCGTGATGAATTCCACGTTATCCCCCGGGGAAAAATACGATCAGTGCGAACGGGCCAAAGCAGGAGAGATCGATGTGATCATCGGACCAAGATCCGCACTTTTTACACCGTTTCCGAATCTGGGACTGATCGTTATGGATGAGGAGCAGGAGAACAGCTATAAAAGTGAAAGTACTCCGAAATATCATGCCAGAGAGACTGCTCTGGAAGTGGCAGAACTGTACGGAGCCAGTGTAGTGCTGGGTTCAGCCACACCTTCCCTGGAGGCCTATTATCGTGCCGGTAGGGGAGAATACCGGCTGTTTCAACTGACAAAGCGGCTCACCGGCGGGGAACTTCCCACGGTGTACACGGTGGATCTCAGACAGGAACTGCAGGAGGGTAACCGTTCTATTTTCAGCAGAAAATTGCAGGAACTGATGACAGACCGGCTGAACAAGGGCCAGCAGACCATCCTGTTTTTAAACCGAAGAGGCTACGCGGGATTTGTGTCCTGCCGTTCCTGCGGTGAGGTCATGAAGTGTCCGCACTGTGATGTCTCTCTCTCGGAACATAAGGGAGGAAGGCTGATCTGTCATTACTGTGGTTATACACAGCCGATGCCGAAGCTTTGTCCCAAGTGTGGATCGAAATATATTCTGGGATTTAAGGCAGGTACCCAGCAGATCGAGGAAAAGCTAAAGGAGCTGTACCCCGGTGTGCGGACGTTACGCATGGATGCGGATACCACCCGGACGAAGGACAGCTATGAGAAAATATTATCCTCCTTCGCAAACGGGGAAGCGGACGTGCTGATCGGCACCCAGATGATCGTCAAGGGACATGATTTCCCAAAGGTGACACTGGTGGGGATCCTGGCGGCGGATCTGTCGTTAAATGCGTCGGATTACCGGGCGGGAGAGCGGACTTTCCAGCTTCTGACCCAGGCGGTGGGCCGGGCCGGCAGAGGAGCGCTCCCCGGGGAAGCGGTGATCCAGACCTATCAGCCGGATCATTACGCCATTACCTGTGCTGCGGCTCAGGATTACGAGAGCTTTTATCAGGAGGAGATTCTGTATAGAGAGCTGTCCGGCTACCCGCCGGTGGCTCATATGCTGGCAGTACAGATCTACGGGAAAGAGGAAGAAAATGTAAAACAGCTTGCCCTGAGACTGACAGATGTGGTAAAGTCTAATATGGACTTTTTGTCAGGAAAGCAAAAGGAACAGTCCAATAAGAAGATACAGGTACTGGGACCTGCCCCTGCCAACATCAGCAAGATCAATGATATCTACCGGTATGTGTTCTATGTGAAGCATGCGGAGTATGATGTCCTGGTGGAAGTAAAGGACAGACTGGAGGAAACTCTCAGACAGTGGCAGCCCAGACAGATGAGTATACAATTTGATTTTGACCCGGTAAGCGTGTTATAGGAGGTAAAGAACTGTGGCAATCAGAAACATTCGTGAATATGGGGATGAAGTACTGACCAAGACCTGCAAAGAGGTCAAGGAGATGACACCCCGGACCAAAGAACTGATCGAGGATATGTTGGAGACTATGTACGATGCCAATGGCGTAGGGCTGGCGGCACCACAGGTAGGTGTCCTGAAGAGAATCGTGGTGATCGATACCACCGGAGAGGATCCGTATATTCTGATCAACCCCCGCATCGTAGAGAGCAGTGGAGAGCAGACCGGACAGGAAGGGTGTCTTAGCGTACCCGGTAAGTTCGGCATCGTAACCAGACCCAATTATGTGAAAGCGGTAGCACTGGATGTGAATATGAAGCCCATCGAAGTAGAAGGAACAGAATTGCTGGCCAGAGCCATCTGCCACGAACTGGATCATCTGGACGGTCATCTCTATGTGGAAAAGGCGGAAGGACCGCTGCAGGATATGACCTACGAGGATGAGGAAGAAGAGTAAGCTTTCCGGAAAGGAGACAGACTATGCAGATCGTATTTATGGGAACTCCCGATTTTGCCGTGGGAGCGCTGGAGGCACTGATCACACAGGGCCATGAGATCACCGCAGTGGTGACCCAGCCGGACAAGCCAAAGGGCAGAAGCAAAGAATTACAGTTTCCTCCCGTGAAGGAATGTGCGGTAAAACATGGCATTCCTGTATTCCAGCCCCGTCGGATCAAGACACCGGAAGCCATTGAGGAACTGAAAAAATATCCCGCAGATATTTATATCGTGGCGGCGTTCGGACAGATCCTGTCTCAGGAGATTCTGGATCTGCCGAAATACGGATGTCTGAACATCCATGCATCCCTCCTTCCGAAATACCGCGGGGCATCTCCTATCCAGAGAGTGATCATCGACGGAGAGGCCGACACTGGTGTGACCATCATGCAAATGAATGCGGGACTGGACACCGGCGATATGTTGTACCGGAAGAAAATCCCCATTACTTCGGAGGACACCTTCGAAACTTTGCATGACAAGCTGATGGTGCTGGGCGGGGAAGCGATCACCGAGGCACTGCCTCTGCTGGAGGCAGGCAAACTGGTACCGGAAAAGCAGGATGATACCAAGACCTGCTACGCGGCCCTGATCACCAAAGAGATGGGAAAACTGGACTTTACGAAAACAGCGGCAGAACTGGATCGTTTGATCCGTGGACTGACTCCCTGGCCCAGTGCATATACGCATTATCATGGAAAACAGCTGAAAATCTGGAAAGCCATTCCTATGGCAACTGCGCATAAGGAAGCACCGGGCACGATCCTTACGGTGAATAAGGATTCCTTTGAAGTGGCTGCGTCGGAAGGCTCCTTAAAGGTGATGGAACTGCAGCTGGAAGGTAAAAAGCGTATGACAACTCACGATTTCCTGCTGGGGGTAAAGGTACAGCCGGGAGAGCTTCTGGGCGAGCGTTAGGATACGACGAAACGAAAAGCAACGATCGGGTAAGCGGTGTTGACAGAAAGGAGACTTTCGTATGTACGGTGGCTATTACGGATATGGTTATTATTGGGATCCTACTTATTTTCTGGTACTGGTCGGACTGGTATTGTGTCTGGGTGCCAGCGCACTGGTGAATTCCACCATGCGCAAATACAGCAAAGTCCGGAATATGAGAGGATTGACGGGAGCGGAAGCGGCCCGCAACATTCTCAACAGAGAAGGTTTATACAATGTACAGATCGAGTGCCTGAACTCCGATGACGGTGATCATTACGATCCCCGGACGGATACGGTGCGACTGTCTTACAACAACTTTAACGGAACCTCGGTGACTGCGGTCAGTGTTGCGGCCCATGAGTGCGGACATGCCATTCAGCATGCCCATGGCTATGCCCCCATGAGCATTCGTGCTGCACTGGTGCCGGTGGTGAATATCGGAAGCAATTTAAGCATTCCTCTGATCTTTTTAGGAGTACTGCTCAGCTGGAATCAGACATTGATCCAGCTTGGTATCTGGGCATTTGCCCTGACCGTTATTTTCCAACTGGTGACACTGCCTGTGGAATTCAATGCTTCCCACAGAGCTATCGTGAAGGTGGAAGAATACGGGTTATTAGGCAGTGAAGAAGTAAGCGGCGGCAAAAAGGTGCTGACGGCAGCGGCTCTGACCTATGTGGCAGGAGCGGCCTCCTCCGCATTACAGCTGCTCAGACTGATCCTGCTGTACGGCGGCAATCGCAGAAGGAGAGACTAATCTTGAGTGATCATGCAACGACCGATACAAGAGAGATTATAGTGGAGATCCTGCTCAGTCTGGAAAAGGGGCAGGATTTTTCCCATAAATTGATGAAAGCGGTTCTGGATAAATACGATTATCTGGATCCCAGAGAGAAAGCGTTTATCAAAAGAGTCACGGAAGGTACGATAGAGAGACAGCTGGAGCTGGACTATTATCTGGATCGGTTTTCTTCTGTTCCGGTCCGGAAGATGAAGCCTCTGATCCGCTGTCTTCTTCGCATGAGTACTTATCAGATCCTGTATATGGATGCAGTTCCCGACAGTGCGGTGTGCAATGAGGCCTGCAAACTGGCGGCTAAAAGAGGCTTCCGTACCCTGAAAGGCTTCGTCAATGCGGTGCTGCGTAATATTTCCCGCAGCAAGGAACAGATGCCGTTGCCGGATCCGGGGGATACGGTGAAATATCTGAGCATAAAATATTCCATGCCGGAATGGATCGTGAATCTGTGGCTGCCTGCATATGGCAGAGAAGGAACGGAAACACTTTTAAAAGGACTCCTTTCCATTCATCCGGTATCCCTGCGGTTCTCCACGGAACTGACCGAAGCGGAGAGAGAGTCACTGGCGGAGAAAATTGAGAAAACCGGTGTACGTCTGCAGCAAAGCAGGGAACTTCCTTATGTGTATCTGGCACAGAATCTGGAAAATGTAAGTGAACTTCCGGGCTTTGCGGAAGGCAAATTTACCGTGCAGGATGCCAGCTCCGCACTTGCAGTGGAAGCGGCAGGTATATGCCCAGGTAATACGGTCATGGATCTGTGTGCGGCTCCGGGTGGCAAGACGATCCTGGCGGCGGAATTTGCAGGGGAAGCAGGCCACGTCGTGTCCCGTGATATATCTGAATACAAGACGGACCTGATCCGGGAGAATCTGGAGCGCATGAACCGTAGGAATGTGGAGGTTCAGGTGTATGATGCCACGGTGCATGATCCGGAGAAGGAAAAATATGCGGACGTGGTGCTGATGGATGTCCCCTGCTCTGGTCTTGGTGTTATGGGAAAAAAGAGAGATATCAAATATCATGCCACACCGGAAAGCCTGCAATCCATCACAGAACTGCAAAGGCAGATCGTGGCAGCCGGATGGCAGTATGTGAAGCCGCACGGTGTACTGCTCTACAGTACCTGCACGATCCACCGCGGGGAAAATCAGGAGATGGCAGTCTGGATCACAGAGAATTTCCCGTTTGTACTGGAAGAAGAGAGACAGCTTCTGCCGGGAACGGATGAGACCGACGGATTCTATTATGCAAGACTGCGCAGAAAAGCGTGAGAGATAAGAAGTAAGAGAACGAAAAATGGATACGAAAAAAGATATCAAATCCCTGAATCTGGAAGAATTGAAGACAGAGATGGAGAGCATGGGAGAGAAGGCTTTCCGGGCAAAGCAGATGTATGAATGGATGCATGTGAAGCTGGTCAGGAGCTTTGATGAAATGACCAACCTCTCCGCAAAATTCAGGGAGCAATGTAAGGAAAAATATGAATACACTTGTGTAAACCCTGTCAGAATACAGGAGTCCAAGATCGACGGAACGAAAAAATTCCTGTTTGAATTATCTGATGGCAATGTGGTGGAAAGTGTCTGGATGCAGTATAAGCACGGCAACAGTGTATGCATTTCTTCACAGGTGGGATGCCGTATGGGCTGTAAATTCTGTGCGTCCACGCTGGACGGACTGGAACGGAATCTGACTCCTTCCGAGATGCTGGATCAGATTTACGCCATCACAAGACTGACGGGGGAGCGGGTCTCCAATGTGGTAGTCATGGGCACTGGGGAACCGATGGATAATTATGACAATATTTTGAAATTTCTGCATCTTCTGACCGATGAGAACGGTCTGAACATCAGCCAGAGAAATGTCACGGTGTCCACCTGTGGAATCGTGCCCAGAATGCGGCAGCTGGCGGATGAAAAGCTGCAGATCACACTGGCATTGTCCTTGCATGCCACCACCGATGAAAAACGAAGAAAACTGATGCCCATTGCCAACCGGTATTCTATCAAAGAGTTGATGGAAGTCTGTCAGTATTATTTCGAACAGACCGGACGAAGGATCACTTTCGAATACAGTCTGGTGGGCGGTGTGAATGATACGGAAGAGGATGCCAGGGAACTGATCGCCCTGGCGAAGCCGTTGTGCTGCCATATCAACCTCATCCCGGTCAACCCCATTAAAGAGCGGGATTATGTGCAGTCGGATACGAAGCACATTCAGGCATTTAAAAATAAACTTGAAAGTAAGATGATACATGTTACAATTAGAAGAGAGATGGGCCGGGATATTGACGGAGCCTGCGGACAGTTAAGGCGTCGTCATACACAGGAGGCGAAGAACCCGGGGGAACTCTCACAGGAGGAAGTTTGACGTGCTTAAGACGTTTTCCATAACCGATATCGGAAGGAAAAGAAAAGTAAATCAGGACTATATCTATACCTCTGAAAAACCGGTGGGAAATCTGCCGAATGTATTTATCGTGGCAGATGGTATGGGTGGTCACAATGCAGGAGACTATGCGTCCAAGGTAACGGTAGAGACCATGCTTGCCGAGATGGAGAATTCTTTTGAGAAGAATCCCACCCTGATCTTCCGCAAAGCCATTGAGGAAGCCAATGATGTGATCCGCAAGAGAGCCAGCGAGGATGAAAAGCTGGAAGGAATGGGGACTACGGTTGTGGTGGCATCCTGCATGGGCAGATTCTTACAGGTGGCCAATGTAGGAGACAGCAGACTCTATGTGGTGGGCAGCAAGATCCGCCAGATCACAAGAGATCATTCGTATGTAGAAGAAATGGTACGGATCGGAGAACTGGATCGTGCCGATGCAAGGAACCATCCGGATAAAAATATTATTACCAGAGCGGTAGGGGCGGAAGACAAAGTGGAGCCGGATTTCTTTACCGTGGAATTACAGGAGGGTGAGATCGTCCTTATGTGCTCGGATGGTCTGACAAATATGCTGGAAGACGAGGAAATCCGCATGATTATCAGCGGAGCCAGAGACCTTGTGGAGAAGGCAGAGAGCCTGGTGGAGGCGGCCAATGCCAACGGCGGCAGAGACAATATCAGTGTGATACTGATCGAGCCGTGCGCGTAAATTACCCAGCTTTTTTGGAAATGGAGAGCAAGTATGATCAAAATAGGAATGATGATCGGCGATCGCTATGAGATCCTGGAAAAAATCGGAACCGGCGGTATGTCAGATGTCTATAAAGCAAAATGTCACAAGTTGAATCGCTATGTGGCGATCAAGGTATTGAAGCAGGAATTCAGCGAAAATGCTAATTTTGTATCCAAATTCCGGATCGAGGCACAGGCGGCAGCAGGACTGATGCACCCCAATATTGTCAATGTCTATGATGTCGGGGAAGAGAACGGAATCTATTATATCGTCATGGAACTGGTAGAGGGTATTACCCTCAAAAAGTACATTGAGAAGAAGGCCAGACTGTCTTACAAGGAAGCGGTAAGTATCGCCATCCAGGTAAGCATGGGTATTGAGGCTGCACATAATAATCATATTATCCATCGGGATATCAAGCCGCAGAATATTATTATCTCCAAGGACGGCAAAGTCAAGGTGACGGACTTCGGTATTGCCAAGGCAGCTACCAGTAATACCATCACTTCTAATGTCATGGGAAGTGTACACTATACTTCTCCCGAGCAGGCCAGAGGGGGGTACAGCGATGAAAAGAGTGATATCTATTCGCTGGGTATCACCATGTTCGAGATGCTGACGGGAAGAGTTCCTTTCAACGGGGAGACTACGGTTGCCATCGCCATCAAGCATATTCAGGAAGAAATGCCGTCTCCGAAGGAGTTCGTACCGGAGATCCCTTCCAGCGTAGCCAGTATTGTATTGAAATGCTGTCAGAAGTCTCCGGACCGCAGATATCAGAATATGGCAGAACTGATCGCAGATCTGAAGCAGTCCCTGATCAATCCGGAGGAAGATTTCGTGGTGAACACCGATCCGGATATGGAGGGTGGTACCCGGATGATCTCCGATGAGGATATGGCGCAGATCAAACGTAAGGTTCCTTATCAGGGCAGCCGGGAATACGAAGAACCGGATCATGACGAGACCATGCGTCTGCGTTCCGATACGGAAGCCATGTATGAAAACGAAGAAGATGGCGAAGACGAAGATAATTACGACTACGACCCCAAGATGGAGCGTGTGACCACAATCCTGGCAATTGTAGCCGGTGTGGTGATCTGTATTATCCTGATCGTTCTGGCAGTGAAGATCTTCGGCGGCAAAAATGGAGGAAGCAGTGACTCTGATGCAGGACCGATCATTACGACCGAAGAGACGGATGCCACAGAAGTGGAAAAGGTCTCCATGCCGGATGTAAGGGGCATGAAGGTAGAAGATGCAAAGAGCACCCTGACCAGTCTGGGAATCCTCACAGAGGTGACTTATGAGGAGTCCGACACGGTAGCGGAAGGTATTGTTATCAATACAGATGTCAGCGTGGGAGCACAGATCGATAAGGGCAGCAAGGTAACCCTGAAAGCCAGTGCAGGAACTCAGGGTGTGGAAGTACCCAATGTGGTGAATCTTACTTTTGATGAAGCCAATACACAGCTGGTAAGCAAGGGATTCCTGGTCAACAAGACAGAGAACTATTCCGATACGGTAGAGTCCGGTCGGGTGATTTCCCAGACCCCTTCCGAGGGCAACAAAGCACCGAAGGGCAGTGTGATCACTGTGACAGTAAGTCTGGGTAAGGAAGATACCAAGATCCGTGTGCCGAATCTGATCGGTCTGTCCGAGCAGGACGGTACGGTAGAAGCCATCGAGGCAGGACTGACCGTAGGCAGTGTGACCTATATCTACAGTGACGAAGTGGGAGAAGGCATGATCTGTTACCAGAGCTATTCCCATGGCTCCTATGTGGAGCAGGGAACTTCCATTGATATCAAGGTCAGTCAGGGAGCTCAGAAGGTGACTTACAAGTGTAATGTCAGCATTGCGGCACCGACGACTTCGGAAGCACCCGGCTATGTATCGGGAATGGAAGTCAGCATCAAACTGGTGACGGATGACAATAACGTACTGCTGGATACCAAGACCAGCACTTTCCCGGTAGCTACCAATTTCAACGGTATGACTGCCTCCGGTGGTACGCTCACCATGACGTATCAGGTGACAAGCGAACCGACCACCACAACGAACCCGGATACCGGGGAGCAGGTGACGGTTCCCGGAACGACAGAAGACCGTTCCTTTACCAGAAGAGTTGAGTTCGTAAAGGAATAAGATCAAAGGCGGGAAGCTATGAAGGGCAAGATTATAAAAGGAATCGCCGGGTTCTATTACGTCCATGTAGCGGACGATGGCCATACAATGGGCACGGTGTACGAATGCAAGGCAAAAGGAGTCTTTCGCAAGGATCACAGAAAACCCCTGGTCGGGGATGACGTGGAGATGGATGTCCTGGATGAGGCACAGAAAAAAGGAAATATCAGGGAATTGCTTCCCAGACACAGTGAACTGATCCGTCCGGCGGTAGCTAATGTGGATCAGGCGCTGGTGATCTTTGCCATCACGAAGCCACAGCCGAATTTTAATCTGCTGGATCGTTTCCTGGTCATGATGCAGCAGCAGGACATTCCCTGCATTATCTGTTTTAACAAGCAGGATATTGACGAGGAAGGCAAAAAGGAAGATTATCGTGCCATTTACGAACAGGCGGGATTCCGTACGATCACGGTCAGCGCAGCCAGACAAGAAGGGATAGATACCATTCAGGAGCTGCTTCGCGGCAAGACCACTACGGTGGCGGGTCCCAGCGGTGTCGGTAAATCCTCTCTGGTAAACTGCCTGCAGTCCGGCACAGTGATGGAGACCGGCTCCATCAGTGAGAAGATCGAGCGGGGAAAGCATACTACCAGGCACTCCGAACTGATCTCCATTGCACAGGATACGTACATTCTGGATACCCCGGGATTTAGCTCTCTGGGGTTGTTTCGGTTGGAGAAGGAGCAGTTGGCGGAATTTTATCCGGAGTTTGCCCCTTTTGAAAAATATTGCAGATTCGGAGGCTGCTCCCATATCTCTGAGCCGGTATGCGGTATCAAGGCTGCTGTGGCAGAGGGAGAGATCCCGCAGATACGTTATGAGAACTACTGTCTGCTCTATGATGAACTGAAAAATCAGAGAAAATATTAATTATGAGTGAAGTGCAGAATAATCTAGGGGAAAAATTCAAAGAGACCATTGCGGAAGCAATGAAGACCGGAGATTTTCATGCGTTGAACACGCTGGTGACGGATACGGTCAACGATGCCTTGCGGGAGGCGGATTTCCAGGCAAATCTGTCCAGGGAAGCCACGGAAAAAAAGGTGTGGAATTCCCAGCGCAGCTGGCAGGATAAAAGGCGGGAGGAAGTCAAGACTGAGGCAGAGATCCAGGCAGAACGGCAGCAGCGGGAAAAACAGCAGGAGGAGCGCCGCAGGCAGAACGAAGAATGGCACCGGCAGCGCAGAGAGCGGGAAAAGCAGTGGGAAGAACAACGGAAGGCTCAGGCAGAGCAGAACCGTGCACGGAATCAGGCACAGCCGGTGACACCCAGAAAAGCTACTGCGGCAGAAATGACTTCTCTGGTCAAAATGGAAAAGAAGGGAAACGTGTCCGGAACATTGTGCACTGTGTTCGGCGGGATCGGACTGGGGTTCAGCGGACTGGGACTTCTGGTACAGCTGTTACTGGCAGCTTTTCAGGCAGCATCTCTGAGTGCGGCGATCCTTCCGGGGGTATTGTCTCTGGTATTTTTAGAGATGATCTCTTATGGCAACGGACAGCGTAGAAGATTAAAACGTGCGGAGAAATATCTGGAACTGTGCGGCACCAAAATGTATGGTGTGATCAACGAAATGGCCCGCTATACCGGAAAAAGTGTCCGCTATGTCAGAAGGGATCTTCGTAAGATGTTAAAAGCCGGAATGTTTCCGGACGGACATCTGGATGATAAAGAGACCTGCTTTATGCTCAATAATGTGATCTACCGTCAGTATCTGGAGACGGAGAAAGCCTATCTGGAGCAGAAGAAGATCAGTGAGCAGGAGAAGGAACAGAATACAGCGGGCACCGATACACAGGATACGGATCAGAACCGCAGAGAGCAGGAACTGCACAGTATTGTGGCAGAAGGAATGGAATACATCCGTCATCTGCGGGATCTGAATGACAGGATCGAAGGAGAAGCTATCTCTGAGAAGCTGTACCGGCTGGAAAATCTGTTGAAGGAGATCTTTGACCGAGTGCAGGAGCATCCGGAGCAGATGCACCGGATGCATAAACTGATGGATTATTACCTGCCTACTATGTTGAAACTGGTGGAGCAGTATGCGGAATTTGACGAGATCAGCAACCCGGGAGAAGATATTCTCGATGCTAAAAAAGAGATCGAAAAGACACTGGATATGATCAATCAGGCATTCGTTACATTGCTGAACAATCTGTTCCGGGATGCAGCCTTTGATGCGTCAGCGGATGCACAGGTATTGCAGACGATGTTGGCCAGGGAAGGGCTGACGGAATCGGATTTTGCAAGAGAAAAAAGTGTATGACAGCAGGAAAGCAATGCTGATGGTAAATAAAAAATCATGAGAGAGTATGGAAAGGCGGGGTTATAAGTATGAATATGGATCTGGATGCAGCAACAAAAGAGGCACCTACCCTTACACTGGATCCCTTTGCGGAGGCAAAGGCAGAGATCGTGGAGAAGAAGCCGGAGGAACTGGTAGAGGAGCAGGCTGTTCCGGAGATGGAACTGACACCGGAAGAACAGAAAATGGTAGATGATTTTGCGGGACAGATCGATCTGACCAATACCCAGGCGGTATTGCAGTACGGTGCGGGGAGTCAGAAAAAGATCGCAGATTTCTCTGAGACAGCACTTAGCAATGTCCGGACCAAGGATATGGGCGAGGTTGGACAGCTGTTGACGGATGTAGTGGCACAGCTCAAGGATTTTGATACAGAGGAAGACAAGGGATTCTTCGGCTTGTTTAAAAAGAGCGGGGATAAGCTGAGTAATCTGAAAGCAAAGTATGATAAAGCGGAAGTGAACATCAGCAAGATCTGTGATGCCATGGAAAATCATCAGGTGGTGCTGCTAAAAGATGTGGCGGTACTGGACAAGCTGTATCAGCTGAATCTGAATTATTTTAAAGAACTGTCCATGTACATTCTGGCAGGTAAAAAGAAACTGACACAGGCGAAAAACGTGGAACTGCCGGAACTTCTGGAAAAAGCACAGAAGAGCGGACTGCCGGAGGATACGCAAGCTGCGAAGGATTTTGCAGCAATGTGTGAGAGATTCGAGAAGAAGATATATGATCTGGAACTTACCAGAGCCATTTCTCTGCAGATGGCACCCCAGATCCGACTGATCCAGTCCAATGATATCGCTATGTCCGAGAAGATCCAGTCCACACTGGTGAATACGATCCCTCTGTGGAAGAGCCAGATGGTCATTGCCATCGGTCTGGATCATGCCACCGATGCAGCCAAGGCACAGCGTGCAGTATCGGATATGACCAATGAACTGTTGAAGAAAAATGCAGAAGCACTGAAAGTGGCATCCGTGGAGACAGCGAAGGAATCTGAGAGAGGTATTGTGGATATCGAGACCCTCAAGACCACGAACCAGACACTGATGACCACACTGGATGAAGTCATGAAGATCCAGGAGGAAGGCCGTGCCAGAAGACAGAGCGCAGAGGAAGACTTACAGCGGATCGAAAATGAAATGCGTGAGAAACTGCTGGAGATGAGCCAGTCATCCCATACATGATTTTTACATAATTTTAAGCAGAGAAATCTTGACGAAACAACCAGAGGAAATTAAAATAAAATGTATGTAGGTTAATTAACGGAAGGAGCAGGAAACAAATGAAAAAACTGGAAGAAATGCTAAGGGAGAAAACGATTAAAAATAAGCTTTCTTTTGTGTTCCGCATTATGGACGTTTTATATGTGGTGCTGGCACTGGTGTCAGTTGTGGGATTGATACAGTCAAAAAACTATGTGGGAAGCGTAATTGTTGTGATCATAGTTGTATTAGCTATTGCATTTAATGCAGCTATGTCAAAGATGCTTGCCAAAATGTTGGTAGAGCCTATTGAGAGTCTGGTAGTGGCATCTGAGAAGATTGCTTCCGGTGACTTTGAGATCGGCACTCCTTATGAGTCCGAGGATGAGCTGGGACGCTTATCCGACAGTTTTGAGACCGCAGCCGGTATTTTGAAAAAGGTTGTATCAGATCTGCAGGATATTGTAGAGCATTTTGCTGAGGGTAATTTTGATGTACATAGCAACTGCCCCGATGCGTATGTAGGACAGCTCCGCAATGTACTGGATGAACTGGATGATATGGTGAACAAGGTCAGTGAGACTATGCACGGTATTCAGGGATCTTCCGAACAGGTGTCTGCCGGAAGCAATCAGCTGGCTGTCAGTGCACAGGATATTGCAGAAGGTGCTACCAGTCAGGCTGCAGCTGTTGAAGAACTGGTGGCTACCGTAGAAGAAGTAACGAATCAGGTAATGGAGAACACCAAGTCTACCGATATCGTTCACGATAAGGCAAAACAGGTAGGTATCGAGGCAGCCAACAGCCAGCAGAAGATGGATGAGCTGGTAGATGCCATGAAGAAAATCGATACCACGACCCAGAATATCGAGAAGATCATCGCAGATATCGAGAATATTGCATCCCAGACCAATCTGCTGTCTTTGAATGCTTCCATTGAGGCAGCAAGAGCAGGGGAAGCCGGAAGAGGTTTCGCAGTCGTGGCTGACCAGATCAGACAGCTGGCAGAAGAGAGTGCAAATTCCGCAGTAGAGTCTAAGAAGCTGATCGAAGAATCCATGAACGAAGTAGGAGTGGGTAACAGGGTTACCAGGGAGACCAACGAAGCAATGCAGAAGGTTATGACCGAACTGGATCAGATCATCCAGGAGGTTGCTAATATCCGTACTGCATCCGACAGACAGGCAGTATCTGTCAACAACATCAAGAAGGGTGTGGAGGACATCAACGATGTTATCCAGTCCAACTCCGCAGCAGCAGAGGAGACTTCCGCTACCAGCGAGGAGCTTTCCGCTTCCGCTACTACTTTGAACGAGTTGTTAGAGCACTTCAAACTGCGCGGTTAATCGGAGGATGTTTTCCCAAGATCGTAATAGAGAGAACAGAAGAACCATAGCTGAAACCACAGCTGTGGTTCTTTTCATATCGGAGGAGTAATGAGTAATAAGGAAATGCTTCATAGAAAACAATATAGGATAGCGGCGGTAGTGGCCGGTCTGGCGCTTGCAGTAAGTATGACAGCCTGTGGTGCACAGAAAGGGACTGAGGGGACGGAAAGCGTGGAAACTATGGAAAACGTGGATCCTGTGGTTCCCGAGAGCGTAGTAGCATCCGTGGAGACAACAGAAAATGAGAAAAACGCAGAGGAATTCGGTAGAGAAACGCTGGCGGAAACGTCTGTGCCGCAAGGGGCGGCGAATAGTGCAGAACATGAAATGGTGACTTCGGGGACCGACAAAGTTCCCGGGGGAGAGGCTGCGGTGTCGCAAAGCAGTATGCCGACAGAGGCCGCAGGCAGTCAGACAGAAACGGTAGCCGGTCAGCCGGAGGCTATACAGAACCAACCGGTGGAATATACCGACTTACAACAGATCACTCTGGATCCGGACTGGGAATATGCGGATCATTCGAAGATAAATACCGGAGCCGCAGTACTATACCGGGCACCAGAAGAGTCCGGAAGCAAGGGAATCATTATCGGAGTGAATGCGGGACATGGCACCGCCGGTGGGGCCAAAGTAAAGACGCTGTGCCATCCGGACGGTTCGGCCAAGACTACGGGAGGCAGTACGGCAGCGGGAGCTACGGAAGCTGCGGCAGTGTCCGGAGGCATGACATTTCAGGACGGGACACCGGAGCGAACGGTTACTTTGCAGATGGCACAGATCCTGCGGGACAAACTGTTGGCCTCCGGCTATGATGTACTGATGCTCAGGGACGGAGAGGATGTGCAGTTGGACAATGTGGCCAGGACCGTGATCTGCAATAACGTGGCAGACTGCCATATCGCACTGCACTGGGACAGCGGTGACGGCAAGAATTACGACAAGGGATGCTTTTACATCTCTGTGCCGGAAGTACTGAAGAGTATGGAACCGGTGGCATCCCACTGGCAGCAGCACGATGCTCTGGGAGCGGATCTGGTGGAAGGGCTGCGGGGACAGGGAGCAACGATCTATGGAAAAGGAAACATGAGCATTGACCTGACCCAGACTTCTTATAGTACGATCCCTTCCGTGGATATGGAACTGGGAAATGCATATTCCGATCACAGCGATGCTATACTGGATCAACTGGCGGAAGGATTACTGCAGGGGATTAACGTTTATTTTCAACAGCAGTAAGATTGGACAAAGCGGCAATGCATTGATCGGAGATGGACTTCAAAAGAAATCCCAGCACTGCCATCAGCAGCAATTCAACGAGAAACAAACCTAAAACACCCACCATACCGCGCATATAGGGAATAGCCCTCGGAGTGATAAAATAGATAATGATATGGTGGACCAGAAATACTTCATAAGAGTAGTTACTTATCGTACGGAGAAATCGGCCGTTTCCTTTTTCGAGAACCGGTTCCAGGCATGCAGCGGAAATCCAGAAGGCAACGGCCAGTATCGTTATTTTCAAACCGGTGCTGATGGGAAGTGCAAAAGGGCACAGAACAAAGAAAATCACCACCGGCAGGGATAAGAAAATCCATTTAGGATTGAATTTTTCATGATAATAACCAATCATCATACCGATTACGAACTCGTAGCCCTTCAGGAAGAAGTTCATATGGATGGGGACGGAGAAATCGTAATGAAATAAAACAATCAAATAAATCCCGGTAGCGATGATAAAAAAGAACTTTTCACTTTTTATCATAAAAAATCGAAGCAATGGAAAGATCAGATACAACAGAATAAGACATCCCAGAAACCATTCTCCGATGGTAAGGGAAAAGGTGCTGAGCCCGTGCATGCTGACCCAGGAATCCATTCCAAGAAAAGTAAAAACAATTCTCCACGCAGGAATTCCTTCAGGAAAAATATTGTGGACGGAATGGCTCTGGAAAAGGAGAAACAGGAAATAAGCAATGTAAAGTATATAAAAGGGAATCAGGATGCGCAGAAATCTTTTCTTATAATATTTTGCGAGGCTGAAGTTCTCCTTCGCGGTATAGGAGAGACTGGCACCGGATAACATGAAAAATACAGCAACACCCAGGGTTGCCAGATGCATATTGCTGTTGGAAAACAGAGGATTGAGTCTCTCTACAGGACAGATTCCGGAGAGATAGAGCTGAAAGAGCAGATGATAAAAAATAATGAAGCAAAAGCAGGTACATCTAAGCAAATCAAAATAATGTATTCTTTTCATTAATTTTTCCTCTTGGTTTATGATATTGCATATTATAGCATATTTTTATTTCGAAAGAAAAGTATTTAGGTGTTTGAAAAAAACACATATTATGCTATAATTTTAGATTATATTGTTCAACTAATAAACAGAAAGGCAAAAATTCCGTTTATAGAGGGATTTTTGAACGGGTAAAGATAAAATGAAGCTGGGTATCGTAGGTCTTCCCAACGTGGGAAAGAGCACACTTTTCAATTCCCTGACCAAGGCGGGAGCAGAATCCGCCAACTATCCCTTCTGTACCATCGATCCTAACGTGGGTGTGGTAACAGTTCCGGATGACAGACTGAAAGCACTGGGCGAGATGTATCATTCCAAGAAGGTAACTCCCGCAGTGATCGAATTCGTGGATATCGCAGGTCTGGTAAAGGGTGCCTCCAAGGGTGAGGGACTGGGCAACCAGTTCTTAAGCAATATCCGTGAAGTGGATGCTATCGTACATGTGGTAAGATGTTTCGAGGATCCTAATGTCATTCATGTGGACGGCAGTGTGAACCCTCTGCGTGATATCGAGACCATCAATCTGGAGCTGATCTTCGCAGATCTGGAAGTACTGGAGAGAAGACTGTCCAAGGTAGTCAAGGCAGCCAGAATGGACAAGACCTATGCCAAGGAGCTGGCACTGCTTGAGCGTATCAAGGAGCATCTGGAGAGCGGTAAGATGGCAAAGAGCCTGGATGTTACCGATGAGGATGAACTGGCTCTGTTAAAGGAATACAATCTGTTGACTTATAAGCCTGTGATCTATGCAGCCAATGTAGCCGAGGATGATCTGGCAGATGACGGCGCATCCAATGAGATGGTGGCAAAAGTAAGAGAGTTCGCAGCCGGTGAACACAGTGAGGTATTCGTGATCTGTGCACAGATCACGTTCTGACTCACCCTTTGCAGATCGGAAGAGCG